>Ga0307373_10005365_pt1 | contig 21003 bp, 18 predicted proteins | sample OX2MG_FD_202534 | JGI IMG/M metagenome (GOLD analysis project Ga0307373, IMG submission 202534) | Soil microbial communities from Risofladan, Vaasa, Finland - OX-2 | ecosystem: Environmental > Terrestrial > Soil > Coastal area > Acid sulfate soil | place: Finland: Risofladan, Vaasa | collected...
CAGCCGATGGCGATGAGCGGCGCAGGCACGGATGCGCCACGCCAGCGTCCCACCGCCGCCGGCCGCAACTGGCGGCGAGCCGCCATGCATGCCGTTGGCCAGGAGCCCCGCGCCGTTGGCCAGGAGCTTCACGCGGATGGCCAGGAGCTTCACGCGACCCCCGGGCCGAGCTGGCGGCTGTCAGCCACGCTGGTCGCGTCCGGCTGACCGTACGCCCCGCCCCGCCCGCCCGGCCACAAAGCCCGCCGGCCCCAGGCCGCCCCGGAGGCGCTGGCGTCCCGCGGCGCCAGGGACGCGCTCGGGTGTCCCGGGCGTGGGAGGCTTGCCTCATGATCGTGGGAATCGGCGTGGACGTCGCGGATATCTCGCGGCTGGACGCGGCGCTGCGCCGGACCCCGGCTCTCGCCGAGCGGCTGTTCGCGGAGAGCGAACGCGGCGTGCCGGTTCAGTCGCTGGCCGGGTGCTTCGCCGCGAAGGAGGCGACGGCCAAGGCGCTGGGCGGACCGGGCGGGCTGCGCTGGACCGACGCCCTGGTTACTCACGACAGCCGCGGCAGGCCGATCCTCGAGGTCCGCGGCACCGTGGCCGCGGCCGCGGCCACGCTCGGCGTGACTGCCTGGCACCTGTCAATAAGTCACGACGCCGGCGTGAGCATAGCCATGGTCGTGGCGGAGAGATAGCCGGGATGGTGGCTCACCGATGAGAGACGCGCACGCGGTTGCCGATGTCCGGGTGGCCGAGCAGGCCCTGATGGCGCGGCTGCCCGGCGGCACGCTGATGAGCCGGGCAGCCGCGGGCCTGGCGTCGGTGTGCGCGGGCCTGCTGGGCCAGGTGTACGGGTCGCGGGTGGCCATCCTGGTCGGCAGCGGTGACAACGGCGGCGACGCCCTGTACGCCGGAGCGCTGCTGGCCGGCCGCGGCGGCGCCGTGACCGCCATCGCCGCCGGCGAGCGGGTGCACGCCGGTGGCATGGCCGCCCTGCGCGGCGCAGGCGGGCGGCGACTGGGGGCCGGGGGCGGCCTGGCCGTGGCCGCGGCGGTCGGCCGGGCTGACCTGATCATCGACGGCCTGCTCGGCATCGGCGGCCGCGGCGGGCTGCGCGAGCCCGCGGCCGGGCTGGCTGACCTGGCCGAGCGCGCCCGCGACGACGGAGCGGTCGTGGTCGCGGTCGACCTGCCCAGCGGCGTCGACGCCGACACCGGCGTGGTCGCCGGCCCGGCGATCCGCGCCGATGTCACCGTCACCTTCGGCACCTGGAAGCCGGGCCTGCTGATTGACCCGGGTGCCAGCCACGCCGGAACCGTCGAGCTCATCGACATCGGCCTGGGCCCGAGCCTGGGGCCGCCAGCGGTGTCCGCGCTGCAGGCCGCCGACGTCGCGGCGATCCTGCCGCGGCCGTCCGCGGAGTCCGACAAGTACCGCCGCGGCGTGCTCGGCCTGCTGGCAGGCAGCGAGCAGTACACGGGGGCCGCGGTCCTGGCGACCGGCAGCGCGATCCACGGCGGGGCCGGAATGGTCCGCCTGGTCTCCGCGCCGTCCGCCCTCACGGCGGCCCGCCAGCACTGGCCCGAAGCGGTGGTGGCGGTGACCGACGCCAGCGCGCCGGAGCACTCGATCGAGGCGGCCGGGCGGGTGCAGGCGTGGGCCGCCGGCCCGGGCATGGGCACCGGAGAAGACGCCGCCGGCCTGCTGGCCGCGGTCCTCGCCACGGACCTGCCGGTGCTGGTCGACGCGGACGGGATCACCATCCTGGCCGCCCACCGTGAGCTGCTGCCCCGGTCCGCGCCGACCGTGATCACGCCGCATGCGGGAGAACTGGCCCGGCTGACGGGGGCCGACCGCGCGAGCATCGAGGCCCGGCGGCTGGAGCATGCGGCGGCCGCCGCCGCCGAACTGGGCGTCACCGTGCTGCTCAAGGGGTCCACGACGGTCATCGCGGAGCCGGGCGGGGCCGTGCTGGTGAACTCCACGGGGTCCGCCTGGCTGGCCACGGCCGGGTCGGGTGACGTGCTCTCCGGGCTGGCCGGGGCGCTCCTGGCCCAGGGCATCCCGGCGGCGCGGGCGGCGGCGGCCGCCGCCTACCTGCACGGGATCGCCGCGCGGCTGGCCTCCCGGGGCGCGCCCATCGGCGCGTCGGACCTGATCACGGCGCTGCCGGCGGCCATGAGGACCGTCACCCAGGGCAGTGCCCTTAGGCCCAGTGCCCCTTAGGCCCAGTGCCCCTTAGGCCCAGCTCTTGGCCCACTCGCGAACCGCCGAGGGGCTGGGGGCGCCGGAATCGCGGCGCGCGCCGCGGCCCGCCCGGCGGGGCAGGGCGGCGACTTTCCGGCCGGCCGCCATATACCTCTGCAGCGCGGTCTTGAACTCCTGAGCGTGCTCCGCGCTCAGGTCAATTTCGTAGTCCGTGCCGTTCAGTCCGGCGGGTTAGGCATAGCTTACCCGTATTGCCGCATTCGCGACGATTGCCCGCGCCGAGAGCGCGCTACTGCGCGGCGCGTCCGCCGAGATAGCGGGCCAGGAACCGATCCGCCTCGGCGTAAAACCGCAGCCGGTTCTCCGGCTTGGCGAAGCCGTGCCCCTCATCGGGGAAGAGCAGGTAATCGTGCTCGATCCCGGCCTTCTGCAGGGCCTCGACAATCTGCTCTGACTCGGCCTGCTTGACTCGCGGATCGTTCGCGCCCTGGGCGATCAGCAGCGGAATCGAGATGCTGTCGGCCCGCGATAGCGGCGAGCGCGACCACAGGAAGTCAGCGTCCTTCTCCGGGTCGCCGACCCGCCGGTGGAACTGGGCGATCAGCGGAGCCCAGTACGGCGGGACGGACTGGATCAGCGTGATCAGGTTAGAAGGGCCGACGATGTCGACCGCGCAGCAGTAGATGCCGGGGGTAAACGCCGCCCCGGCCAGCGCCGCGTAACCGCCGTAGCTGCCGCCGTAGATAGCGACCCTGGCCGGGTCGGTCCAGCCCTGGCCGATCGCGTGCGCCACGGCGTCGCTCAGGTCGTCCTGCATCCGGGCGCCCCATTCGCGGTCGCCGGCGTTGACGAAATCCTTGCCGTAGCCGGTCGAGCCACGGAAGTTGACCTGGATACAGAGGTAACCGCGGTTGGCCAGCCACTGCGCCTCGGAGCTGAAACCCCAGACATCGCGCGCCCACGGGCCGCCGTGGACGTTGAGCACCGTCGGCAGGCCTTCCCGCCTGGATCCGGGCGGGAAGGAGAGATAACCGTGCACGGTCAGCCCGTCCCGCGCGGTAAACGAGAACGGCTCCATCGCGGCCAGTCCGTACTGCGCGATGTCGGGCCGGTGCTCGAACAGGAACTGAGCGGTCCGGCTGGCGCGGTCGTAGGCGTAATAGGGGATCGGGCCAGCGTCGTTGGTGAAGCCGACCAGCCAGACGGCGTCGTCGTCATCGGAGCCCTCGAAGATCGGGTCGCCCGGGTGCAGCGCGCGGATGGCCGCCAGGTCGTCGGCGACCGACGGGTCTAGCACCAGGTACTCCGAGCGGCCCTTGAGCAGGGTGACGATCTGCGGCTCGCGCGTGTCGGGGTGGATCCGGACCCCGCTGACGTCCGCCTCCGGGTCCTGCGCCAGCACCTGCATCGCGCCGGTGGCCACGTCCAGGCGGGCCAGCCGGGCCGTCTGCGCTCCGGCCGAGCTCGTGATGAGCAGGGAACTGCCGTCCTCGCTGAAGGAGACGACGTCGGTGGTCAGCGCGTCTTCGGCGGGCACGCTGAGCAGCACCCGCCAGTCGTCGTCGACGCTGTCGCGGACCAGGAGGTCGAACCCGCCGTCCGGCTGCGGCGCGAAGGCCCCGCGGACGACCATCTGCGCGTCGGCGATCCAGCCGACGAAGCCGGGGTTGTCGACCTCCTTGGTCAGCAGGCCGGTCTCCAGGTCGAGCCGGTAGACGTCATGCAGTTGCGGGTTATCGCGGTTCAGGCCGATGAGAATCTCGCTCGGCTTATCGCGCTCCGTCGCGATCAGCTGGGTCTGCACGCCGTCGAACGGGGTCAGGTCACGTCGCTGCATGGTCGTCACGTCGACGTCGTGCAGCCGCCAGTTCTCGTCACCGCCGGCGTCCTGCAGGTAGAGCAGATGGCGGCCGTCATGCGCCCAGGTGAACTGGCGGATTCCCCGGTCATGGTCGTCGGTGACCACCCGGGCCGCCGCGAGGTCTGGCCCGGACTCGACGCTGACCGGCGCCAGCCACACGTTCAGCACGCCCTTATCCGGGGCGATCCACGCCAGCTGGGTGCCATCGGGGGAAATGCTCGGGCTGACCCGCTCGGGGTTGCCGAACAGGACGGGCAGCGGAATAAGGTCGGGCATCTGGTGACTCACTTCCCCGCACCAGCTGATCCGGTGCGCTCCTGGCATTTACCGGGGCCCGGTCCGGCGCGGCCGCAAGCCCCACCGCGCCCACCCTAGCCGCCGGAAGTCGCCGGGCACTCCGCGTTCCCGGGGCCTGCCGATGACCTCGGACGCAGCTGCCGTGCGGCGCGGGGCGGCGCCTGGCGAGCCGGGGGCCGTGAGCCCGCCAGCCGGCAGTGCTGACTGCTGGCAGACTGAACTCCATGGAAGGTCACCCAGAGGTCCACATCGACCTGGATGCGATCACCGCTAATGCCGCCGCGCTCGTCGCGCATGTCGGTGGCGCCCGGCTGATGGCCGTGGTCAAATCCGACGGCTACGGCCATGGCCTGCTGCCGACCGCGACGGCGGCGCTGGCGGGCGGCGCGAGCTGGCTCGGGGTCGTGCGGCTGACCGACGCGCTCGCGCTGCGGGCCGCGGGCGTTACCGTCCCGGTGCTCTGCCTGATCGGCGCCAGGGACGTGGCGCACGGGGAGGCCATCGGCGCCGATATCGACCTCACGGTCGGCTCAGCGACCCTGGTCCGGCAGATCGCCGCGGCCGCGCGCCGGGCGGGCCGGCCCGCCCGGCTGCACCTGGAGGCGGATACCGGCATGTGCCGGGGCGGCGCCACGGCCGCCGACTGGCCAGGGGTCGTCCGGGAGGCCCGGGCCGCCGAGGCGGCCGGTCATGCCCGCATCGTCGGCATCTGGTCGCATTTCGCCTGCGCGGACATTCCCGGCCACCCGTCGATCGCCGCCCAGCTGGCCGGGTTCCGGGCCGCCGTCGAGCTGGCCGAGCAGGCCGGCGCCCGGCCCGAGGTACGGCACATGGCCAACACCCCCGCCACGCTGACCCTGCCGGAGTCCTGGTTCGACCTGGTGCGCCCCGGCGGGGCGATCGTGGGACTGTCGACGCTGCCCGGCGGGGCGCCGGGCTGGCTGCGGCCGGCGATGACCGTGCGCGCCCGGCTCGTGGAGACCAGGCGCGTCCCGGCCGGCTCCGGCGTCTCTTACGGGCACCGCTACGTCACGAGCGGGCCCGCCACCCTCGGGGTGTTCCCGCTCGGCTACAACGAGGGGGTGCCCCGGCTCGCGTCCAACACCGCCCAGGTGTCCGTCCGGGGCCACCGGTTCACGATCGCCGGCACCGTTAACATGAACCAGACGATCATCGACTTCGGTGACCTGCCGGCGGAGCCGGGCGACGAGGTCATCGTCTTCGGGCCCGGTGACGCGGGCGAGCCGACCGCGCAGGAGTGGGCGGATGCCCTCGGGACGATCTCCTATGAGATCGTGACCAGGTTCACCGGCAAGATCCCTCGAAGCTACTCCGAGGTAACCTCTGGCCAGGATCGGGCGCAGCAGGATCGGGCGCAGGCTGTCGACGGGAGGACAAATGGCCAGGTGGCGGCAGCTTACTAAGGTGGGCGGGCTGGCCGTGGGCGCCGCTGCCGCGAGCGCCGGCGTCGTCCTCGCGGCCGAGAAGATCGCCGTCGGCAGGCTGCGGCTACGGCCCGATCTCGCCGCCGACGAGCCGTTCGGCCAACTGCGCGGTCGCCCCGTCGCCGTGCTCGCGGACGACGGGGTGCCGCTGCACGCGGAGGTCAGCGGGCCCGACGACGCCCCGGTGACGATCATCTTCAGCCACGGTTACACGCTGAGCCAGGACATCTGGCACTACCAGCGCCAGGCGCTGGCGGGTACGGCGCGTCTGGTCTTCTGGGATCTGCGTGGCCACGGCCGGTCTGGCCGGAACTCCGACCACGGCGTCCCTGAGCAGGTCAGCATCGAGCGGCTTGGCACCGACCTGGGCCTGGTGCTGGCCGCGACCGCGCCGGGTGACTGCCCGGTCGTGCTCGTCGGTCACTCGATGGGCGGCATGACGATCATGGCCCTGGCGGCCCAGCGGCCTGAACTGTTCGGCACCAAGGTCATCGGCACCGTGCTGATCTCCACGGCGGCTTCCGGAATCGACCCCGCCGCCTGGCTGCCCGCGCCGCTGCGCCCGGTCGTCCGGCACGCGGCTCCGGCGGTCCTGCGCGGCGCGTCCCAGCGCGGGCCGGCGGCGCTGATCGAGCGCGGCCGCCAGGCTGCTGGCGACGTCGCCTTCCTGTCCACCAGGTACTTCGCCTTCGGCGATCCCGACGTGAGCCCCACCGTCGTGGACTTCCTGGAGCGGATCATCCGGGCCACGCCCGTTGCCGTGGTCACCGAGTTCTACCTGGCCCTGCTCGCCCACGACGAGCGGGCCGCGCTGGATGTCCTCAGCCGGGTGCCGACCATGGTCATGACCGGGGACCGCGACCGGCTTGTCTCCGCCCGGCTGGCGGGGGAGGTCGCCGCCGGCATCCCGGGCGCCGACATGATCCTGGTACCCGGCGGGGGCCACCTGCTGATCCTGGAGCGGCCGGAGGTAGTCAACGAGGCGATCACGGCGCTGGTGGCCCGGGCCTTGTCCCGGGCCGGCGGTAAGCGGAGGCTGGCCTAGCAGTGGGGGCCGGGCAGGACCAGAGTGCGCGCCAGTCGGAGGGGAACCGCGGCGCTCCGGCGGTCGATGAGTGCGTGCGCGTCCCGACCGCGGCTCAGATGCGTGACCTAGGGACGCGGCTCGCCGGCTTGCTGCGGCCGGGCGACCTGATCGTCCTGTCGGGGCAGCTAGGCGCGGGCAAAACGACGCTGGCGCAGGGCATCGGCGCAGGGCTCGGCGTGCGCGGGCCGGTGACCTCGCCGACGTTCGTGATCGCCCGGGTGCACCCCTCGCTGCGCGGTGGCCCGGACCTGGTGCATGCGGACGCCTACCGGCTCGGCAGCCGGGCCGAGGTCGACGATCTGGACCTGGACACCGACATAGCCACGTCGGTCACCGTCGTGGAGTGGGGCGAGGGGCTGGTGGAAGACCTCGCGGCGAGCTTCCTGGAGATCGCCATCGCCCCGGTTCCGGCCAGCACGGTTCCGGCCAGCACGGTTCCGGCTGGGGGTGGTCAGGCGGCCGGGGAAGGCGACGAGGCCAGGATGGTACGGGTCGTCGGCTGGGGCGACCGCTGGCGGCGGGCGGCGCGGGCCACCCGTTTGGCGCTGTCCGGCGGGCCGGACAGCGCACAGTCGGGCAGCGCATAGTTCCGACTTGTCCGCCCCAGCATCGTTCGCACCACTAAACTGCGGTGATCCGCAGCAGCTTTTCGCCGTCCCGCACGGCCGTGTCCCGCCCCGGAGGATCGCCGTGGCTCAGCAGGGCTCCCCGCCCCGTCGCTCCTCCAGGTCGCCAGAGTCCGGCCGGTCCGGGCGTCATGGTGCCCGCGACCCCGAGACCGGCCGCGAGCCGCGAGGCAACTGGCCGTCGCGCGCCGAGCGCGAGGCGTGGCGGCAGCACGATCCGTTCGCGGGCGACGACGAGGGCGACGCGCCGCCGTGGGCCGGGCCGAGCATCTACGCCACCAGGCCGGGCGGAAGCCGGCTGCAGCCGCCTGCCCCGCGACTGGACGAGCCGGAGCCAGCCCAGGATGGCGGTGTGCCGCGCCGCCGCGGGCGCGCCGCCGCGGCGCGGTTGCGCAGGTCGCGGCGCCGGGTCTACATCTGGTGCGGCACGGCCATCGTGGCGGCGGTCATCGTCGCGGCGGTGGCGGCGATCCACGGGCTGAGCAAGTCCACGCCGGCCAGCACCTTTGTCACCACCCTTCAGGCCGGGGAGTACCGCACGGTGCCCAGCGCCTGCGGCTCGGTCAGTTCGGCCCTGCTCGGGCAGTACCTGCCCGGCAACGCCCGCAAGGTCACCCCCGCAGGGTCGGGCACGGGCACCAGCCAGTGCACCTTCACGGTGGACAGCAAGCCCGTGTTCCGGGTCTTGGAGATCACCTCGCAGGCATACCAGCCCAGCGCGGTGGCCGCGGGCGACGGCAGTGCCACCGCCAACGCCCAGGATTCGTTCCTGGTGGCGGAGCAGCAGCTGACCCATCCCGGCAAGAAGGCCCCGCTGCCGCCCGCGCAGATCACGCCGCTCGCCGGCCTCGGCAAGCAGGCGTTCTCCGCCCTTCAGGTCATCCACGCGGGTAATACGGTGACCGACCTGATCACTATCATGGCCAGAGACCGCAACGTGGTCGTCAGCGTGTCGCTGCAGGCCCAGGCCTCGGGCGACGGCTTCGGGCCGGTCTCGGTCGCGGAGCTTCGCGCGGGCGCCCTGGCGGTCACCCGCATGGTCGTGGCTAAGGCCGTCGCCGAGCCCGCCGTCAGGGGCTGACCCGCCCGTCCGGGGGTGCCAGCCGGCCCGCGGGCGGGACGGGGCGCTAGTCGGCTGGTCGTAGGCTGGTCCACCGTGCTACTGCTTGCATTCGACACCGCCACCCCGGCCGTGACCGTCGCCTTGCATGACGGCCGGCAAATCGTGGCGGAGGAGTCGGCCATCGACGCCCGCCGGCATGGCGAGCTGCTGGCGGGGTTCATCGAGCAGGCGCTGCGCGCCGCTGGCGCGGCCCCCGGTAACCTGACCGCGATCGCGGTCGGGACCGGCCCTGGCCCCTACACCAGCCTGCGAGCCGGCCTGGTCACCGCGCGGGTGCTCGGCAGCGCCCTGGGCATCCGCGTCGACGGCATCTGCACGCTGGACGTGATCGCCGCCGCCGCGGTGGCGCAGGCGGGCGGCCGCGAGTTCCTGGTTGCCACCGACGCCCGCCGCAAGGAGCTCTACTGGGCCCGTTACAGCGCCTTCGGCGAGCGGGTCACCGGGCCGGAGGTGAGTTCCATGCGCGACCTCCCGGCCGGGCTGCCGGTGGCGGGCGAGGGCGCGGTGCTCTACCCGGAGCTGGACGCGGAGCCGATCGAGCCCCGGTATCCGGCGGCCTCCCGGCTGGCCGCCATCGCGGCGCAGCGGATAGCCACCGGGACTCCGGCGGCGCCACCTCAGCCGCTCTACCTGCGTCGGCCGGACGCCCGGGAGCCCGGCCGTCCCAAGCGGGTCACGCCATGACCCCGGCACCGCTGCGCGCGATGACGGCGGCCGACCTGGACGCCGTCCTCCGGCTCGAGCTGGAGCTGTTCGGCGAGGAGGCATGGTCCCGGCCAATGCTGGAGAGCGAGCTCGCGCAGCAGCCGGCCAGCCGGCACTATCTCGTTGCCGTGGAGGCCGGGACGGTAGTCGGCTACGCCGGCCTGCTCGCCGCCGGCACCCAGGCCGACGTGGTCACCATCGCGGTGACCGGCCGCAGCCAGGGCCAGGGCACCGGCACGGCGCTGCTGGAGGCTCTGCTAACTGAGGCGAGGCGGCGCGGCTGCGCCGAGGCATTTCTGGAGGTACGCGTGGACAACCTGCGGGCGCAGCAGCTGTATCGCACGCGCGGCTTCGAGCAGATCGGCGTGCGGCACGGCTACTACCAGCCCTCCGGTGCCGACGCGCTGGTCATGCGCCTCGACCTGGCCGCCGGCGCAGGCCGTGATGCTGACGACAGCGGCGGCCAGGCCGGCGCGCAGACCCGAGGCACGCGATGACCGCCCCGCTGGTGCTCGGCATCGAGACCTCCTGCGACGAGACTGGCGTCGGCCTCGTCCGGGGACACGAGCTGCTGGCCGATGCGGTCGCCTCCAGCGTGGCCGAGCATGCCAGATTCGGCGGCGTGGTGCCCGAGGTCGCCAGCCGGGCGCACCTGGAGGCGATGGTGCCTGCCGTCGACCGGGCGCTGGCCACCGCCGGGGTCACTCTGGCGGACGTTGACGCCATCGCGGTGACGGCCGGACCGGGCCTGGCCGGGGCGCTCCTGGTCGGGGTCTGTGCCGCGAAGGGGTATGCCCTGGCGCTGGGCAAGCCGCTGTACGGAGTCAACCACCTGGCCGCGCACGTCGCCGTGGACCAGCTCGAGCATGGCCCGCTGCCCGCGCCGACGATCGCGCTGCTGGTCTCGGGCGGGCATTCTTCGCTGCTGCTCGTGCCCGACCTCGTCGGCGAGATCGTGCCGCTGGGCGCGACGATCGACGACGCGGCGGGTGAGGCCTTCGACAAGGTGGCCAGGGTCCTGGGCCTCCCGTTCCCGGGCGGACCGCACATTGACCGGGCGGCGGTGGCCGGCGACAAGATGTCCGTTAATTTTCCGAGGGGCAAGTACCGGGACGGGACCGCTGACTTCTCGTTTTCCGGCCTGAAGACGGCCGTGGCCCGGTGGGTAGAGGCACGCGAGGCGGCCGGCGAGCCGGTGCCCGTGGCCGACGTCGCGGCCTCTTTCCAGGAGGCGGTCGCCGACGTGCTCACCCGCAAGGCGATCGACGCGTGCCGGGCGCAGGGAGTCGACCACCTGGTGATCGGCGGCGGGGTGGCGGCGAACTCGCGGCTGCGCGCCCTGGCCGCGCAGCGGTGCGAGACGGCCGGCATCGCGCTGCGGGTGCCGCGGCCGGGGCTGTGCACGGACAACGGCGCCATGGTGGCCGCCCTGGGCGCCGAGCTGGTCGCGCGTGGGGCCGCTCCGTCGTCGCTGGAGTTCGCCGCGGACTCCGCCCTCCCGGTCACCAGCGTGCTGACCCCGTGAGAACGGCCAGCCACGATGTCGGAGGCCGGGAGGCCCGGGAGGCCAGGGGCCTGGGCGCGTCAGTGGTGGACGGCGGCCAGGAGGGCGGCGTAGCTGCGGACCAGGGCGGCGCGCTCGGCGGCGAGTAGGGCACTGCCCGGCGGGCAGCCCCGGGCGACCCACTCGTCGGACAGGGTCATGGCCGCGGCCCGCTGCTCCGCCGCGGGCCGGACGGCTGCCTCGTCGAGGCCGTAGAGGTAGGCATACAGCCGGACCAGCGCGGTGATCACCGCGGGCGCGCCGCCGGAGCCGGGCTGATGCTGCTGGGTCCGGTGCGCGGCCCACCAGTCCACCTCCAGGACGGCGGCGCGGGCCGGATCGGCGGGGCCGCCGTGGGCCAGTCGCAGCAGCGCGTAGAACCGGCGCATGCAGCGCCGGGCACCCTCGGGGTCATTGTGCGGGTACGGCGCCCAGAGTTGGTTGGCGCGCAGCACCAGCCAGGAGCCATGGACGGTTCGCGGCCAGTCCATCCGGAACGCGCGATGCACCAGCACTGCCGTCAGCAGGAGCAGGCGCAGCCACTGCCGCCGGTAGTAGGCCACCCATACCGCAGCCTCCAGGTGCCCGACCGTCACCGGGTCGAATGACCGCAGCGGGCCCAGGTCGCCGGGCAGCGGCGCGGCCCGGACGGCCGCCGCCGCGGCGTCCCCGGCCGCGGCGTCCCCGTGGATAATCATCGGCCCTCCAGGATCTGCGGGCCAGTCGGCCGCTGTCGATTCCGCAGCGTAGTACGGTGGGCACGGAGCGCCAGGATGACGCCCGCGGGCGCCGGAGGTTTGACGGGCGCGCGGTGCGACGTTAGTGTTCGGAACTAGCACTCACTAAGGTAGAGTGCTAACGCGACAAGGTTGGTCTGGCACCCGCGACGACAGGCCGGCATGGTCGCCCTCTCTAAACATTCAGCTAGCCCTTTTCGGAGGGGGAGGTCAGATCGTGACGACCGCCACCAAGGTTGTTCTCAAGCCGCTCGAAGACCGGATCGTGGTGCGCCCGCTCGAGGCTGAGCAGACCACCGCGTCCGGCCTGGTCATCCCGGACACCGCCAAGGAGAAGCCCCAGGAGGGCGAAGTCCTGGCTGTCGGCCCGGGTCGGTTCGACGACGCTGGCGCCAAGCGTGTTCCGATGGACGTCCAGGTCGGTGACATTGTCCTGTACAGCAAGTACGGGGGCACCGAGGTGAAGTACCACGGCGAGGAGTACCTGGTGCTCTCCGCGCGCGATGTGCTCGCCGTCATCGAGAAGTAATTAAGCGGAACGTGCTCGTGCCCGGCCCGGGTGATGTCCCGTGCCGGGCACGCGTGCGCAATGGGCAGGACGGCAAGGTGGCCGCCCGCCCCCCGCGTGACACCACATTCCCGCGATAAGGCTGAGGTGCTCAATGGCCAAGAGCTTGGATTTCAACGAGGACGCACGGCGTGCGCTAGAGCGCGGTGTGAACCGGCTCGCCGACGCCGTCAAGGTGACATTGGGACCCAAGGGCCGCAATGTCGTCATCGACAAGAAGTGGGGCGCTCCCACCATCACTAACGACGGCGTGACCGTCGCCCGTGAGGTGGAACTGGAGGACCCGCAGGAGAACCTGGGCGCCCAGCTTGCCCGGGAGGTAGCGACCAAGACCAACGATGTGGCCGGTGACGGCACGACCACGGCCACGGTGCTGGCTCAGGCCATGGTGCACGAGGGCCTGCGCAGCGTCACGGCCGGTGCCAACCCGCTGGCGCTCAAGCGCGGTATCGACGCCGCGTCCGCCGCGATCTCCGAGGCCCTGCTCAAGTCGGCCCGGGAGGTCGAGGAGCAGAGCGAGATCGCGAACGTCGCGACGGTCTCCGCTCAGGACCCCAAGATCGGCGCCCTGATCGCTGAGGCGTTCGACAAGGTCGGCAAGGACGGCGTCATCACCGTCGAGGAATCGCCGACGATGGGCCTGGAGCTCGAGTTCACCGAGGGCATGCAGTTCGACAAGGGCTACATCTCGGCCTACTTCGTGACCGACCCCGAGCGGATGGAAGCGGTCTTCGACGACGCCTACATCCTCCTGGACGGCGGCAAGATCTCAGCGATGGCGGACTTCCTGCCCCTGCTGGAGAAGATCGCGCAGACCAAGAAGCCGCTCGTGGTCATCGCCGAGGACGTCGACGGCGAGGCCCTGTCCACCCTGGTGGTCAACAAGATCCGCGGTCTGCTGAACGTCGTGGCCGTCAAGGCTCCCGGCTTCGGTGATCGCCGCAAGGCGATGATGGCCGACATAGCCGTGCTCAGTGGCGGTCAGGTCGTCAGCGAGGAAGTTGGCCTCAAGCTGGATTCGGTCGGCCTGGAAGTTCTCGGCCAGGCCCGCCGGGTGGTGGTGACCAAGGACACCACCACCGTCGTCGACGGCGCGGGCGAGGCGGCCGAGGTGTCCGAGCGGATCCGCCAGCTGCGGAACGAGATCGAGGCCACGGACTCGGACTGGGACCGCGAGAAGCTGCAGGAGCGCGTCGCCAAGCTGGCCGGCGGCGTGGCGGTGCTGCGCGCCGGCGCCGCGACCGAGGTGGAGCTCAAGGAGAAGAAGCACCGCCTTGAGGACGCGATCTCGGCCACTCGTGCGGCGATCGAAGAGGGCATCATCGCCGGTGGCGGCAGCGCGCTCGTGCAGGTTGCGGCCGCGCTGGGCGACCTCGGGCTGACCGGTGACGAGGCGACTGGTGTCGCTGTCGTCCGGCGCTCGCTGTCGGCTCCGGCCCGGTGGATCGCGGAGAACGCGGGCGCCGAGGGCGGCGTGGTCGTCGCCGCGATCGGCGACCTGCCCGCTGGCCACGGCTACAACGCCGCGACCGGCGAGTTCGGTGACCTGATGGCGCAGGGCGTCATCGACCCGGTCAAGGTGACGCGCTCGGCCGTGCAGAATGCCGCGTCCATCGCAGGCATGCTGCTCACCACCGAGGTGCTGGTGACCGAGAAGCCGGAGCCGGAGGCTGCGGAGGCTGGTAACGGTCACGGTCACGGTCACGGTCACTGACCCTGGTCTGTCTCATCAGCAGGAGGCCCGGCGCGGCGCGCCGGGCCTCCTGCATGTCCGGGCCCGGCAGGCCGGCGGCGGTGGCCGGCTTGTCCGCGACGGGAACGGAATGGCCGTCCTGGCTACCATTTCTACCGCTACTAACAAGCGGGCATTGAAGTATTGAATACGTAGAGTAGTCAACCGACTACCCATTGTAATTAAATGCCGGGCCGTTTCTTGGCTACACATTAATGTGACCATTCTGTTGCCGCATTCCAGGTTGTCATTGCCCTCCTGGCGGGGCATCACGCCTTCGGGGAACTTGCCGATGCGAGATGCCGCAGCTGGTCGAGGGGGAGCTAGTGAATCCGCAGCTAGACGGAGGCAGCAAGGTCAACATCCGAGATCTGGCCGCGCAGGCCGTCGGTGGTCAGCCCGCTGCGATCGAGTCACTTTTACGGCAGATCCGGCCAATGGTCCTGCGTTACTGCAGGGCCCGGCTCGGTCGTATTTCCGGACATTATCAGGCCGCGGATGATGTGGCGCAGGAGGTGTGCCTAGCGCTTCTGTCGGCCCTGCCGCGCTACCGGGATATGGGGCGGCCGTTCGCCTCGTTCGTGTTCGGCATTGCCTCGCACAAGGTCGCTGACGCCGTGCGCAGCGCGGCCGCCTTGGCCATCCCGACCGAGGACCTGCCGGACGAGGCCGACGACCGGCCGGGCCCGGAGGAGACAGCCGTGGCCTGCTTCGAGGCCGAGCGCGTGCGCGCCCTGCTGCGCCGCCTCCCGGTCCAGCAGCGCGAGCTCCTCGCGCTCCGGGTACTGGCCGGGATGTCGGCGCAGGAGACCGGCAACGAGCTCGGCATGTCGGCAGGCGCGGTGCGGGTGGCCCAGCACCGCGCACTCAACAGGCTCAGGACCATCGCCCGCGAGGAGTCTTTCGCCTAGCTACCACCGACCCGGTGAGCCGCCGGGCTCCCTGTTCCCCCGTGACAGGGAGCCCGGCCCGCCGGGACCCCGCCCGGCTCTCTGCTCCCCCCCGCCGGCAGGAAGCCGAGCCCGCCGGGCTTGCCCGGGTCCGTGCCCCCCGTCGCGGCCCCGGGCAAGCCCCTTGGCGGCCCGGAGATGGGCCAGGCCCGGTGGCGCGTTTACGTAAGATGAGTCCATCCCTTTAACTCGGCCTACGGAAAGCGACATGAGCGACGACGCGAAGTTCGGCCCGCCCGCCCTGACATTCGACGACGTGCTGCTGCTCCCGGCTCACTCGACGATCCTGCCCAGCGAGGCCGATATCACCGCGCGGCTGACGGGGCGGATCAGCCTGCGCATCCCGCTCGTCTCCTCGGCCATGGACACCGTGACGGAAGCCCGGATGGCCATCGCCATGGCCCGCCAGGGCGGCGTCGGCGTGCTGCACCGCAACATGTCGGTCGAGGAGCAGGCGCAGCAGGTCGACATGGTCAAGCGGTCCGAGGCGGGCATGATCACCAATCCGGTGACGTGCGGGCCGGAGGCGACCATCGCCGACGTCGAGGAGCTATGCGGCCGTTACCGGATCTCCGGGGTGCCGGTGACCAGCGACGACGGTACCCTCCTCGGTATCGTGACGAACCGGGACATTCGCTTCGAGTCCGATCACCGGCGGCGCGTGACCGACGTGATGACGCCGATGCCGCTGGTGACCGCGCCGGTCGGGGTGCAGCGTGCCGAGGCGCTGACGCTGCTGGGAACCAACAAGGTGGAGAAGCTGCCCCTGGTCGACGCCGATGGCCGGCTGCGCGGGCTGATTACCGTCAAGGACTTCGCCAAGAGCGAGCAGTTCCCGAGCGCCACCAAGGACGATGAGGGACGGCTGATCGTTGGCGCGGCGGTCGGCGTGGGCGAGGACGCGAAGCTGCGGGCGCAGGCGCTGTCGGAAGCCGGGGTCGACTTCCTCATCGTGGACACCGCGCACGGTCATTCCCAGTCCGTGCTGGACATGGTGGCTCAGCTCAAGGCCAACGCGCGGGTCGAGGTGATCGGCGGCAACGTTGCCACCAGGGCGGGCGCCCAGGCGCTGATCGACGCCGGGGCGGACGCCGTGAAGGTGGGGGTCGGGCCGGGCTCGATCTGCACGACCCGGGTGGTGGCGGGCGTCGGCGTGCCGCAGGTCACCGCGATCTACGAGGCGTCGCTGGCGGCCCGCAAGGCCGGCATCCCGGTCATCGGCGACGGCGGGGCCCAGTACTCGGGCGACATCGCCAAGGCGATCGCCGCCGGAGCCGACACCGTGATGCTCGGCGGCCTGCTGGCGGGATGCGAGGAGGGCCCGGGCGAGATGGTCTTCATCCACGGCAAGCAGTTCAAGATGTACCGGGGCATGGGCTCGCTGGGCGCCATGCGCAACGTCGAGCGCGGCCGGTCCTACTCCAAGGACCGTTATTTCCAGGACGACGTGCTGAGCGAGGACAAGCTGGTCCCGCAGGGGGTAGAGGGTCAGGTGCCCTACCGCGGGCCGCTGGCGGCCGTCGCCGGCCAGCTCACCGGCGGGCTGCGAGCCGCCATGGGGTACTGCGGCGCCCGGACCATCGCCGAGCTGCAGCAGGCCCGGTTTACCCAGATCACCGGGGCAGGGCTGGCCGAGAGCCACCCGCATGACATCCAGATGGTGGCCGAGGCGCCCAACTACGGCGGCCGCCGGACCTGACAGAACGCCGGGGCCCGGCGTCGGCCCTCGGTAGAGACGACCAGGAGACTTTGCTACGTGACTCAGGTGGAAATCGGCCGCGGCAAGAGCGGCCGCCGGGCCTACGCGCTCGACGAGATCGGCATCGTTCCGTCGCGCCGCACCCGGCACCCGGAAGAGGTGTCGATCGCCTGGCAGATCGACGCCTACCGGTTCGACCTGCCGCTGGTCGTCGCGCCGATGGACAGCGTCGTGTCGCCGGCCACCGCGATGCAGATCGGCGGAGTGGGCGGCCTGGCCGTGCTCGACCTGGAGGGACTGTGGACTCGCTATGAGGACCCCGAGTCGCTGCTGGCCGAGGCCGCCGACCTGGACGACTCGGCCGCGACCAGGCGGCTGCAGGAGATGTACGCCGAGCCGATCAAGGAAGACCTGATCGGCCGGCGGATCGAGCAGATCGCCGCCGCGGGGATCACGACCGCCGCCCGGCTATCGCCGCAGCGCACCGTTCGTTACTACAAGGCGGTGATCGACGCCGGGGTCGACATCTTCGTGATCCGGGGCACCACGGTGTCGGCCGAGCACGTGTCGGGCCAGGCGGAGCCGCTGAACCTCAAGCAGTTCATCTACGAGCTCGACGTGCCGGTGATCGTGGGCGGCTGCGCCACCTACACCGCGGCCCTGCACCTGATGCGCACCGGCGCGGCCGGCGTCCTCGTCGGCTTCGGCGGCGGGTCCGGCCACACCACCGCCGCGGTGCTCGGCGTCGCGGTACCGATGGGCACGGCCATCGCCGATGTGGCCGCCGCGCGACGCGAGTACCTCGACGAGTCAGGCGGCCGCTATGTGCACGTCATCGCCGACGGCGGCATGACCCGCAGCGGCGACATCGCCAAGGCGCTGGCGCTCGGCTCGGACGCGGTGATGGTCGGGTCGCCGTTCGCGCGCGCCGTGGAGGCGCCCGGACGCGGCTATCACTGGGGGAGCGAGGCACACCACCCGGACCTGCCGCGAGGCGCCCGCGTCCAGGTCGGCACGATCGGCACCATTGCGCAGATCCTGCACGGACCATCCACCATGGCCGACGGCTCGATGAACCTCATGGGCGCGCTGCGGCGGACCATGGCGACGTCCGGCTACTCCGACCTGAAGGAGTTTCAGCGGGTCGAGGTCGTGGTGACGCCGAGCGCCGCCCCGCGGTAGCTGGCGGCCCGCCGCGCCACGCCGCCGCGACTAGACTTCGCGCATGTCCCGACCACGCGTGTTCTCCGGCATCCAGCCCACCGCCGATTCGTTTCATATCGGTAATTACCTGGGCGCGCTGCGTCAGTGGGTGGCGCTGCAGGAGACCCACGACACCGTCTACTGCGTGGTCGACCTGCACGCGATCACGCTGCCGCAGCAGCCCGCCGACCTGCGCCGCCGGACCAGGGTCGCGGCCGCTCAGCTGTTCGCCGCCGGCCTGGACCCGCAGCGGTCCATCGTCTTCGTGCAGAGCCACGTCGCCGAGCACGCGGAGCTGGCCTGGGTGCTGTCGTGCATCACCGGATTCGGCGAGGCCAGCCGGATGGTCCAGTTCAAGGACAAGGCGGCCAAGGGCGGCGCGGAGGCGGCCAGCGTCGGGCTGTTCACCTACCCGATCCTGCAGGCGGCCGACATCCTCCTGTACGGCACCGACCAGGTCCCGGTCGGGGAGGATCAGCGCCAGCACCTGGAGCTCACCAGGGACGTCGCCCAGCGGTTCAACCACCGGTTCGGCCAGACCTTCGTCGTCCCGGAGGCCTACATCCTGCCGGCGGTCGCCAGGATCGCCGACCTGCAGGACCCTTCGATCAAGATGAGCAAGTCGGCCTCCTCGCCGCAGGGCATTATCGACGTGCTGGAGGAGCCGGCGGCCATCCGCAAGAAGATCATGCGCGCGGTGACCGACGCGGGCGGCGAGGTCCGGGCCGATGAGCAGGCCAAGCCGGGCGTGACCAACCTGCTGCGCATCTACTCGGCGCTGGGCGGCGACAGCATCGAGAGCCTGGAGCAGCGATACTCCGGCGGCGGTTACGGGACGTTCAAGAAGGATCTCGCCGAGGTCGTGGTCGACGCGCTGGCCCCGATCCGCGAGCGAACGGAGAAGCTGCTGGCCGACGAGGCCGAGCTCGACGCGCTGCTCGCCGTCGGCGCGGCCCGGGCCCGCGAGCTCGCCCGGGCCACCATGGCCAGGGTCAGCGCGGGAGTGGGCTTCCTGCCCGCCCGCTGACGTCAGGCACGGCGAGCCCGCTGACGTCAGGGGGTCCAGACGGAGTGGTCGTGGGCGAAGTAGACCAGCCGGGGATCGAGTTGCTGGATGGCGTCCAGCCAGCCGGGAATGTCTGGCAGCGGCTGGCCGTGACCGTCGCGACGGGCCCGCCACGCGAGCTGGTCGGCCGCGTACTGCGTGGCCGTGTCGTGGCTTTGCCCGGCCACGATCACCGCCCCGTCCGGGCGTCGGACGACGAGCGACTGATGACCGGCCGTGTGGCCGGGCGTCGGTAGCAGGAAGACCCCGGGCACCACCTCGGCCGAGCCGGTGACCTGCTCGAAGCGGCTGGCCTCGATGAGTTCGGGCAGGGTGTAGTCCGGCGTCTGGCGGGCGGTGTCGAGCTCGGCTCGCTGGACGAAGACGGGGATCTGGCCCAGCGCCGGGTTGCCGCCGCAGTGATCGAAGTGCAGGTGACAGTTCGCGGCCAGCCCGATGTCGGAGACCTGGAGGCCGAGGGCCGCCAGGGCCCGCGGCAGGCCGGTCCGGCGGGGCCGGTAATGGGCGTCGACGTCGGGGTGGGAGCCCATGCCCGTGTCGAACAAGATCATGCCCTGGGGGTGGCCGACGACGTAGCCCAGGCACGCTTCCACGCGGGGACCGCCGGTCCCGGTTTCCTCCGCCGGGCGCACGAAGTAACCGAAATCGACGCGGCGCACAGTGACCTCAGCCATGCCGCTATTCTCCCGGGCGCCCGGCATGGTGGCTGTCGCCGAGTCCCGCGTGCCAGGATGACGCCATGATGAGTCCGCGTGCGGGGCAGCCCGCTGCCGCTGAGGACCTGGTGGATGTCGCGAAGCTGGTCACCGCCTACTACGTGCTGCATCCCGACCCTGGCGGCCGCCCAGCGAGTGTCGTTCGGCACCTCCGGCCACCGCGGGTCCGCGCTGACCGCGACGTTCAATGAAGACCACATCGTGGCCGCTACGCAGGCGATCTGTGAGTACCGGGCCGGTCAGGGCATCGACGGGCCGCTCTACCTGGGCGCTGACACTCACGCGCTGTCCGAGCCGGCCTGGGTCAGCGCGCTGGAGGTGCTCGCCGCCAACGACGTCCGGGTGCTGCTCGACGCCCGCGGCGGGTACACGCCGACTCCGGCAGTGTCGCGGGCGATCCTGGCGCACAAGGCGTCCGGGCCGGGCCCTCGCGCCGACGGGATCGTGGTCACGCCCTCGCACAACCCGCCGTCGGACGGCGGGCTCAAGTACAACCCGCCCGACGGCGGCCCCGCTGGCGCCGACATCACCCGGCAGATTCAGGACCGGGCGAACGACCTGCTCGCCGGCGGGCTGGCCGGCGTGCGCCGGATCCCGTACGCGCGCGCGCTCGCGGCGGATACCACGGGGCGCTTCGACTTCCTCGACGCCTATGTGTCGGCCCTGCGGCAGGTCGTCGACCTCGCCGCGATCAGGGCCGCCGGGGTGCGCATCGGCGCCGACCCGCTCGGCGGGGCGAGCGTCGGCTACTGGGGTGAGATCGGCGAGCGGTACGGCCTGGACCTCACCGTCGTCAACCCGGACGTGGACGCCACGTTCCGGTTCATGACCCTGGACTGGGACGGCAAGATCCGCATGGACTGCTCGTCGCCGTCGGCCATGGCCAGCCTGATCGCCCGCCAGCACGAGTTCACGATCGCGACCGGTAACGACACCGACTCCGATCGGCACGGCATCGTCACGCCCGACGCGGGCCTGCTCAACCCCAACCACTACCTCGCGGTCGCCATCGACTACCTGTACCGGCACCGGGACGGCTGGCCCGCGCAGGCGGCGGTCGGCAAGACGCTGGTCAGCTCCTCGATGATCGACCGGGTGACCGACGGCCTGGGCCGCAAGCTGCTGGAGGTACCGGTCGGGTTCAAGTGGTTCGTGCCGGGCCTGCTGGACGGATCGGTCGGCTTCGGCGGCGAGGAGAGCGCCGGGGCCTCGTTCCTGCAGCGCGACGGATCGGTGTGGACCACCGACAAGGACGGGATCATCCTCGCCCTGCTCGCCTCGGAGATCACTGCCGTGACCGGGCGCTCGCCATCGGAGTTGTACGCCGGCCTCACCGACCGCTACGGAGCTCCCGCCTACGCCCGCATCGACACGGCGGCCAGCCGGGAGCAGAAGGCCGCGCTGGCCAGGCTCTCCCCCGCGCAGGTCACCGCCGACGCGCTCGCCGGCGAG
>Ga0307373_10005367_pt1 | contig 21002 bp, 19 predicted proteins | sample OX2MG_FD_202534 | JGI IMG/M metagenome (GOLD analysis project Ga0307373, IMG submission 202534) | Soil microbial communities from Risofladan, Vaasa, Finland - OX-2 | ecosystem: Environmental > Terrestrial > Soil > Coastal area > Acid sulfate soil | place: Finland: Risofladan, Vaasa | collected...
GAGTCACAGCAGGCCGAGTCATCGCTGCTGGAGGCTGAGCCGCAGGTCCAGCAGGCGGCTGGTCTGCGCAGCCACGTGCTGCTCGGCGATCTGCCGCGCCCGCTCGGGCTCGCCCGCCCCGATGGCCCCGATCAGCAGGTCGTGCTCGCGGGCCGAGGCGGCCACGTCCTCACCCTCCATGGGCAGCCACACCAGGTCGCCGATCTCGGACCACAGCTCCATCTCCTCCCGCGTGAGCCGGGGCGACTGGGCAGTGGCGGCGATCTCGATGTGCAGCCGTGCGTCGGCCCGCCGGCGGGCGGTCAGTGTGGTGGCGCCAAGGAGCCGTTCAGCGTGCTCGCGGAGGGAGGTGACGTCGGCGGGAAGCGCGCGCTCGGCGGCCAGCCTGGCGGTGGCCCCGGCGATCGCGGCCCGGTGGTCGCCGATGTCGCGCAGTTCGTGCAGGGACAGCAGCCGCAGCGGGCGTTCGAGCCGGTCGATGCCGTCGGGTGCACGCACGAACGACCCGCCGCCACGCCCGCGCCGGGTCTCGACCAGGCCCATGGTCCGGAGCGTGGCAAGCGCCTCGCGCAAGGTCACGGTGGAGACGCCGAGCTGCCCGGCCAGCTGGCTCTCGGCGGGGAGCCGCTCACCGTCCAGCAGCAGGCCCAGCCGGATGGCTTTGGTCAGCCGCCGGGTGACCGTGTCCGCCCGGCCGCCGGTGTCGAGCGGCGTGAACAGAGTGCGCGCCCGGACCGTCGTCAGCGCAGGTGGTGCCACCAATGCCCCCCGCCGATGATGAACTTGACACAAACATCTGATCCTGTAGGTTATCGGAATCGTCGATCCCTGGGACGCGGTTCGCGCACGGGGTAAGGGACCTTCAGGTGGCCAGAACCGGCGGCCGGACCAGGCTGGGAGCGGTACGAAGGGCACGGGTGAGCGAGACGGCGACGGGCAGGCAGGAACCAGCGCCCGCGGTCCGGCTGACTGGTGTGCGTCGCATGTACGGCCAGCTCGCCGCGGTCGCCGGGGTGGACCTGGCGGTCGCCGAGGGTGAGTTCTTCACCATGCTCGGCCCGTCCGGCTCGGGCAAGACCACCCTGCTGCGGCTGATCGCCGGCTTCGAGCGCCCGGACGCGGGCTCGGTGGAGCTGGCGGGCGTGAACGTGACCCGCGAGCCCCCCTACGCGCGCAACGTCAACACGGTGTTCCAGGACTACGCGCTGTTCCCGCACATGAGCGTGATCGAGAACGTCGAGTACGGGCTCCGGGTCGCCCGGGTCGCCAGGGGCGAGCGGCGGCGCCGGGCGGAGGGCGCGCTCGACATGGTCCGCCTCACCGGGCTCGGCGGGCGCAGGCCGGTGCAGCTCTCCGGCGGCCAGCGGCAGCGGGTCGCCCTCGCCAGGGCTATCGTCAACGAGCCGGAAGTTCTCCTGCTCGACGAGCCGCTCGGCGCGCTCGACCTGAAACTGCGGCAGGAGATGCAGTTCGAGCTCAAGCGGATCCAGCGCGAGGTCGGGATCAGCTTCATCTACGTCACCCACGACCAGGAAGAGGCGCTCACCATGAGCGACCGCCTGGCCGTGTTCAACCAGGGCCGCATCGAGCAGCTGGGCACGCCGGTCGAGGTGTACGAGCGCCCGGCCAGCGATTTCGTGGCCGGCTTCATCGGCGTGTCCAACCTGCTGGAACGTGGCGGGCGCCATTTCACGATCCGCCCCGAGAAGATCCACCTGCTGGCCGACGGCGAGAAAGCGCCCGAGGGCAGCCACGTCGAGCGCGGCCGCATCGAGGACGTCGTCTACCTCGGCATGCTCACCCGCTACCAGGTGGCGCTGGAGGACGGCGGCACACTCACCGCGGTGCGCCAGAACCTGGAGACCGCGGCCGCACAGGCGTTCGAGGCCAGGGGACGGACCGTGCAGGTCGCCTGGCGGGAAACCCAAACCTACGACATCCATAACGAGAGCCGGGCGGACTCGCCCGTTCGCAGCGAGGGGGTTGGCTAATGAACAGATGGGCACGAGGAGGCACGCTGCTTGCGGCCGCATCCGCCGCGGTGCTGGTCGCAGCCTGTGGTTCGTCCGGTGGTGGCAGCACCACCAGTGGCGGCACCGCCGGGCTGACCCCACCGCAGGCGAACACCCCGGTGGCGACCTCGGTCGGCAAGGGTGAGGGGCACCTGAACCTGATCGCCTGGGAGGGGTACGCGCAGCCGCAGTGGGTCAAGCCGTTCGAGCAGGCGACCGGTTGCCAGGTGAGCGCCAAGTACGCGGGCTCGTCCAGCGAGATGGTGTCGCTGATGGCCAACGGCGGCGGCGGCCAGTACGACATGGTCTCGGCGTCGGGTGACGCCGACCTGCGGCTCATCTACAGCGGTGATGTCAAGCCGATCAACATCAACCTGATCCCGCAGTGGAAGAACTTCCACCCGTTCCTGCAGAACCCGCCGTTCAACACGATCGGCGGCAAGCACTACGGCGCGTCCTATGAGTTCGGGCCGAACGTGCTGCTCTATTCGAAGAAGGTGTTCCCGTCCGCGCCCACCTCGTGGTCCGTGCTCTACAACAAGAAGTACGCGGGCCAGGTCACGGTGCCGAACAACCCGATCCAGATCGCGGACGCGGCGCTCTACCTGTCCAAGACCCAGCCGAGCCTGGGCATCACCGACCCCTACGAGCTGACCCAGCCCCAGTTCAACGCCGCGGTCAACCTGCTCAAGCAGCAGAAGCCGCTGATCAAGAAGTACTGGGACCTGGCCTCGCAGGAGATCTCGCTGTTCCAGAGCGGCACCACCGTGGTCGGCGCGGCCTGGCCGTACCAGACCAACACGCTGGTCGCGGCCGGCGCCAACGTCGCCGACACCATCCCCAGCCAGGGCGCGACCGGCTGGGCCGACACCTGGATGCTCGCCACCCACGCGCCGCACCCCAACTGCGCCTACAAGTGGGTGCAGTGGGTGACCACCCCCAAGATCCAGGCGCAGCAAGCGGTGTTCTTCGGTGAGACCCCGGCGAACAAGCTGGCCTGCCCGATCATGGACCAGCTCTCGAAGGGCTCCTGCGCCGCGTACCACGCGAACGCGCCGGAGGCCTACTTCCAGACTCTGAAGTTCTGGAAGACCCCGCTGGCCCAGTGCGGCAACGGCAAGAGCGACTGCGTGCCGTTCCAGCAATGGGTGAGCGCCTGGACCCAGATCACCGGTTAGTCCCGTGCTCCGAAAGCACCGTGCCCCGAAAACACAGGACGCGAAAGCACAGGGCGCGAGGGCATCGGGTTCATGACGACCACCTCGGTCCATGAGGGCCGGTCAGTGAGTGGGGGGGGCCGCGTCTCGGCGGCGCTGTGGCGCCGGCCGTGGCTGCGGGCCACCCTCACCCTGAGCCCGCCGCTGGCGTGGTTCCTGGTGATCTACCTCGCCTCGCTCGTCGTGATGCTGATCACGGCGTTCTGGACCGTCAACCCGTTCACGAACACGCTCGAGCACAGCTGGAGCCTGGCCAACTTCCAGCAGATCTTCACCGGCACCTACCTGACCATCATCGGCCGGACGGTGCTGATGGCGGCGGCGGTCACGGTCACCGACGCGGTGCTCGCGCTGCCGTTCGCCTACTACATGGCGCGGGTGGCGTCCCCGCGCGGCCGGCAGGCCCTGTTCATCGCCGTGCTGCTGCCGCTGTGGGCCAGCTATCTGGCCCGGGTCTACGCCTGGATCGTCATCCTGCAAAGGGGCGGCACGCTGAGCTGGTCGCTGTCCAAGCTGGGCCTGGGCACGGTGAACATCGGCTACACCAACACCGCGATGTGGATCGTGTTCTCCTACATCTGGCTGCCGTTCATGATCGTGCCGGTCTATGGCGCCCTGGAGCGGATCCCGGACTCGCTGCTGGAAGCCTCCGGTGACCTGGGTGCCCGTAGCTGGCGCACGGTCCGCAGCGTGCTGCTGCCGCTGGCACTGCCGGGCGTGGTGGCCGGCTCGATCTTCACCTTCTCGCTCACCCTGGGCGACTTCATCACCCCGATCCTGGTGGGCGGCGCGAACTCCAGCTTCATCGGCAACGTCATCTACTCCAACATCGGCACAGCGGGCAACCTGCCGTTCGCGGCCGCGCTCGCCGTGGTCCCGATCGTGATCATGATCTTCTATCTGCTCGGCGCGCGGCTGCTCGGCGCGTTCGAGTCCCTGTAGCCGGCAAGCACAGCCGGCACGTACAGCCGGCAAGTACCAGGAAGGCGAGTGATGGAGGGGCGGCTGGCCCGGGTCGGGCTGCGGATCTGGGTGGCGGGCGTGCTGCTGTTCCTGTTCGTGCCGATCGCCACCATCTGCCTGTACGCGTTCAACTCCTCGAACGTGCAGAGCTGGCCGATCCACGGGCTGAGCACGAAATGGTTCAGCGTCGCCTGGAACGACCCGCAGGTGCGGGCCGCGTTCGTGCTGTCGCTCAAGGCGGGGCTGTTCGCGACCACGGTCGCCCTCGTCCTGGGCTCGGCGGCGGCGTTCGGGGTGCACCGGTTCCGGTTCTTCGGCCGGGAGGCCGTGTCGCTGCTGCTGGTGCTGCCCCTGTCGCTGCCGGGCATCATCACCGGGATCGCGCTGAACTCGGCTTTCAGCTTCGCCGGGATCGGGCTCTCGCTGTTCACGATCATCATCGGCCACGCGACGTTCTGCATCGTGGTGGTCTACAACAACATGCTCGCCCGGCTCCGGCGGGTCTCCGGGTCCTTGTACGAGGCCGCCGCCGACCTCGGCGCGAGCGGGTTCTTCACCTTCCTCACGGTGACGCTGCCGGTGCTGTCCACTGCGCTGGTCTCCGGCGCGCTGCTCGCGTTCGCGCTGTCCTTCGACGAGGTCATCGTCACCACGTTCACCGCGGGTGCGGAGAACACACTGCCGTTGTGGATCTTCGGTGCGATCCGGCTCGGCCAGCAGCTGCCCGAGGTCAACGTCGTGGTCACGTTCGTGCTGCTGCTCACGCTGATCCCGGTGGGGATCGCGGCCCGGCTCACCGGCGGCGGGGGGATGACCCGGGCCTCGGCCGGCGGGACCAGGCGGGGCGCCCGGCAGGCTGGTCCCGGGGCGCCAGGTGACGTGGCCGGGACGGTGATGGGCGGCGATCCGGAGGGCTCAGCCGACGCGCTCGCTCTGGGCGGCAACGCTCCGTAGAGGTGCTGGCGTTTACTGGTTCAGCGGCGCCCGGGCACCGACATGCCGGGGCCGACCGGCTGCGGCTTGTCCCTGCGACGGCGCGCGGCCACGATCACCGGGCAGGGCGAGCGCTGCAGCACCCGCTGGGTGACGCTGCCGAACAGGCGCGCTGTCAGTTCCCGCCGCCGCGGCGGGCCGAGCACGATCAGGTCCGCCTCGAACAGCCTGGCCTCCGCCAGGATGGCCTCGGCGACCCGGTCGACCACGGCGGCCTTGACCCCGCCGCCCGCCGCGAGGCCTTCCATCCGCAGCTCGAAGATCGCGGCATCGGCCACGAACGAGGCGTCGTGGCTGCTCTCCCGCGCGTACCAGGAACTACCCGAAAGCTCCCGCTCGCGCAGGTGCAGCGCGCGCACTTGCGTGACGCCCTCCGTGCCAACCGACTTCACCAGGTCCAGGACGTCCTGGCTGTGGCTGAAGTCCTCGATCGCTAGCAGGATCCTGGTGAACATGGAACCTCACGCGGCCCTCATCTGGCTGCCATGCATATCGCCTTACGCCTTCCATCATCGCCCTGCCTAATCCGGGCCCGGGCACGCGGGGGCGCATGGATTCCGTATGGATTTCGGGGCCTGTCTGGCCCGGATGGCCGGGCATGCGGAGGGCGCGGCACCGGCCGTGCCGCGCCCTCCGCGCGATCAGGACTCCCGGCGAGTCAGCGCCCCGGGCTCACCAGCTCCAGGACTGCCAGGTTGCCGAGCCTGCGCCGGACCCCGCCGGTCACACTGCCCTCGATGACGCGGCGCAGCCCGGTCTCGGATTGCTCGTCCATCACCACGTAGCTGACATGCCGCGCGCGCGCCACCTTCGCGATCGTGCGGCCGGCGCTGCGGGTGGCAGCTACCTGCCCGTCGGCCGTGCAGCCCCGCCGCTCCAGCTCGCTGATCGCCCGGCTGACGATCGACAGCTGTTCCTCGCGCTCACGGCGGGTCGGGAGCAGGCCGGGGTTGGGCAGCCCGAAGGACGAGCCGTAGATCTTCAAGATGGTGAGCACCGCGACCGGTTCGCCGGATGCCAGCTCGCGTGCCCGCCGGACGGCCGCCTTGCTGAACGGCGCGCCCGAGGACGCCAGCAGTACGGTCGCCGGTGATGTCGGCTGCTGATCCCAGCGGCGCCGCCCGAAGATCATGACGCGAGCCCGGGTCAGCTCACCGACGGCGACTCGTCCGACGGCTCCGGGTCGGCCGCGGACTCGACGACGAGCTCGGGCTCCGGCCCGCCGTCACCGACGAGGGCCGCAGCCGGGGCAGGGGCCGTGACACCGGCTAGCCCGCCGGCAGAGCCACCAGCCGCGAGCCTGCGGTCCTGCCACGCCCGCCACCAGTACAGCGGTGCGTACAGGGCGACGATCGCCAGGCCGAGGATATAGAGCCCCGGTCCCTGGGTGGGCCCGACCACGATCTTCGGCGAGTTCCAGCCGCCGAAGAAGTAGATGACCGTCCAGACGACGAAGACCGCGAGTGCGCCCCACTTGGCGAACGTCGGCAGCCGGAACGGCCGTGGCTCGTCCGGCCGCAGGTGCCGGTAGACGAAGTAACCGCCGAAGGCGAGCGTGCAGGACAGCAGGTAGCCGCCGTTGGAGATGATGTAGATCCGCACCGGCGAGCCGAGCAGCACCAGCAGAGCCGAGCACACCACGTTGAACCCCATCGCGTAGTCGGGCACGCCGTGCCGGTTCTTGTGTTCGAACCACTTCGGCAGCAGCCCGTCCTCGGCCGCCTGGTACAGCGACCGGCCCACGCCCATGATCGCGTTCAGCACCGACAGGGCCAGCGCCAGGATGAGCGGGATACCGATGAACCACTTCTCCCACGACCCGGGCCCGAAGATGTGGTCGGTGTAGGTGAGGTACAGGGTCAGCGGGTCGATGCTGGTGAGGGACAGACCTAGCACGGCCACGAACATCAGCGGCGTCATGATGTAGATGAACATCCCGAAGATGCCCTCGGCCGTCAGCGCGATCTTGGCGTCCCTGGCGCCGCCCCGGCACTCGCCCACGTAGCAGGCCGCCGCCTCCATCGCGATCACGTTCCACAGGATCGGGAAGAACCAGGCCATGACGAAGGTCCAGCTCGCGTGCACATGCGGCGGCAGGTGGAAGCCGGCCACGTTGCCCCAGTGGATCGAGCCGGGCTTGAAGAACGGCAGGAAGATCATTGCGGTGATCGGCAGCATCGACAGCACACCGAGCACCGTCGCGAATGCCGCCCCGAGCCTGATCCCGAGGTAGGCGGGAATGAAGATCGCCACCAGCAGCACGAGGCAGATGATGATGATCGTCACCCCGATCGGCGCGCCCCAGGTCGTCCCGACCGGAGCGATCAGGTGGCCGGGGCTGAAGCCGAACAGGACGGCGAGGTAGGACGCGGTCAGGATGACGTTGATCGGCGCGACCGGGAACCAGCCCAGCCAGTAGGCCCAGCCCGACACCCCGCCGATGTGGCGGGCTGCGGTGTCGCCGACCAGCGGGCGGAACGACTCGGTGGCATAACCGGGAATGCCGCCGGTCCGGTCCGGCCACATCGTGCCCAGCTCGGCCAGGCACAGGCACAGGAAGCAGCCGGCGATCGTCATGACGCCGATGAGGATGATGCCGAGCGCACCGGTGCCCTGCACAACGTAAGGCGCGATGCCGGTGACCAGGATCGTCCCGGCCAGCCCGATAACGAAGGCCCCCCACCAGTTGGTCCCTTTGACCAGGCCCTTCTCCGTCACTGTCTCGCCAACCGAGGCCATTGCTCTCTCCTCATTTCCAACCGTGGTTCATCGCCGAACAAGAGGCTGCGACAGCCTTCATCAGAAGAGCGTCAGGTAGCGCTCCACTTCCCAGTCGGTCACGACGGAGTGCCAGGCCCGGAACTCCTCGCGCTTGATCTTGGCGAAATAGTCGATGTAGTCACCGCCCGGCGTCTTGCCGAGCGCCTCGCGCATCACGTCATCGGTCACCAGCTCGTCCGCCGCGTGCAGCAGGGTCGGCGGCAGGGACCGGATGCCGCGCGCGGCGACTTCCTCCGGCGCCGCGAGGAACAGGTTGTCGCGGTTCGGCTCACCGGGATCCAGGCCGCGGTCGATGCCGTCGAGCCCGGCCGCCAGCTGGACGGCAAGCGCCAGGTAAGGGTTGGCCGAGCCGTCGCAGGCGCGGTTCTCCACCCGGCCGCCCTCGGGCACCCGCAGCATCTGGGTGCGGTTGTTCCCGCCATAGGTCGCATAGGCCGGTGCCCAGGTGGCCCCGGACACCGGTGCCCCCACGCCGATCCGCTTGTAGGAGTTGACGGTGGGGCACATGACCGCCGCCATCGCCGGGGCGTGGGCGATGAGACCGCCGATGTAGTGGTAGGCCATCTCGGACAGGCCCAGCCCGCGCGGATCGGCCGGGTCGGCGAACAGCTCGGCACCCGTCTGCGTGTCCCAGAGGCTGGAATGCAGGTGGAGCCCGGAGCCGGTCAGGTTCCCGAACGGCTTGGGCATGAACGTGGCCGCCATGCCGCTTTGGTGTGCCACCATGTGCACCATGTAGCGGTAGAAGATGAGCCGGTCGGCGGTGGTGATCGCGTCGGCGTACTTGAAGTTCTGCTCGAACTGGCCGTTGGCGTCTTCGTGGTCGTTGGCGTAGTTCGACCAGCCGAGCCGGTTCATGTACTTCGACACCGTGGTGAGATGGTCGAACATCCGGGTCAGGCCCTTGGCGTCGTAACAGGGCGCCTCCGCCTGGTCGAGCTGGTCGGCCAGTTCCACCCCACCGCCGGGGCGCCGCCGCACGAGGAAGTACTCCGCTTCGCAGCCGGCGTTGTAGACCAGGCCGCGCTGGTGGGCCTTGTCCACCATGGCCTTGAGGATCAGCCGCGGGGTGTAGGGCCACGGCTCGCCCTCGACGTAGATGTCGCACTGCAGTACGGCCAGCCCGGGCTGCCAGGGGACAAGTGCGTACGAGGCCGGATCCGGCATCGCGATCATGTCCGGGTCCGCGGGGGTCTGGCCCATCGGGCCGGCCGCGAACCCGGCGAAGCCCGCGCCACCGCCCGCGAGGACGTCGACCGCCTCGACCGGGATCATCTTGGCGCACGGCTTCCCGTGCATGTCGACGAACATGGCGAAGAAGAACTCGACGCCGTCCGCCTCCGCCTTGGTCCGAAGCTCGTCTTCGACTGGCGACATATGCACGCTCCGTATGGGTCGCGGCCACCTGCTCAGCGCTACGGCGGGTGAGGTCACATTTCGGTCGGGGGATCCGCGCCGTGACCTGGGGCCAGAAGGGCGGCTGCCAGGCGCAGCACGAGAGTGGACAATGTTTCCTTCAGCGATACGTTAGGCTGAGAGTACGCTGGTGGCGCAGGATTGTGAAGATCCTTGTTACGCCTGAATCGGGCCGGGGTGGGCCGGTACCTGCGGGAAGACCGCTCCGGGCGCGGATCGCTCCTGGCAGTCAGGGTGTAGCAGTGTGTTTACTGAGGCTAAACAGCGGCTACAGCAAATAAAGTTAACATGCACGTTACAGCCGGGGCGGGCCAGCGCTGACCGAAACCCGGCCGCGCGATGCCCAGCCGGGACCGGGCGCCCGCCCGGGTGGATCAGCGGACGACCAGCACCGGCCGCTCGGTCAGATGGATCACCTTGTGCGCGGTGCTGCCGAGCACCAGGCCAGCGAGCTCGCTCCGGCCCCGTGAGCCCATGACGATGACGCCCACATCGTGCAGTTTCGCGTCCGCGACGATCTCACGGGCGGCGTGGCCGAAGAGGGTCTCCCGCACCTCGCCGTGCGCCCGCAGGCCCGCGTCGACCAGCAGTTTGACAGCGTCTTCGACGGTCGCTCCCGCCTCGGACCCCGACTCCACGGGCACATCGCCCATCCGGGCGATGACCTCACGCTCCTGCAGGTGGAGCACCCATACCTCGCCTTTGGACAACGCAGCCAGGTCCTTGGCCGCTGCCAGCGCCCGGTCGGAGGCGGCCGAATGATCGATGGCCACCAGGATCTTGTCGTACATGAGAATGCATCCCCTTCATGACCGGCGAGCCAGCTCGCCGGGGGTTACGGGCCTACCAACCGCTCTTGGGATGCCCTGGTATCCAGTCCGTCCCCGCGAGGGGCACCTGGGCCATGGCCGCCGCTTCGATCGTCAGGGCTACGAGGTCGTTGGGTTCAAGATTGTGGACGCTGGACTTGCCGCACGCACGGGCGAGCGCGGCGAGTTCCATGGCCATCGCCTTGAGGTAGTTGGTGACCTGGCGGGCGCCACGCTCAACATCGAGCCGCTGTTCGAGTCCGGGATCCTGGGTGGTGACCCCGACCGGGCAGCGGCCGGTGTGGCAATGGTGGCAGTAACCGGCTTCGGTGCCTAGCTGCTGGTAGTCGCCGGATGCGTCGTGGTCGCCTCCGTCCTGCCAGTAGGTGGGGCTGTTGCAGCCAAGGGCGATCAGCGGGGCGACCCCGACCGAGACGGCATCGGCGCCGAGCGCGAGCGCCTTGGCGGCATCGGCCCCGGTGCGGATGCCACCCGACACGATGAGCTGCACCTCGTCCTCCATGCCGATGTCCCGCAAGGCCTCAGCGGCCAGCCGGACCGCGGGCAGGGTGGGAATGCCGGTCTGCTCGATGAAGAAGTCCTGTGTGGCCGCGGTCCCGCCCTGCATCCCGTCCACGACCACGACATCCGCGCCCGCTTCGACAGCGAGCTTGACGTCGTTGATGACCCGGGTGGCGCCGAACTTCACGTAGATCGGCTTCTCCCAGTTGGTCGCCTCGCGCAGCTCCTCGATCTTGATCCGCAGGTCGTCGGGGCCTACCCAGTCGGGATGGCGCGACGCGGACCGCTGATCAACGCCCGCGGGCAGGGTGCGCATCGAGGCCACCCGCTCGCTCACCTTCTGGCCGAGCAGCAGCCCGCCGCCGCCTGGCTTGGCGCCCTGGCCGATGACGACCTCGATCGCGTCGGCCTGGCGCAGGTCCTCGGGCCGGAACCCGTACCGCGACGGCAGGCACTGGTAGACCAGCAGCCTGGAGGCCGCGCGTTCCTCGCTGATCATGCCGCCGTCACCAGTGGTGGTGGAGGTCCCGGTCGCGGTCGCCGCCTTCCCGAGCGCCATCTTGGCGCGTGCCGACAGGGCGCCGAAACTCATGCCCGCGATCGTGATCGGGATGTCCAGCTCCAGGGGCTTGCTGGCAAACCGGGTACCGAGCACCGTCTTCATGTCGCACTTCTCCCGGTAACCCTCCAGCGGGTACCGGGTGAGGGACGCGGTGAGGAACAGCAGGTCGTCGAAGGAGGGGAGGGACCGCTTGGCGCCCCAGCCGCGGATCTCGTAGTGACCCTCGGCGGCCGTCCGCTGGATCTGCGCGATGACTTCCGGCGGGAAGATCTGGCTGGCGCGGTGGGCGTCCATGGGCAGGCCAGGCCGGCGGCTCTCGTCCATCAGTATTTCTGGTCCTTCAGCGCGTCGAAGTTGTACAGCTCGCGGGCGGAGGCGATCCGGGTGACGTTCTCGGGCTCGATGTGATCGAAGCCGCCGAGCTTGGCCAGGTCCTTGACGGCACGCACGTCCTCGTCGGTGAGCTCTTCGATCCTGGCGTCCGAGCCGAGTGAGGCGACCTTCCCGGCGACATAGATGACGGCCTCATAGAGGGAGTCACCCAGCGCATGCCCGGCGTCCCCGCCGACGAGCATGGTCCCGGCCTGGGCCATGAAACCGCTCATGTGCCCGACGTCGCCAGCGACGAGAATCGTCCCGCCCTTCAGCGAGATGCCCGCCCGGGAGGAGGCGTTGCCCTCGATGATGATCGTCCCGCCATGGGTGGACGCGCCCGCGCATTCCGAGGCGTTGCCCTTGATCCGGACCGTCCCGCCCATCAGGTTCTCACCGACCGACCAGCCGACGAAGCCGTCGACGACGATGTCGGGACCGGTCCCGAGGGCGCCGATGAAATAGCCGGCGTTTCCCGCGATATCGATGGTGATGCGGTTGACCAGCCCGACCGCGAGATTGTGGCGGCCATCCGGCTCGGTCACCCTGGCCCACGAACCATCGGGGAGTGCGGCCAGGGCGGTGTTGATCTCGCGGGTGCTGAGCTCAGCACAGCTGAGGATCACCGGTTCCATAGGTAGATCTCCTCAGGCGCCGGCTCGAACACCTCGGCGTCGGCGATGCCGGGAAGCCTCGCGAGTGCCTGGTATTCGGAGGCCATCGCCACGTAGTCGCCAGTCTGCGCGATGACGGCCGGCTTGCACGCGAATGAGTCCCGGACCACGGCGAACTGTGTCCTGGTGGAAACCAGGAGGGTGTAGAACCCGTCCATCTCCTTCATCACCTGCCGCAGCGCGTCATCGAGGCCGGCGCCCTGCGCCATGCAGGAAGCCACCAGCCGGGCCGCGACCTCGGAGTCGTTGTCGGTTTCGCACTCGATGCCCGACCGCGCGAGCCTGCGGCGGACCGTCGCATAGTTCGAGAACGACCCGTTGTGCACGAGCGCGAGATCGGCCGCGGGTGCGAACGGGTGCGAGTGGGCTGTGGTCACCGCTGACTCGGTCGCCATCCGCGTGTGGCCGATTCCCTGGTAGCCCGCCCAGCCCGGGATGCCGTACCGGGAGCAGATGTCCGCGGGCGCGCCGACGTCCTTGACGACGGCCATCGCCCGGCCGTAGCCCGCCACCGCGACCTGGGGGGCGACCCGGCGCAGGGCAGCAAGGAAGGATGTCTCCGGCGCAGGCGAGGCCAGCGCCGGAGAGACCAGCGCGGGCGAGGCTAGCGGGCGCGAGGCCAGCGGGCGCGAGGCAAGCACGGCCGAGTCGCCGGCCAGACGCTGAGCTGTCACCTCGCTGCCCGTCTCCGCAGCCATCGTCTTGGCGAGCAGGTCCCAGTCGACGCTCTCGTCGCAGCGCAGCGAGTACCGCATGGCCTGGTCCACGGCCCCGGGGGCGGCGGAGTGGTCCGTATAGACGGCGATGCCCGCCGAGTCAGGGCCCCTGGTCGCCATGGCCGCCAGCATCACCGTCAGCATTTCGCCGAGGCGCGGCTGCAGATCCTGGTTCTTCAGGTGGAGGCCGATGATCCCGCACATCCGTCGCTGTGCTCCTCCCATGGGGCCTGGCTAGTCCCCGGTGGCCGCCGTGAGGAGGGAACTAGTGCCGGACAGAGTTTATGAAGAAGATACGGTGTTTCATTACATGGAACATTGTCGCCGCGATGCTGCGACTCGTCAACAGTCTGCCGGCCGGCTCTGGCGTGCAAGCTTCGTGGCCCGGTATGCCGGCAGCCTGGCGGTTCACGTTGGCGCAGGCTTACCGTGGCGCGCGAAGGCTGGCGCGGGATGCTGGCGGGACCGGCCGTGGCGCCGGTTGACGTGGGCGCTTGCCGCGTCGTTCACTGATAGTCGCCGGTGTTTCCTTATGCTCTCCTGGGCACCTGGGCGGGTGAAGCCGGCGGCCGTCTGGCCGTGAGCTGTGCGTCCGCTCCGGGCGGCGGCCGGGAGGTGGTCATGACTGCGGACGTCACGGGGCACACGCCCCCGCTCCCCGGCGGGCCAGCTGGCGCGGGTGAGGTTCCTGTCCTGCTGGGTGGGCCGCCAGCCCGGCGGTGCCTGGTGATGGGCGTGGTCAGCGTCACCCCGGACTCGTTCTCCGACGTCGGCAAGGCCTTCCATCCCGAGCAGGCCATCGCACACGGGATGGAACTGCTCAGTCTGGGCGCCGACCTCATCGAGGTGGGTGGCGAGTCCACGCGGCCGGGCGCCACCCTGGTGCCGCTGGCCGAAGATCGGCGGCGTGTGCTCCCCGTGGTCAGGGCACTCACCGAGGCGGGCGGGTTCGTCAGCATCGCCACCGTGCGCGCCCGGCTCGCCGAAGCCGCGATCGAGGCGGGTGCCGCGATGGTCACCGACATGAGCGGAGGGCTCGCCGACCCGGCCATGCTGCCGTTGCTGGCGGGATACGAGGTTCCGTACGTCCTCATGCACTGGTGGGGTCATGCCAGCACGGGTCACCCCAGCACGGGTCACCCCAGCACGGGTCACCCCAGCCCGCGGGCGGCTGACCGCACGGTGGTGGCCGAGGTCATGGCCGAACTGGCGAACCGGGCCGCCGCCGCGACCGCGGCAGGCATCGCCGCGGAGCGGCTGATCCTCGATCCCGGGCTGGGCCTGGCCAGGACGGACGAGGACAACTGGCAGCTGCTGGCCCACCTCGGCTCGTTCCGCCAGCTCGGGCGCCCGGTGCTGGTGGGCCCGCTGCGCACGTCGTTTCCCGCCCGGGCACTGGCGAGCATGGGCCGGCCGGAGGTCACTGCCGGCCCCGGGCGGGGCCGGCCCGAAGACACTGCCGGGAAACGCGGCGGGGCGGCTGCCGCCATCGCCGTGCTCGCGGCGGCGGCAGGCGCCTGGGGGGTCCGCTCGCACGACACCCGCACCGTGATCGACGCCGTGCGGGTGGTGACGGCGGTACATGACCGGTCGGGCCCCCTGCCACCAGCGGGCACCGCATCTGTTCACGTCCAGTAGGAAACGTCTCATGCGGGGAACCGGGCCAGGATGCTGGTGCAGTACCCGCCGGGGTGCCCCTGTGTTTCTTCCGGGTAAAGTTAGCCTGCGCTCAGGCGGGTACTAACGCGGAAACATCCTCGCCGGGAAGTCCCGCAGACAAACAAGCGCACCCGACTACCCGGGAAAGGAGCAGCCGTGGTGGCGCGCATCGCCGGCCTGGCCGAGCACCGCGGTGTTTCCCCGACAGCGCCCCGTAAAGATCCCGAGGATCTGGAGGGAGCGCTCGGGGCGGCGATTGCCCAGCGTGTGCGGGAGTCCCGGTTGCAGCTGGGGTGGACGGTGGGTCAGCTCGCCGCCCAATGCGGCATGTCCAAGGGCATGCTCTCAAAGATCGAGAATGCGCAGGCATCGCCGAGCCTCGCCACCCTAGCCCGCCTCTCAGAAGCGCTCCAGGTCCCGGTGACGGCTTTCTTCCGGGGCCTGAACGAAGAGCAGGACGTGCTCTACGTCAAGGCGGGCAAGGGACTCGATATCGAGCACAAGTGGTCCGGTGAGGGACGCCGTTACCATTCCCTGGGGATCATGCGGGCGCCTAACAACGCACTTGAGCCAGTGCTGGTGACGCTCACCGAGCGAAGCGATCCTTTCCCGCTCTATCAGCACGCGGGGACCGAGCTGATCTACATGCTGGCCGGCCGCATGGAGTACGGGTACGGCAGCTCCCGGTACCTGCTCGAGTCGGGTGACGCGCTGCAGTTCATCGGCGGAGTCCCGCACGGCCCGGTGGCACTGCTCGAACTGCCGGTCCAGTTCCTCTCACTCAAGTCGATCACACCCTCGGCCTGAGCCCCGAAAACCACGTCCACTGGCAGTGGACATGGTTTCATAGTGGTCGTATGCTCCCGGTTAGACGAGATCGCCACGCTGTCGGTGGTCCGGCTCCTCAGGGAGGAAACGTCCATGGCGGCAGGAGCACGCGCCACCGCTGGCCGCCGCAGATCCGGCCGGCCGCCGAGGTATTCCGCGTTCACCCTGCTGCGGCACGGCCTGTCCGGTGAGCAGTGGCCGCGGGTGTGGCAGGAACATCCGCTGCAGCGCAGCTATGACGTGGTCATCGTCGGTGGTGGCGTGCATGGGCTGGCGGCCGCGTACTACCTCGCCGCCAATCACGGCATCACCAACGTCGCGGTGCTCGACAAGGGCTACATCGGCGGCGGCGGCTCTGGACGCAGCACGGCCATCTTGCGGTCGAACTATCTCACCCCGGAGGGAGTCCGCTTCTACGACCGGTCACTGCACCTGTATGACCACATGGCGGCCAGCCTCGGGTACAACGTGATGTTCTCCCGGCGGGGTCATCTCACCCTCGCCCACAACGACGCCTCGCTGCGGACCATGCGCTGGCGGGCGGAAGTGAACCAGATCCAGGGCATCGACTCCGACGTCATCGGCCCATCCGAGATCAGGAAATTGGTGCCGTTCCTCGACGTCTCCGAGAAGGCCCGCTACCCGATCCTGGGGGCTCTGTACCATCCGCCGGGCGGGATCATCCGGCACGACGCGGTGGTCTGGGGCTATGCGCGGGCGGCGGATGCGCTGGGCGTCCACGTGCACCAGCAGACCGAGGTCACCGCCATCGACGTGGTGGACGGCCAGGTCCGTGGCGTGCGCACCAACCGGGGGGACATCTCCACGCCGGTAGTGCTGAACTGCACCGCCGGGTGGTCCACCCTGGTGGCCGAGATGGCGGGCGTGCGGCTGCCGATCCAGACCTTCCCGCTGCAGGCGGCCGTCACCGAGCCGGTGCGGGCATTCCTGCACCCGGTGGTGGTGTCGGGCACCCTGCACGTGTACGTGAGCCAGACCGACCGGGGCGAACTGGTCTTCGGCGCCAGCGTGGACCCGTTCGCCTCCTACTCCACGCGCGGCTCGCTGGAGTTCGCCGAGGGCCTCGCCGGCCACGTTCTGGCGCTCATGCCGGGGCTGTCCAGGATGCGCCTGCTGCGCCAGTGGGCCGGCCTGTGCGACATGACGCCGGATTTCTCCCCCGTCATGGGCGGCACCGAGGTCGCGGGCTTCTACGTCGATGTCGGCTGGGGCACCTACGGGTTCAAGGCCGGCCCGGTCTCGGGCGAGGCGATGGCCGAGTGCATCGCCACCGGCCGGACCCCCGAGATCATCGCGGCTTTCGGGCTGAACCGGTTCGGTGAGGGGTTCCTGGTAGGCGAGAAGGGCGCGGCGGCGGTTGGTCACTGACCGAGAACGGCTGGATCGAAAGGCTGCTGGATCATGATCCAAATTCGGTGTCCCTGGTGCGGCCTGCGCGGGGCTGGTGAGTTCCGCTACACGGGGGATGTCAGGACCCGGCCTGACCCCGCGTCCGTGACCCCGCAGGAGTGGCGCGACTACCTCTACTTTCCCGCCAACCCGTGCGGGCCGGTGGTGGAGACCTGGTACCACCGGATGGGCTGCCGGCGCTTCTTCACGGCCGAACGCGACACCGCCACCAATGAGGTGTGGACGCTGGAGGAGGGCATGCGGTGACCGCTGCGCCGATGAGAATGCGGCTGGGCCCGCAGCCCGGCGAGGAGATCGACCGCTCCCGGTCGTTCACCTTCAGCTGGAACGGGCGCACGATCGCCGCCTACGCGGGCGACACCATCGTGTCAGCGCTGGCCGGGAGCGGGGAGCGGGTGTTCTCCCGCAGCTTCAAGTACCACCGTCCCCGTGGCCTGCTGACCGCCAGCTATCTCGACCCCGGCTGCATCCTCCAGGTCGGGGACGAGCCGAATGTGCGGGCGGCGCACCGGCAGGCAGCGGCCGGCATGGATGTGCGCTCCCAGAACACCTGGCCCTCGCTGCGCTTCGACGTGAAGGCGGGCAGCCAGCTGCTCAGCCGCTTCCTCGGGCCCGGCTTCTACTACAAGACCTTCATCTGGCCCCGCCGGCTCTGGCCGGTGTACGAGAGCGTCCTGCAGCGGTTCATCCACGCCGGCCAGGTGTCCCCGGACACGCCGCTGGCCGCGGCCGACAAGCGGTACGCCCACCCTGACGTACTCATCGCGGGCGGCGGCCCGGCCGGGATGGCCGCGGCGGCCGCCGCGGCGCAGTCCGGTGCCAGGGTCATGCTGGTCGAGGAGGAGCACCATCTCGGCGGGCACCTGCGCTGGGGCGGCGCAGCCGACCTCGCCGCCCTCAGCGAGCTGCGGGACCTGGTAGCGGGCATGCCCGGCGTGGAGGTCCTCACCGACGCGGTCGTGGCTGGGCGTTACGACGACAACTGGGTCGCCGTGGTGCGGCGCGGCCTGCCGGGCGGCGCCGAGCAGCTGATCAAGGCGCGCGTGAAGGTGCTGGTGGCCGCGCCCGGGCTCATCGAGCGGCCGTATGTCTTCCATGGCAACGACGTCCCGGGGGTCATGCTGTCGACCGCTGTGCGGCGGCTCATCAACCTGTATGCCGTCAAGCCGGGGGAGCGGGCGGTGGTGCTGACCGCCAACGCCGCCGGTGACGCCGCGGCCGACGACCTCAGGCGGGCCGGCGTCGAGGTCGCGCGGGTGGTGGACGCCCGGTCCGGCGGCGACATCGTGGCGGTGCGCGGGCATCGGCGGGTCCGGTCAGCCGAGCTGGCCGACGGCTCGACGGTCCCCTGCGACCTGGTGGTCACCGCGACCGGCTGGACCGCCCCGACCGCCCTGCTCAACATGTCCGGCGACCGCCCCGTCTACGACCAGCGGGCAGCCAGGTTCTTCCCCGCCGAGCTGCCGGAAGCGGTGCTCGCGACCGGCGGGATCGCCGGTGACGGCAGCCGCGATCAGCTCATCGAGCACGGCAGGGCGATCGGCAGGGAAGCGGCCCGCCGGGCCGGGCGCATCCGCCGTGACTGGCAGGCGGCCCTGCCCGGCCGCACTGTGCTGGATGAGCTGGCCGTGCTGGATGAGCTGGCCGTGCTGGATGAGCCGGCCGGGCCGGCCAACGGTTCGGCCGGTCGGCCTTCGGCTGGAGCGGCCGAACCGGTGCCGGTCCCGGACCTGCCCGTCGATGCTCACCCGGAGCTGTTCCGCGGCCGCACGCACGGGATCGTGGACTTCTGCGAAGACGTGTCGTCCAAGGACATCGCCGCCGCGATCGGGGAGGGCTACGACTCGATCGAGCTCGCGAAGCGGTACACCACCGCGACGATGGGCCCGACCCAGGGCAAGCTCGAACTCGTCAACACCATCGCGATCGCGGCGCAGGCAGCCGGGAAGACGATCGCCGAGACCGGGACCACCACCTGGCGGCCCCCGTACGCCCCGGTCACACTCGGCGCCCTGGCAGGCCGCGAGCTGGAGCCGGTGCGCTATTCGCCGATGCAGCCCTGGCACGAGGCGCACCAGGCGCGCCCGCTGCTCGCCGGGGCCTGGGTCAGGCCCGACCATTACGGCGATCCCGCTGCCGAGGCCATCAACGTCCGGGAGCGGGTCGGCATCATCGACGTCACCCCGATCGGCAAGCTCGACCTGCGTGGCCCCGACGTGCCCAAGCTGCTCAACCTGCTCTACGTCAACAAGTGGAGCAAGCTTGGCATCGGCCGGGTCCGCTACGGGGTGATGTGCACCGAGGACGGCGTGGTCTTCGACGACGGCGTCACCGGCCGGCTCGGCCCTGACCACTACCTGATGAGCACCACGTCGTCGGGGGCGGCGGCGGTGTGGGAATGGCTGGAGAACTGGCTCCAGACCGCGTACCCGGACTGGGCCGTGCACGTCACGCCGGTGACGACCGCATACGCCAGCATGAACGTGGCCGGCCCGGCGTCGCGGGACCTGCTCACCCGGGTGACCGGCGGCGTTGACCTGGCGAACGAAGCGTTCGGCTACATGGAGGTCCGCACCGGCACGGTCGCGGGTGTGGACGGATGCGTCCTGTGGCGGATCGGGTTCACCGGCGAGCTCAGCTACGAGCTGCACGTTCCGGCCGCGTATGGGCTCGCGGTCTGGGAAACCCTCATGGACCGCGGCCAGGACCTCGGCGTGGCGCCGTTCGGGGTGGAGGCGCAGCGCATCCTCCGGCTGGAGAAGGGGCACCTGATCGTCGGGCAGGACACCGACGGCCTGACCCGCGGCTTCAGCGCCGCCCTGGACTGGGCGATCAAGCTGGACAAGGACGATTTCGCCGGCAAGCCAGAACTCGCCTGGCAGCACGACGACGACAGCGGCCCGCGGCTGGTCGGGCTGCAGCCCGACGACGGCTCGGTGGTGCCGCCCGAGGCCAGCCAGATCGTCGAGGGCACGGGCGTCGGGGGCACGGGCGTCGGGGGCACCGCCATCGTGGGCCGGGTCACCTCCAGCCGCATGTCCCCGACGCTGGGCCGGGCCATCTGCCTCGCCCACGTGGAGGCGCGGCTGGCCGCCCCCGGCACCCAGGTCACCGTCCGGCTGCCCGGCGGGCGGCTGGTCACGGCCCACGTCACTGAGCATCTGGCCCACGTCGACCCGGAAGGGAAGCGGATGCGTGTCTGAGAACCACGTGATCGCGCGGAGCCCGATCCCCCCGGCAGCACCGGTGCGGGTCGAGGCGGGCTGGGAGGTGAGCGGGTGCCACAGCGATGCCGCGCTCACCATCACCGACTGCACCCCGCTGGCCAAGGTTCACGTGCGGGCGCCCTGGAACGGGGTCATGGCCAAGACACTCGGCGTGCCGTTCGGCCGGGCAGCCCGGGACTCCGGCGGGCTCCTGATCGGGGCCGGCCCCGGTGAGTGGCTGATGCTGGCGCCGCCCGGCGCCGCGCCGGATCTGGTCAGCCGCCTGGAAGGGACGGCGGCCAGCTCGGCTCCCGAGGAGTTCGTGAGCGTCATCGACCTGACGCACGGGCGTGCGCTGGTCCGGGTCACCGGTGGGCAGGCGGCGGACCTGCTGGCGAGCCTGTGCGGCGTCGACCTCGACGACGACATGACCCCGGACGGGACGGCCTTCCGGTCGTCGGTGGCCGGTGTCGCCACCGACGTCATCCGCGACGACCGCGGCGGGCCCCGGTCCTACCTGCTGCACTGCGAGAGATCGTCCGGCCAGTACCTCTTCGGCGCGCTCACCGGCGCCGGGGAGCCCTTCGGCATCGGCGTCGACGGCTTCCTGGCCCCCGGGATCTGACCACCCACCACCCTGAGGAGTCGGCGATGGCGTTCCCAAGTGATCTGGAGATTGCGCGGGGTGCGGCTTTGAAGCCGCTGGAGGATATCGCCAGCGAGATGGGGATCGGCAGTCACCTGCTGGAGCATTACGGCGAGCAGGTGGTGAAGGTCAAGCTGGCAGCGATGGATGAGCTGGCGGGCCGGCCATCAGCGAAGTATGTGGTGGTGAGCGCGG
>Ga0307373_10005368_pt1 | contig 21002 bp, 9 predicted proteins | sample OX2MG_FD_202534 | JGI IMG/M metagenome (GOLD analysis project Ga0307373, IMG submission 202534) | Soil microbial communities from Risofladan, Vaasa, Finland - OX-2 | ecosystem: Environmental > Terrestrial > Soil > Coastal area > Acid sulfate soil | place: Finland: Risofladan, Vaasa | collected...
GCTCGGCGTACACCGCGGCGCCAAGGTCGCGGAACATGGCGTCCGCCCGCCGCCGTGCCTGGGCCTGGTCGAGCTTGGTCCTGCCCTCCTGCGCGGCTTCCTGGGTCTTCTGTGCCAGCTGGGCGGCCTGCTCCCGGACCCTGTCCACCAAACCCATCGCGTCCTCCGTGTAGTGAGGTCTTGGTGCCAGCGTAGGAGACTCCGGATCCGGCCACCGGCCCACCTCTCCCGGCCGCGCCCGGCGATTTCTTCTGTCCGCTTTAGGCCATGCCGGTCACGGATTACCGGCGACGGTGTCCAATGAGGGTGACGGCGACATGCTTCCACGCCGTGGGAGGCCCTCATGGCAGCAGGCGGCTCCCGGGCACATGCCAGCGTCCCCAGCACACCGTCCGCCACCCCGGTGACCAGCGCGTCCCCGAGCCCCGATGCCAGCCCGCCAGCCACAGCTCCCGGGCCAAGCGACAGCCCGACCCCGTCCACCTCCCCTGCCGGGCAGCTGTGCGCTCGGGTTCAGTCGCTCTCCGGGTCCCGAGTGCTGCCGGGCCGGAATGCGCGCTATGCGATCTGGGTCTGGTTCGCTGGGACGGCAACTGGTGATGTCATGGTCGCCGTCACGGCCAGGCCCGGCCGACTGTCCCCCACCTTCACGGTCTGCCCGCTGCCCGGCACGGCCGTCTGCTCCATCACCGCCACGGGCCAGCCAGCCGAACTGGTGGCACAGGTCGCCGTCCCCCAGCAGGAGGCCGGCACCCGCCTCACGCTCGCCGCGACAGCAGTCTCCCCCGCAGCATCATCGCCTGTTGCGGCGCAAGCCAGCGTCAGCGTCAAGCGGCCGCCGAAGCCCGAGGCCACCCCGACGTCGGCCAGCCCGACCCCTGGTACCTCAACGCCAGTTGGCGTGGGAGCGACTACACCGCTGCCCACCTTGCCACCAGCCACGCTGCCTCCAGGCACCGGGTCACCGGGAGTGCTGGCCGCCACGTCATTGCCGGTCCTGCCCGATCCAGCGACCAGCCCGAGCCTGGTCCTCCCACAGGTCACTCCCCAGCCTTCCGCGACCCAGCCGGCCCACCCCATCCCGGTGACGGACCTGTCCGCGCAGTTCCCGCTCGACCGGCACATTCTCGGCGGCCAGATCGCCGGCCTGGCGGCCCTGGCTGCCGCCGTCACCATCGCCGTCGCCCGCCTCTCCCTGCGCAAACAACGACCAAGGCAAGAACAAGACGCCAGCTCCACGAGTGACTGACGGCATGTCCGGCCATGTGACCGTACGCTCACCCCTTGGCCGACCCAAGATCCATTGGAGGAACCGGCATCGGCGCGGCATCAAGGCTGTCAGCATGACACGCCGGGCGGTCCATCCGTAATCGGATGGCTTGGCGGCTGCGCGACACTCTCAGGTTCTACGAAGGGACATCCTCCCACGATCACCGCCAGGAATCGTAACGCGAAACAGCGGCACTGGACACCGATGAAAAGGACTGCCGACCCCCGAGCCTCAAAAGTCGCTGCTGGACATACGAAACTGGGGCTAGTTTGCGCCAGGGGCGGCTATGCCTTTAGTGAGATCACCGCGACCGTGTTGTTGTTGACGTTGGCGACATACAGAGTGTGCCCATCTGGTGTCATCGCCAGCGCGTTCGGGTCGGTGACGGCACGGAACGGGGCGGCCTGGATGGGAGAGCCTGGGATGCCGGTGGAGATGGCCACCGGCGTGACCGTGTTGTCGTAGCCGTTGGCGACGTACAGGGTGCGGCCTTGGCTCTCCGCTGACCTCAGGTTTGTGGTTGTTCCTGGTTTCTGCGGCGTGCCGGTCCAAAGCGGGCGGCTCGTATCCCGGTAGCTTTTCGTCACCGATGGTGATGGAGCGTGGCTGACAGGGGGCGAGATGGCCGGGGCGGTATGGGATGAAGTGCTTGATACCGAGCATGCGGTCGTGGTGCGGACGTATATCGAGCGGTGGCCCAGGAAGGACCGGGCGCCGGAGAAGGTGCTGGTCATCGTGGCCGAGGCGGATGAGGAGATGCGGTGGCGGTGCCCGGAGTGCGGGGAACGCGGCAAGCCCGTGGAGTACGACGTGGTGCGGTGGCGGACGCTGGATGTGCACGGCAAGCGGGCGTTCCTGGAGTCGCGGCTGCCGCGGATCGTCTGCGGCCAGCACGGGAAGATCACCGCGGTGGTGCCGTGGGCGCGGCGTGATGACCGGTTCTCCCGGCCGTTTGAGGAGTTCGCGGCGTGGAAGGCCGCGCACATGGCCTGGACGCGGGCGGCGGCGGAGCTGCGGATCACCTGGGACGCGCTGGCGAACATCACCGCCCGGGTCACCGCGGACGCCATAGCCGGGCAGGACCGCCTCGGCGGGCTGCGCCGGATCGGCATCGATGAGAAGTCCTGGGGCAGGGGCAGCGGTAAGTTCCTGGTCATCGTCACCGACCACGACGCGCAGCGGGTCGTGTGGATCGGCGGCCAGTTCCGCGGTGACGGCCAGGGCGCTCGCCACCGCGAGCGGGGTGAGGGCGTCGCAGATCAGGGCACTGACCGCGGCGTCAACGGCGGTGCCGGTGATGGCCTGGCAGGCGGGGCGGGCGTTCTGGATGCCGGCGCGCTGGCAGTGGTAGGCCGGGACGCGGGTGCGGTCGGCGAGGGTGTGATAGCCGACGGTCATGCGGCGGCCGCACCGGCCGCAGATGGCCACGCCCTGGAGCAGCGCGCATCCTTCGCGGGCCGGCCCGGCGGTGCGGTCCTCGCCGCGGGATGCGGCGTTGGCGGTGAGCACGGCCTGGTTGCGCTCGTACTGGGCCCAGGTCAGGTAGCCGGGGTGGTGATCGCGGATGCACACGGTCCAGCCGGTCACCGGCCTGAGGTGGCTGTGGGCGTGCCCGTCCAGGCCGGTGCTGGTCTTGCTGCGGCCGTAGACGTAGGCGCCGGCGTAGGCGGGGTTGTGCAGGACGTCCAGCACGATGTCGTGGGTGAGCGGCTTGAAGTACAGCTCGCCGGCGTGCGGGCCGCCCTGGTGGCGGCCGGGGAAGGTCAGGTGCGCGGCGTTGAAGGCCGCCACGACGGCGCGGGCCGGGCCGGTGGCGGTGAAGGTGTCCAGCAGCAGTTGCAGCGCGCCGCGGACTTCGGTGCCGGGGCCGGGCATGATGGTGCCGGCAGCGTCGCAGGCCAGGCCGGCCGGCAGGCGCCGTTTCAGCTCGCCGCGGCGGGCCTTGGCCAGCAGCCCTCCTTGCATGCGGGCCCGCAGGAAATGGAGCTCGCTTTCGGCCATGGTTCCCTTGAGGCCCAGGAGGAGTCTGTCGTTGAAGCTGGCCGGGTCATACAGGCCGTCTTCGTCGCAGATCAGCGTGTCGTTGTGGGCGCAGATCTTGATGAGCTGCTGCCAGCCGGCCGAGTCGCGGGCCAGCCGGGAGCATTCCAGGCCGAGCACGATCCCGGCGCGCCCGAGCGACACCTCGGCGACCAGGTGCCGGAAACCTTCCCGGCCGACGGCGGAGGCGCCGGAGTGGCCCTGGCCGGTGCCGATGACATGGATCCGCCCGGCGGGCCAGCCCAGCGTCAGCGCCCGGCCCCGCAAGTCGTACTGCCGGGCGGTGGATTCGGTGTTGCTGGCGGCCTGGTAGAGGGCCGGCTGGCGGATATATAGGTAGGCGTCGCGGGACAGCCGGCCGGCGGTCACCTTGGGCACAGTGTCGCTGCTCATGGCGGGATGGGCTCCTTGCCGGGGAATGAGCACGGGAACGGGGACGGGGACGGGGCCGGGCCGGGGGATGCGGTGCGAGCCTGGGCCCGGGCATGGTGGAGCGTCAGCTGGGCCATCACCGCGATGAGCTGGCTGGTCGCGGCGGGCGGCAGCGGCGGGCAGGCCGGGCCGGGATTCTCACCTCCTTCCGCCGAGATGGCGGGCAAGAACTGGTCGGGGGCGGATGGGGACTGCCCGGCCTGCGCTGCCGTGCCGTCACGCTGGTCTGCGGCAGGACGCTGGGGGGTCACGCGGCCGCGCTGGCCATCCACGCCGCCATGCCCGAGGCGGCCAGCACCGCTGCCCCGTACCGCCAGCCGCCGCCGAGCCCGCCGATGGCGATACCGCGCAGCTGCTCGTAGGCGCTGGCGAGCGCCGCCGGGTCCGCATCCCGCTGGGCGCCATAGCCCCCGGGCTGGGTGCTAGCTGCTTTTGGACGGCTCCTTGTGCTCGTCCCCGGAATCCCGCCGGGCGGCCCGCCGGGCGGCGAGGGCACGCTCGACCGATCGTTTGTGCACGGTGACGCCGAACTCGTCTGCGACGGCCGCGGCCAGCTGCGCTGAGGACAGCGCGGGATCGGCGGCGGCGTGCTGCTCCAGGAAGTCCGTCACCGCGCCGGTGAGCTTGTGCCCGCCCTTGGGACCCGGCCTGGCCGGGATCAGGCCGGCCAGGCCGTGCCCGGCAAGGGCCTTCCTGGCGTTGTAGTAGCTCTGGCGGGCCAGGCCGAACGCCGAGGCGGCGGCGCCCGCGCCCATCTGCCCGGCCTCGACCGCGCGCACCATCTCGTACTTGACCTGAACCAGGTCGGCGGAGTCGAAGAAAGCCCCGGAAGTGAAGGCCGGATCGGTCACCGCCTCCGGATGCGGGTTCAGCGTCCGTGACGCCGCCAGCGAGGCGTCCTTGCTGCGATCCCGGCCTGCCATCATGCCTCCCGCACCCGAATTCCGTCCATGTAATTACGACGCAGAGGCTAACAGTCCGGATAGCCTTCTGGCAGGCGAAGACAGCAATTGCCGTAATAGCAGTGGCAAGAAATCCAGCAAGCCAGATCACCCGGCTGGCATCGTCCCGGGCACGCGACAGAATCCCGTGGACGTTCACGGCAGAATCTTCTGGACACCGCCTGTACCGGAACGCAGCCGGGCGACCTCATCGGCCAGCTTCAGCAGATCCGCCGTCCGAAACGGCGCCCGGCCCGCCGCGACCACCACGAACGGATCCGCCGGCGCCAGATCGGTCCACTCCGCCGGCAGGCTAACCAGCTCACCGGCGTCACCAAGCACATAGACCCGGTCCGCCCGCCAGCTCCGGCGCCGCTTCACAAACTCCAGGTCCCGCCCGAACCACGGATGAAACGGGTGAACCACGCGCACCCGCTCTGGGCCAGCCTGATCTACCGGTTCATGCGTAGTCGACGACTCGATCGAATGCCCGGTCCGAGAGCCTGAACCGGCTCGCGAAACTGGAAGCCCGCATGGCCTATTCCTTCCGCAACCCGGCGAACCAGCGCCGCCGTGTCCGGATCGCCTGCACGCGCGGCACCCGCCGGCGGCAGAACATGCCTGCAAGACGATCACTTCTGGTAACCGGTCGGCAACCCGATCCCGGCTAACTTCGAAGAGCCAGAATTCAGGCGGTGGATCGAGGCCTTATGCAGCGACACGCCAGCCCACCCAGTCGCTACGCCCCGTCAGCAGACCGCTACGCGACCCCGATTAACTTCAATGCCGGGGAGTTAAGAGCCAGGCAGGGATGTCAAGCACCGGTGTCGGCGTGTCGTGGCCGCATGGCAACGGAGGTCCGGTAAGACGGGAGATCCGCGAAGATCAGACCGTATACGAGGACCTCCGTTGCGCTCCCAGTCTGCCATTGGTTCTGCTGTCACAGCCATCACCAGGACGATCACGGTGGCGGCGGGGGTGTTCGCCCCCGGCCACCTGGGAGAACTTACTCAGATCGTGCCGTTTGAGCTGGCGGACGCGGTGCTGGCCGAGGCCGGTGTGGTGCAGCGGCGGCTGCGCGTGCTGCCCTCACGGGTCGGGCTGTACTTCGTGCTGGCCATGTGCCTGTTCCCCGCCACCGGGTACCGGGGGGTGTGGGCGAAGCTGGCCGGAGAGCTGAAGGTGCCGTGCCCGGACCCCAGGGCGCTGCGGGACCTGCGGCGGCGGATCGGCGCCGCGCCGGTGAGAGCACTGTTTGAGCTGCTGGCCGGGCCGGTGGCCTGGCCGCGGATCCCGGGGGTGATGTTCGGCCGGTACCGCACGGTGGCCTTCGACGGGTGCCGTTCGATCAAGGTTCCGGACACGGCGCGGAACCGGGGCTGGCTGGGGAAGCTGAACGCCGCGCGGGGGGAGACCGGCTACCCGGTGATCCAGCTGATGACCCTGGTGGAGACCGGCACCCGGGCGCTGATCGGCGCGGTGTTCGGCACGCCCGCCGATGGGGAGCTCACCTGGGCGGGCAAGCTGGCGGGCCTGCTGGATGAGACGATGCTGGTGCTGATGGACCGCGGCTTTGACGCCGGGGAGTTCCTCGCCGGGGTCGCCGCCACGAAGGCCCAGTTCCTGGTGCGGCTGCGCTCCACCCGCCGCCCCCCGGTCCTTCGCCACCTGCCCGACGGGTCGTTCACCTCCCTGATCGGCGGGGTGAAGGTCCGGATCATCACCGCCAGCGTGACGGTCACCTGCCACGACGGCACCAGCTACGGTGACAGCTACCGGCTGGCCACCACCCTGCTGGACTGGCGGGCATACCCGGCCGGGGCGCTGATCGCCCTGTACCACGAGCGGTGGGAGCATGAGGTCGCTTACCTCGCCCTGCGGCACACCCTCCTGAACGGCCGGGTGCTGCGCTCAGGCGACCCGGCCGGCCTGGAACAGGAGATGTGGGCACTGCTCGCCCTGTACCAGGCGCTGCGGATCGCCGTCACCGACGCCGTCGCCACCGTCCCGGGCACCGACCCCGACCGGGCCAGCTACCAGATCGCCGTCGAAACCGCCCAGCTGCTGGTGACCAGCGCCCGGGGGATCCTCACCGGCACCACGGACCTGGCCGGCGACATCGGCCGCGCCGTCCTGGCGAACCTGCACGGGCCCCGCCGGCCCCGCGTCTGCGCCCGCAAGGTCAAATCCCCGCTCAGCCGGTGGAACAAGCACCCGCCCGGCAAACCCGCCAGATGCCTGCGGGTCACCAAGCTGACCGCCACCATCAGCAAGCTCAGCCAGCAAGATGCGACACGCCGCCGGCGATCCTTGACAACAACCGGCGGACCTTAACTCCCCGGCATTGCGATTAACTTCGAAGAGGCACTAAACAGCATTGGGCCCTGAACTGGTCTCAGATGTCCGGAAGTTAGCCGACTGAAGGCCGTGTGACCTGCGGTTACTTGTCGCTAATTTCCTTGCGGAAACTGTTAAATTTTCGCTAGGATAGTGGCATGACGCCTGCCGTCGCCGCGATCCTGGACGGGATGCCCGAGCCGAGGGACCTGCACCGTGTCACCGCCGATGGCACCACCTGGATCCTCGCCGGGCCGACGGCGCTGTTCAGCTATCCCGAGGCCGATGCCGGGATGCGGAACGTCGCGGTGGTGACGCTGCGGCAGCTGGGCTACCCAGGGCAGGCGGTGGCTGACCTGATGGGCCTGTCGGAGTGCTACGTGGCCACGCTGCGCGGCCGGGCGGCGCGGGAGGGCACTGCCGGGGTGGTGCGCCAGCCCGGCGCGCGGCGCAAGCTGACTGAGGCATCGTGGGCGGGGGCGCGGTCGTGGCGCGCCGCCGGGCTGGCGGACGCGGAGATCGCCCGCCGGCTTGGGGTGCACCAGTCGACGGTGCTGCGCCGCCTGGGCCCCCGCGACGCGCAGGAGGAGCTGCCGCGGCCCGGGCCGGAGGCAGCGCCCGGGCCGGAGGCAGCGCCCGGGCCGGGCGCTGGCGTTGTCCGGGCAGGCGGGGCCGGGCTGGCGCGCCCGGCTGCGGGCGGGAACTGCTCACCGGACGGGGACGCGCCGGCGGGCGCGGCCGGGCCGCGGGTCGCCGCGGGCAGCTTCTACTCCCGGTATGCCGGCGCGATGCTGCTGCATGCCTTCGCCAGCCGGGTGAATGCGGGCGCGATCCTGGCCGCGGCCGGGGACCGGGACGGGGTCCGGTTCGCCGACGTGGCGCTGCTGTCGGCGACCAGCACCTGCTTCGCGCTGGGGGCGGCAACGCTCGAGCAGTTCAAGCACCTGACCGGCGCCTGCGCCGGGCCGCTGGCCGGGCTGGCGGTGCTGCCGGGCCTGCGGACCCTGCGGCCCCGGCTGGCCGCGATCGCCGACGCCAGTGACCCGCTGGCACTGCAGGCCATGTTCGCCACGGCGATGCTGGCCGCCGATCCGGTCACCTCCGGCGTCTACTACGCCGGCGGCCACTTCGTCCCGTATGCCGGCGCGAAGCCCGTGGGCAAGGGCTGGAACAACAAGCGCGGCCGCGCCGGGCGGGGACACGCCGACACCCACGTCACCGCCCATGACGGCCGGGCAGTGTGCTTCGTCACCGGCGAGCCGTCCGGGCTGACCGTCACCTTGCCGCTGGCGCTGGCCGAGCTGAAGAGAGCCGCCCCGGCCGGGGCGGCGATCATGCTCGGGTTCGACCGCGGCGGCGCCTGCCCGCAGGTCTTCACCCACTGCCGGGAACAGGACGTGGACTGGGTCACCTACCGCCGGGCACCGCTGGCGGTCCCCGCGCGCCTGCCCGTGCTGACCACCATCACGATCGGCGGGAAGCAGCGTCAGGTCGCCTGGGCCGAGGAGATGGTGCAGGTCAAGGACTACGGCGATGCCCGGCAGATCACCCTGTTCGAGCACGGCCAGGTCGCCCTGCAGATCCTCACCTCCGATACCGGGGCCTGCCCGGCGGAGATCCTGTCCTGGCTGAAGTCGCGGTGGCGGGAGGAGAACTTCCTCAAGTACGCCTCGGACAACTACGGCACCGGCAAGATCTGCGACTACATCGCCGGGATCGAGGCCAACACCAAAGTGATAGATAACCCGGCCCGCAAGACCGCGAACGCAGCGGTCCGGCACGCGGAGAAAACCCTCGCCGCGGCCCGTGAGGACATGGCCGTCATGCTCGCCGACCCCGCCATCCCCGCCGCCGCCAAGAACGCGAAGCTCATCCCCGCCGCCGCCAAGACGATCAGCAGTGCCGAGCGCGCACTCGCCACAGCCCGGGCCGCCCGGGACAAGATCCCCGCGAAGCTGCCCGCCAGCGTCATCGACCCCCAAGCCCGGCGGGCGCTGCTGCGGACCGGCCGCCGCGGCCTGCAGATGATCCTGCGGCTGTTCGCGCACAACGCCGAGCACTGGCTGTCAAACCACCTCAACGCCTACCTGCGAGACGACCGCGAGTACCGGGCGATCACCCGCCAGACCATCATCCGGGGCCTGGCCGGCGTCATCACCTACACCCCCGCCGCGATCACCGTCGAACTCCAGCAGCCCGACGAGCCCCGCATCGCCCGCGCCCTGGCCCTGCTCCTGGACGAGATCAACGCCACCCCGCCCAGCCTGCCCGGCGACTCCCGGCCCATCACCTGCACACTCGCCGGCCAGCACCCCGTCAGCATTTAACAGCCGGCCCGCAACAACTTCCGGACATCTGGGTCTGGCCGATTCCGGCCATGTTACAGTACATCACATCGGGGTTGCGCTGGGCACCGGTTAACGTGGTAACGCAATCCCTTTCGAGTGGGCTGCCTTTCAGGTAGACTCGCGCCACACCATTAATTCCTTCGCCGCTCGTGAAACATCTGAATGAGCGTCAGCTCTGCGGAGCGAGTTCCAGCGTTTCAAGCCGTGGATCGGCGAAAAGTGCCGCGGCTGCAGCAGAACTGCAGCCAACCACCGTCGAGTCGTTATCGATGTCAGTTACTACCAGCCAGGCGCGATCAACTGACCACCATAGTGTTGGGCCCACTGGAAAATCACACGCGAGATCTATCGAACCCGCGACCAACAGAAACGAGTCGCCGTCAAGCGTGCCCCGCTTTATGAACGGAATGCTGTCCTGAATGCCATATCCATCCCAAAATGCAAAAAAGCATTGCGCATTAGACGAAGTATGTAGTCTCAGGATCTCCTTGAGCGCAGTACACGTGTCAGCATCCAGCCTGCCCTGATCCGGTTCGCCAAAGGGGAACGATTCCGTGCCAAGAGTGGGGCCGGCTATGACGCTGAACGATACCGAAGGGCTGAACTCCTGACCACTCCAATCCGCTACTTCTTTCCATCGGACTGTTCTTCCTTCTCCGGTCCGCTGATTCACTTGATAGGCTGGGTGGAACACGCGGACGTAGGCGTCGAATATAGCCGGGACCAAGGACCTTGTTGAAACTCCAAGGACAACCTTCTCGTTTATCCAGTCCAGAGCGATACCTTCTCCGGGCGAAATTCCGTCAGGCCAGAGCACAACATCACGACCTTGTGTAACAGTAGGCGGTCCAAACCAGCCCCACCTTGTCGTGGACAGAGTACGTTATCCCGTTGCTCTCAGTCGCGCTTGCAGTTATCGAGCCGAAAAAAGTGGTCTTGGCAGAGTAGTTGACGCAGCGACGCCATGCTCCCTGATTTAGCAATTCATATCTTCCTTTGTATCTTCCCCTTCTGGCCATGACAAAAGACTTATTCAAGCTATCGACCGTGTATCGCGCCTCCAGGCTGACTCCCCAGATGCTTCCACCGATCTTCCATAGCTCCATCGTTACCACTCCGTAGTCAGGTGCGACATGACAGGCGACTATCCCGCCGTTGACTTTGACCGCACCTCCACCTCGCACGCTGGTGGAGAAATGAGGCTGATCAACACGTGCGAGGCATCCATTGGGATCATAAAAATGGTAATCCATAAGACCGCTCGGGTCGCTGTGGAGAACGGGATTGCCTGACGTGTACTGATATGGCTCATGACTTACGCCGAGGAGGGGATCAACCGATAGGAATTGTCCTGTATTGGGGTCATAGTACCGGTTAACGAGGTAGATGAAGCCGGTTGGGTCAGTATAACCGCCGGCGTAGCCGAACGGGGTGGTAGCGCTGAGCCCGCCGGTGGTCTGGGGGTTACCCCAGGCGTCGTACCTGGTCGTGGCCGTGAGGTTGCCGGTGGCATCGATAGCGCCACGGACGGAACCGAGGAGATCAGCGCTGAGGTATGTGAGCGCACCGCTGGTGAGGTTGACTTGCTCGACGGGGCTGTAGCCGTTGGCGTAGATGTAAGCGTTGGCGCCGTCCATGATCATCTGGTCGCTGTTCCATACGTAGCCCTGCGTGGTCGCAGTTCCGCCGCTCGGCGTGATGGTGGTCGAGGCGCGATGGCCGGTGCCATCGTACGTGGCTGTGCTCATGTTCGCGCCGCTGTCGTTGTAAGCGGTGAGTTGCCCGGCGCCGTTCCAGGTGCCGGAGGCGATAGTGGTTGACCCTTGCGTGGCAGCAAGGCGCTGGCCGTCGGCGTTGTAGGTGTAGCTGGTGGTGGTGCCGGACAGGGCCGAGGTGGTCAGCTCGCCGACATTGTCGTACGTGGCGGTGGCGCCGGTGGGGGTGGTGGTGAGGTTGGAGGAGGCGTCGAACCCGTAGTTCAAGGTCGAACCGCTGCCGGGTGTCATGGACGTGACCCGGCTCTTGGCGTCGTAGGTGTAGACGGCTGGGGACAGCGGCGAAGTGGGGGTGTCGGTCTCGGAGAGGATGTTCCCGGCTGGGGCGTCGGTGTAGGTGAAGGACTGCAGAGTGGCGGTGCTGTTCTTCAGCGCGATCACAGACGGCATGTCGGTGCTGTCGTAGGCAGTGGTGATGGTGTCGCCGGTCGAGCCCAGGGCGGCGGAGTTCGGGAGTCCGTCGGCGGTGTTCCCGATGGTGATCTGGTTGCCATTGAAGTCGGTGACCGAGTTGAGCTGGTCGGCGTGGTCGTAGCCGTAGTTCACCGTATTCGTGGTCGCCCAGGTCGCGGCGGCGGGCAGTGGGTAGGTGAGGGTGGTGGTGTTCCCGTCGGCATCATAGCCGTAGCCGGTGGTCTGCCCGGCGCCGTTGGTGGTGGAGGTGAGCTCGCCGAACGGGTCATACAGGTAGCTGGAAGTTCCGGTGGCATCGCTCATCGAGGTCTTGCTGCCGTGGGCGTCGTAGGCGTAGGTGACGGAGTGGGCGGAGGATCCCGAGTAGCTGGCTGAGGCTGTCGCGTTCAGTGGAGTGTAGGTCCAGGTAGTGGTGATGCCGTTGGGATCGGTGCGGGTCAGGGTGTTCCCCACCGGGTCATAGGTGGATGTGGTCGTGGCGCCTGATGGCGCGGCCGCGGTGGCTGGGGCGGTGGTGGAGACCAGTTCCCCGGCGGAGTCGTAGCTGGAGGTGGTCTGGTAGGACGCCTGGGTGGGGTTGGCGCTGGCGGAAACCACCCACGGATAGGAAGTCTCGCACTGTGCGACTCCGGAGGTGTTGCCGTCCGGGTAGACGACAGAGGTCTGGTCGCCGTTGGGGTCATAGCAGTAGCTGACGGTTGCAGCCACAGACGTACCGAAGCCGGTGGTCTCCGACGACGGTCTTCCTGCCGAGTTATACGAATCGACAGTGACCTGGCTAGATCCGCCGTTGGCGGTGGGCGGGGCGGTCGTCTTGGTCAGGTTCCCGTCGCCATCGTAGATGTAGGTGGTGGTCTCGGAGCCGGTCTGCCCTGCCGGTGCCGGGGACGTCATCTGCGTCTTGTTGCCGTTGGCGTCGTAGGTGTACATGGTGGCATCCGCAGCCAGCGGTGTGCTCTGGTATCCCGACGGGTAGCTGGATGGGCAGGAGGCCGCGTTGAGGTTGCCCGCGGCCACGCCTACCGGCGGGACAGTTTCGGTGGTGTTCCCCGCACCGTCGTAGCAGGTGAGGGTGGCGTTGAGAAGCGGATCGCTGACCAAGGTCGCCTGGTCGTCGGCGTTGATGGTGGTACTGGTGGTGTAGCCACGGGCGTCTTGTGCCGTGGTCTGGTTGCCGTTGGCGTCGTACCCGTAGGACGTGGCGCGGGGGGTGACGGTGGCGCCGGTGCCGCCGGCCTGGGTGACCGTTGTCTTCTGCCCGTCAGCGTTGTAGGCGGTAGTGGTCGTGAAATTCCCCGCGTTCGCGCCGGCTAGGTTCCCGTCTGGGGACGTGGTGGCAGTCTGCTCCCCGTCACCGTCGTAGGTGTAGGTGGTGGTGGCGATCTCCGAGCCATTGCTGTCGGGGGTGGCCGAGGAGGTGAGATCCCCAGCGGAGTTGTAGGCGAGCTGGGTGATGACGCCATTCGCGTTGATGGTGGCGCACGGCAGCGACGCTGACGGGGGTGTGGCGTTGCAGGTGATGTTGGTGCTGCCCAGGGTGATGCTGTTGCCTTTGAACAGCTGGTAGGTGGTCTGGGCGTAGGAGGCGGTGGTGCCGTTCGGCGGGTAGACGCCGGTGGTGGTCCACAGCTGGTTGCCGTAGGTGTCGTACAGGGTCCAGGTGATCCCCAGCGGTGGGACCGACGATGGTGGGGTGATGGTCCCGCCCGGGAGGACCGGTGCCGGGCCCGGGGAGTTCGGGCAGGTGCTGGCTGTGATCACGGCGGAGGTGCAGTCTGGCTGGTTGAGGCTGGTGTACTGCTGGGTGGTCTGGGTGGGCTGGGGGTCGACGCCGTCGGGGGCGGTGGTGGTGACCGGGTTTCCGCTGGTGTCGTAGGTGGTGGTGGTGATGTTGCCGTTGCCGTCGGCGCTGGTGGTGACGAGCTGGGTGCCGGAGCTGGTATCGCCGTTGGTGACGGCCTGGTCGGGCAGATAGTCCTGCTCGGAGGTGAGTGTCGTGCCGGTCCAGGCGGCTTGGGCGGCCAGAGTGCCCTGGGAGTAGTCGTAGACGGTCTTGTTGCCGTCGGGGTCGGTGATGGTGGTGACGCCGTTGCCGGTGGAGGGGTTGAACTGGCTCCAGTCGTAGCTGGTCTGGTAGCCCATCGGGTCAGTCTGGGAGAGAACCCGGCCGGTGGCGTCGTAGGCGATGGTGGTGTGGGCGCCGGCGTCGGGGCCCCCGGTCTGGCCGTTGGGCCTGGTGATGGTCAGCAGGTTGCTGGCGTTGAGCGGGTTGCCGGTGGTGCCGGTGCCGTAGGTGTAGGTGGTGAGGTTGCCCATCGGGCCGGTGACCGAGGTGAGGTCGAACCCGGTGTAGGCGTAGGCCCATTGGCGGCCGAGCGGGTCGGTGACGGAGGTGACCACGTCGGCAGTGGTGCTGCCGGCGGTGGTGGTCTTGTAGCCGACGGTGAGGGTGCGGCCGCTGGCGGCGGTGATGGTCTGGCACCAGGTGGCGGTGGCGGGGCAGTTCCCTGATCCGGGGGCGGGGGTGCCGTAGGCGATGGTCAGGGTGTTCCCGGCGGCGTCGGTGATGCTGGTGAGGTTGCCGCCGGTGTTGTAGGTGTCGTTCTCGCCGGGCTGGGGGGTGAAGGTGAAGATGCCGGCGGTGGAGGTGTAGGTGAGGGTGGCGCCGATGTTCTGCGGGAGGGCGCAGTACTGGCCTGCGGTCACGTAGGGGGCAGTGCAGCCGCTGGACTGGGCGTAGAAGGTGACCTGGGCGCCGCTGGGCTGGGTGATGGTGATGCCGCCGGGGGCGGGGGACAGGGCGCTGGTGTAGCCGGGTGCGGGGGTGATGGTGGGTGCGGTGGCGGCGGTGACTTCGCGCAGGTGGTTGTTGTGGAAGTCGGTGATGTACATGTCGCCGGCGCCGTCGAGGGCGATGTTCTCGGCGGTGTTCATCAGCGCGCTGGTGGCCGGCCCGCCGTCACCGGAGCTGCCCTGGGTGCCGGTGGCCGAGCCGGCGACGGTGTAGATGTCGTTGGCGGTCATCGGCTGGCCCCACTGGGTGCCGTTGGCGACCGCGACTTCCTGGAACCGGTTGTTCGCGCCGTCGCTGATGTAGATGTTGCCGGCGGGGTCGACGGTGGCGTTGCCGGGGCCGTGCAGGTACGCGCTGGTCGCCAGGCCACCATCGCCGCCGATCCCCAGGTTCCCGCTGGCGTTGCCGGCGATGGTGTACATGTAGTACTGGGTCATGGACTGGCCGCGCTGGGTGCCGGTGGTGACCGGGACCTCCTGGATCCGGTTGTTGTCGTAGTCGGCGATGTACAGGTTCCCGGTGCTGTCCAGGCCCATGGCGCATGGGTAGTACAGGTACCCGGTGGTCGCCAGGCGGGCGTCGCCGCCGTGCCCGTTGTTGCCGGCCGCGTTGCCGGCGATGGTGTACACGTCCCCGGCGGTCATTGTCTGGCCGAAGGCCTGCCCGCCGGAGGTGAACACTTCCTGGACCCGGTTGCTGAGGGTGTCGGCGATGTAGATGTCGCCCTGGGCGTCCAGCGCGACCCCTTCAGGGCCGTTCAGGTCAGAGGAGGCCGCCGCCACGCCGTCGCTGCCCAGCCCGCATGTTCCCGACGAACTGCCCGCGACGGTGGACATCGTCCCTGAGGTGGACACTTTCTGGATGCGGCAGTTGTTGGTGTCGGCGATGTACAGGTTCCCGGACGCGTCCTCGGCGATCGACTCCGGGGAGCTCAGGTACGCCGATGCCGCCGGGCCGCCGTCACCGGAGTGCCCGGCTGTGCCCGTTGCCTGCCCGGCGATGGTGTAGACATCCCCGGCGGTCATCGCGATCCCGTACTGGGTGTGGGTGGTGGCCGCGATCTCCTGGATCCGGTTGTTCGCCGAGTCCGCGATGAACACGTCCCCAGCGGCGTCGAACACCTCCCCTTCGGGGGTGGACAGCCCAGCGGTGATCGCCGGGCCGCCGTTGCCGGTGGTCGCCAACGTGAACCCGCTGCCCGCGTAGCCGCTGATCGTGCCTGCCGTGCTGACCTGCCGGACCCGGTTGTTGCCGGTATCCAGCACGTACATGGTGCTCGGCCCGGCCGCGGCGCTCTGCGGGTCGCTCAGCTTTGCCGAGACCGCCGCCCCGCCATCACCGGAATAGCCGCCGCTGCCAGCCGATGACCCGGCGACGGTGTAGATGTCGTTGGCGGTCATGGCCACGTTCCACTCGGTGTGGCTGGTCCGCGCGACCTCCTGGATCCGGTTGTTCAGCGCGTCGGCGATGTACATCTGCTGGCCGTTGGCGACCTGGATCCCCACCGGGCCATCCAGCAGCGCTGACGTCGCCGCCCCGCCATCCCCGCTGGTCCCCGCCGTGCCGTTCGCGTTGCCAGCGACGTTGTAGATGTCGCTGGCGGTCATCGACTTGCCCCACTGGGTTCCGCCCGCGGCGGCGACCTCCTGGACCTTGTTGTTCCCGGTGACCGCGACATACAGGTCCCCGGCCGTGCTGACCGCCACCCCTTCGGGCATGCTCAGCAGCGCCGACGTCGCCGGCCCGTTCGCCCCGTTGTTCCCGCCCGTCCCCGACGCGCTGCCCGCCACCGTGTACACGTAGTTAGCGGTCATGCTCTGGCCCCACTCGGTGCCGCTGGCAGCCGCGACCTCCTGGATGCGGTTGTTCGCGGCGTCAGCGATGTACAGGTCCTCGCTGCTGCCCGCGCCCATCGCCACCGCAGCCGGGGCGTTCAGGTCCGAGGTGGTCGCGGTCTTACTGTCGTTGCCCAGCGCGCACTGGGTGCTGTCACGGCCCGCGATGATGTAAATGTCGCTGGCGTTCATGGTCACGCCGCGCTGGGTGCCCGACGATACCGGGATCTCGTCCACCCGGCAGTTGCCGGTGTCGGCGATGTACATGTTCCCGGCCGCGTCGACCGTCACGCCCTCTGGCGCGCTCAGCACCGGCCCGCTCCGGGGCCCATCGCCGTTACTGGCCGCCCCGGCCAGCCCGTTGCTGCTGCCCACGACCGTATAAACATCCCCGGCGGTCATCGGCTCGCCCCACTGGGTCCCGCTCGTGGCCGGGATCTCCTGGACCCGGTTGCCCGCCGTGTCCGCGATGTAGACGTTCCCCGCCGGGTCAGTGAACACCGTGCCCGGCGAGTCCAGCACCGCCGACCCCGGCGGCCCGCCATTACCGTTACCAGTGCGCCGCCCATCCAGCAGGTAAATGTCATCAGGAACCGGGCTGGCCGCCGACAGCGAGGTCGCCCAGTTGTCGGTCCACCCATACCCCATCGGGCCCGGCGTCCCGGTCTGGGTCTGCTGCTGCGCCACCCGCGCGTCATAGGAGCGGGAGAAATCCAGCGGCGGCCCGAACGCCGGGATCGACAAGTCCGTGGCCGACTGGGTGAAGTCACCGTTCTCGGTGTTCACCCCACCCGCCACCGGCTGGCTCACCCCCGGCGCCGCCGGGTTCGCCCCCCCACCCGATGTCGTCCCCACCGGCACCTGGCCGCCCCTTGTCATCGCCAGGTGCGCCGTCGCCGTGGGTACCGGCGCGCCCGCCACCACATACGCTTGCCCCGCCGCCCCATCCGAAGCGGTGAAATCCGCCGGGGACGCACCGGTGTAGTACGCCAGCCCGGCCAGGCCGCCCGGCCAGGCGGTGAACGACTCCTGCACCGAGCACGCCGGCGAGGACCACGGCCCCAGATCCCCTGACTTGAGCCCGTTGAACTGGGCCAGCGCCAGCGCCTGCCACGTGTTCACCGTCCCCGCATCACCCGGGCAGTTCCCGCCCTGCCCGGTCACCGTGAACCCCCCGCCCTCCACCGAGTCCAGCAACGTGGCGTCCGTCCCGGCCGCCGCTGTGGAGTAGTCGCAGTTCAGCGACACATACAAGCCCGTCGTCCCCGACGCCCCTGAGGCCGCATACGCGATCGCGTCGCTGATCAGCGTGCTCCCCCCGCCCAGTGCCGGCGCCGTGCCCAGCACCGCCACGTTCCCGGTCACCGCCGGCCCCCACGTGCCCGCCGTCGACAGCGCATCCGCCGGCGCCGCCGCCGAACACGTCGTGGACGTGGACGGGTCACCGATGATGATCACCGAATAGCCCTGGAAATTGGCGGTGGTCAGCGTGTCCCACGTCGCCGCCGGTTCCACCGTCACCGACAGGCCCAGCGCAGCCGCCGCCTGCGCCTCCGCACTCGACGTCCCGCCATTGACCGACGTGGCCAAGATCAGCGCCGACCCCGATATCGACGCCCGGGCCGGGGTGGAGGTGCTGGCAATGCTGGCAGCCGTCACCGCCGCCGCACCTGCGGCCACCGCGGCCACCGGTGCCAGGCCCGACGCCAGCAGCGACTGAACCACCGCCAGCACGGCCGCCCGCCGCCCGCGCCGCAGGCCCCGGCGGACCACCCTGCGCTGCCACAGCCCAGCCCGCCGCTTGCCACGGCGGGACCGGCCCGCACCATCACCCGCACCGCTAACGGCCGTGTTCGCACCAGACCAGGCCATGACCCACCCCTCGGCAGTCAGCGGAACCGGCACGGCTGCGGAAACCCTCGGGTGGGCGCGCTGCATTGCCGTATCCGGCCAGGGCCGCCGGACAACCACACAGTGGGCGCGGGCCTTTCTGACGGTCAACACATCCGGCCTGGCAGGAACCTGCCTGGCCGGAACCTGCCAGCCAGCCTCGTAACGCCGGCCCGAACCCTCGCCGGGCGCCCGGCGGAATGGCAGGAACCTGCCAGTCAGGTCCAGGCGCGTTAACACCTGCCCCATAAAGCGCATAGAACGTGCTGAGTGTGTGGTAACCGCACCCGGCGACCCCATGCCGCCTGGCATCCCGAGAGGTGGGCATCAGATGAGCAGGTCATCGCGGGCACGGCTGGCAGCTGCCGCCGGGCTCACCGCCATGAGCATGGCCGCGGCCGGATGCGGCTCGCCCGCGAGCCACGCCAGGTCGCCGGTGGCTGCCGCACCGGGGATCCTGGCCGGGTCGATCACGATCGGCAGCTATCAGCCACTGACAGGGACCGCCGCGCCTGGTGCCAGCGAGATCGCTCCGGCGTCGCGGGCCTACTTCAGTTACGTGAACGCGCACGGCGGGATCTACCACCGCAAGATCATCTACAGGTACCTGGACGACCAGGGCAGCCCGGCGCTGGCGCCGTCAATCGTGCACCAGCTCGTGCAGCAGGACAATGTTCTGGCCATCTTCAACGGGTCCGGCACCGCGCCTCACCTGGCGGTGGCGCCGTTCCTGAATTCGGCCCGGGTGCCTGATCTGTTCGCTGGGTCAGGCTGCCCGTGCTGGGATTCCCCGCCCGCCTCACCGGAGACCTTCGGCTGGCAGCTGGACTACGTGCGGGAAGGCAAGATCCTGGGTGCCTACGTGGCGCGGCAGTTCGCAGGTGTCAGGACCGGCCTCATCTACTCCGGCGACGAGGCGGGCCGTGACGGCGTCCGGGGAGCGCGCTATGAGGTTCCTGCCCGGCAGATCGTGGCGGCCGAACGCTACCGTCCGGCGGGCAGCCAGCTCACCCGCGAGATGGCCGCGGTGAGAGCAAGAGGCGCCCAGGTGGTGATCGCATTCACCGCACCGGCGGCAACAGCGGCGCTGCGGCTGGCCATGGCGCGGCTGAACTACCGCCCGCACCTGGTGGTGTCCAGCGCGGGCTCGGACCCGGTCACCCTGGCCACCCTGCTCGCTAACGCCTCCCACAGCAAGCCCCCTGGTTCGGCCAGCGCCCTGATCCAGGGGATCATCACCGATGGCTCCCTGCCCCCGGCCGGGTCGGCCTCCAGCAGCTGGATCACCCTGTTCCGCAAGATCCACAACCAGTACATCCCGGAACTCCCGTTCGACACCAACGTGGTGGACGGGATGGCAGCGGCCTACGTCTTCACCGAGGCGATGCTGCGGGCCGGGCCCCATCCGACCCGCAGCGACCTGGTCAACGCGATCAGCGGCGGCCTGCCGCAAGGCCCCGCGGTAGCCCCGCTGGGCTACTCGCTGGCCAGCCACACCGGTGTCACCGGCGCCTACATCGGCGTGATCCGTGGCACCGCGGTCGTCCCCCTCGGGCCGGTCATGACCACCGACGACACCCCAGCGGGGCCGGTCACACCCGGCACGCTGGCACAGCCGCCCGCCCCGCCCAGCGGCCTCCCGCCGCACTGACACCCATCGACCCGGCCGCCTGGCCAGCCGCGGCGAGCCGCCCACGCCGGAGACATCACCGGACAGGAGTTCTTCATGAGGCACACGCTCCTCACCGTGGCCGCGGCCACGATGCTGCTCACCGCTGGCTGCTCTGGTTCCTCGAATGCCTTCTCCGGCCTCACCGGCACACCCGGGCCTGCCGCCACACGGGTGACACTGCGGCTGGGCTTCGTAACCGGCATCTCCCAGGCCACGGCGCTCATCGGCGCCAGGAAAGGGCTCTTCGCCCACAACCTCAGCCCCCGTGCCGACCTCAGACTCGTCCCGTTCCGCACCGATGCCGCCGAGGCGGCGGCGCTGGAAACCGGGAAACTCGACGCCGCCTATGCCAGCCCGGACACCATCCTCAGCGTCTACCGCACCTCAGGTGCCAGCCTGCTCCGGGTCATCGCCGGTGCGGCCTCCGGCGGCGCCGAACTGATCGTCAAACCGGGTATCCGTACCCCAGCGCAGCTCAAGGGCCACCCGCTCGGCGTCCCCGCAGCCGGCGGCGCCCAGGACATCGCGCTGCGCTACTGGCTCCACAGCCAGCACCTGGCCACCGGCGCCGTCACCATCACCCCTATCGCATCCGGTACCACCGCTGTGGATGACTTCACCTCTGGGCGCATCGCCGGCGCCTGGGAACCCGCGCCCTACGACGTGGAAATGACCCACGCTGGAGGACGCGTTCTGGTTGACGAAGCCAGCCTCTGGACCGGTGGCCAGTTCGCCACCACCAACCTGGTCGTCACCCAGAAATTCCTCGACCATCACACAGCCCTGATCCTGAGCCTGCTGAAAGGCCAGATCCAGGCCAACGACTACCTCCACCACAACCTCCCCCAGGCGAGCCTCGCCGTCAGCACCGAGCTCACCGCCCTGACCGGCACCCACCTGCCCCCCACCGTCCTCGCCGCATCCCTCGCCCAGATCACCTTCACCAACGACCCCATCGCCGCGTCCCTGGCCACCGAAACGCAGCACGCGGCCACGGTTGGCGTACGCCAGCCCACAGGCAACCTCAGCAGCCTCTACGACCTCAGCCCGCTCGACCTGCTCCTTCGCGCCGCCGGCGAGCCACCCGCCATGCCCTGAACAAGGCCAGCATCCACGCGAAAAGGGAATGAAGGCCAGAACTCAGACCAAGAAACCGGTGAGGGCTCCTGGCTGTCAGCACGTCAGGTCTTGCCTTATCACCTTCGAGGAGTTATTTCTTCGTTTAGCGGCTTATGTGACCTCAGGGGGGCGGGA
>Ga0307373_10005369_pt1 | contig 20999 bp, 20 predicted proteins | sample OX2MG_FD_202534 | JGI IMG/M metagenome (GOLD analysis project Ga0307373, IMG submission 202534) | Soil microbial communities from Risofladan, Vaasa, Finland - OX-2 | ecosystem: Environmental > Terrestrial > Soil > Coastal area > Acid sulfate soil | place: Finland: Risofladan, Vaasa | collected...
CATCGGCCCGACCGAGCAGCTCAAGGCGTTGCCCGACTCCGAGACGATGACGCTGTACGCCGACGCGGTCAGCCACCTGTTCGACCTCGACCACGACGGGGCCGGCGCCGCCACGCCGCCGGACGAGGCCGGGGACCCGGCCGATCGACACCGCGCCCGGCGCTACCCCGGACGGAGCCGCGCCTTCCCGGGAGCGGACGATGAGTAGCCTGCGCCTGGGGACGCGCGGCAGCCAGCTCGCCAGGTACCAGGCCCGGACGGTGGCGGCGCGCATCGCCGCGGCCGGCGGCCCGGCCTGCGAGGTGGTCATCATCCAGACCAGCGGCGACCGGCTGCAGGACGCCCCGCTGGCCGACGTGGGCGGCAAGCGCCTGTTCGTCAAGGAGCTCGAAGACGCGCTGCTCGGCGACCGGATCGACCTGGCGGTGCACAGCAGCAAGGACATGCCGGCCGTGCTGCCCGACGGGCTGGCAATCGCGGCCGTGCTGCCGCGCGAGGACCCGCGCGATGCCCTGGTGCTGCCGGCGGGGGCCGCCGTGCCGGCGTCGCCCACGCTCGACGCGCTCGTCGCCGCGCTGGGAGGCGCGCCGCGCATCGGCACCGGCAGCGTCCGCCGCGTGGCCCAGCTGCGCCGCCTCGCGCCGAACGCGCAGTTCGCCGGCGTCCGCGGCAATCTCGACACCCGCCTCCGGAAGCTGGACGAGGGCCAGCACGACGCCCTCGTGCTGGCCGCCGCCGGCCTGTACCGGCTCGGATTCGCCTCCCGCATCACCGCCCCCCTGCCGGCCTCCGCCTGCGTCCCGGCGCCGGGCCAGGGGATCATCGCCGTCGAGATCCGCGCGGGCGACGGCCGCACGCACGCCGCGGTCTCGTCGATCGACGATGCGGTGACTTCTCGGGCGCTGGCGGCCGAGCGGGCGCTCGTCCGCGCGCTCGGCGGCGGCTGCCAGATGCCGCTCGGGGCGCTGGCGCAGGCCGCCGGCGACGACCTGGACCTGCGGGCCGTCGTCCTGTCGATCGACGGCGCCCGCGCCCTGCACCACCGCGCGCGCGGGCCGAAGGACGATCCGGAAGGCCTCGGGGCCCGGGTGGCGGAGGCGCTGCTGAAGGACGGCGCCGGCGAGCTGCTGGCCGAGGTGCGGCGCGCGCAGGCGGCCATCGAAGGACTGCAGCCGTGAGCGGCGCCCAGGTATTTCTGATCGGCGCCGGCCCGGGCGCACCGGACCTCATCACCGCACGCGGCCTGCGCGTCCTCCGGACCGCCGACGTCGTGCTGCACGATCACCTCGTCCATCCAAAGCTGCTGCGCGAAGCGCGCGCGGACGCCGAGCTGATCGACGTCGGCCTGACGGCGCCGCAGCCGCTCGATCAGGAAGCGATCTGCTACCTCCTGCTGGAAAAGGCGGGCGAGGGCCGGCGGGTGGCGCGCCTCAAGTGGGGCGATCCGTTCGTTTTCGGGACGACCGGCGAGGAGGCGCTGTTCCTGCACGAACAGGGCGTCCGCTTCGAGGTGATTCCCGGCGTGCCTGCCGACGTGGGCGCGGCCGCCTATGCCGGCATTCCGCTGAGCCACCCCGGCGGCGGGGACACGGTCACCCTGATTCGCGGACACGAAGGCGAAGGCCGGACGCTGCCGGAGGTCGACTGGCACAGCCTCGCCCGCCTGGACGGCACGCTCGCCTGCTACGCGGGCGCGCACCAGCTGCCGGGCATCGCCGAGGCGCTCCTCGCCCACGGCCGGCCGCCGGACGAAACGGCCGCGCTCATCTACAGCGGCACCCTCGCGGGCCAGCAGACGATCCAGGGCTCGCTCGCCGACATCGCGGCCGCGGCCGCGCAGCCGGGCCAGCGCCGGCCGGCGCTGCTCGTGGTCGGCCGCGTGGTCGGCCTGCGGGACCATCTCCGCTGGTTCGACGCCCGCCCGCTCTTCGGGCGCCGCATCGCCGTGACGCGGCCGCGCGAGCAGGCGGGCGAGCTGGTCGAGCTGCTGGAGGATTTCGGCGCGGACACCATCGAGGCCCCGCTCATCCGGATCGTCCCTCCGGACGACGAGGCGCCGCTGGACGAGGCGTGCCGCCGCGCCGGCGGGTTCGACTGGATCGTGTTCACGAGCGCGAACGGCGTGGCGCGGTTCTTCGAGCGCCTGCTGGCCGGACCGGGCGACCTGCGCGATCTGAAGGGCGTACGGCTGTGCGCCATCGGACCGGCGACGGCCGCGCGGATCGCGCAGCTCGGCCTCAAGGTCGACCTGACGCCGGCCGAGTACCGCGCCGAGGCGGTCGTCGAGGCGCTGGCCGCCACCGGCGATCTCACGGGGCGCCGGATTCTGCTCCCGCGCGCCGACATCGCGCGCGAACTGCTGGCCGAGGAGCTGCGCCGGCTCGGCGCGGACGTCACCGAGGTCAAGGCCTACCGCACGCTGCCGGTCGAGCCGGACGCCGAGGGCCAGCCGGATCTCTACCGGATGCTGCTGGACCGGCGGATCGACGTCGTCACGTTCACCAGCGCGTCGACCGTCCGGAGCTTCGTGCGGCAGATCGGCGCCGAGCAGGTGGCCGATCTGCTGCAGACGACGCTGGTGGCGGCGATCGGCCCGGTGACCGCCGACGCCGCGGCCGAGTACGGCATCCGGACCGACATCATGCCGGCCCGCTACACCGTGCCGGATCTGGTGGACGCCATCGTCGCGCATTATGCGGGGGTGAGAACGTAGGGACTCGGGACTCAGGGCTCGGCGCTCGGGCGTTCGGGCGTTCGCAGACTCACAGGGAACAAGGGTGTTTCATGGCGATCGATATTCGCACCAGCCTCCAGCTTTCCCGCCGCCACCGCCGGCTCCGGCAGTCGGCCGGGCTGCGGGCGCTCGTGCGCGAGACGCGGCTGTCACCGGAGATGTTCATCTACCCGCTGTTCGTCTGCGAGGGCGAAGGGGTGCGGCGGGAAGTGCCGTCGATGCCGGGCGTGTTCCAGCTGTCGGTCGACGAAGCCGTCCGCGAAGCGGAGGCGGCGCGGGCCGACGGCGTGCCGGCGGTGATCCTCTTCGGCATCCCCGACGAGAAGGACGAGATCGGATCGGCCGCCTACGCGGCCGGGGCCCCCGTGCAGGCGGCGGTCCGGGCCATCAAGCGGGCGTCGCCGGAGACGGTCGTGATGACCGACGTCTGCCTGTGCGAGTACACGTCGCACGGCCACTGCGGCATCGTCGAGCACGGCGAGATCGTGAACGATCCGACCGTGGCCCAGCTCGTCCGTGCGGCGGTCTCGCACGCCGAGGCCGGGGCGGACGTCGTGGCGCCGTCCGACATGATGGACGGCCGGGTGGGCGCCATCCGCGAGGCGCTCGACGCGCGCGGCTTCACGCGCGTGGCGATCATGTCGTACGCGGCGAAGTACTGGTCGGCCTTCTACGGGCCGTTCCGCGACGCGGCCGGCTCGGCGCCGAAATTCGGCGACCGGCGGACGCACCAGATGGATCCGGCGAACGCGGAGGAAGCGCTCCGCGAGGTCGAACAGGACATCGAGGAAGGGGCCGACATCGTCATGGTGAAGCCGGCCGTCACCTACCTCGACGTCATCACGCGCGTGAAGGCGGAGTTCGGCTACCCGACCGCGGCGTACCACGTGAGCGGCGAATACAGCATGCTGAAGGCGGCCGCCCGCAACGGCTGGATCGACGAGCCGCGCGCCATGATGGAGACGCTCACCGCGATCCATCGCGCCGGCGCCGACATGATCATCACCTACTACGCGAGAGAGGCCGCGCGGGGGCTTCGATGATCCCCGGTCTCCCGTCTCCGGTCTCCCGTCTACGGTCCTGAGGCTGGTGCTCGTTCGAGGGCCAGCTTCTCCTCCATGCGTTGCGTCAGATCCGTTCCAGGACCGGAGACCGGAGACTGGAGACGGATTGGACCGTTGACCGCAGACTGACGACTGGAGACGGATTGGACCGTAGACCGAAGGCCGTAGACCGACGACCGTGTTATCGTTTCCCCATGCCTCGTCTGCGCACGCGTCAGTCTGCGAAGCTCTTCACCCGCGCCCGGAAGATTCTGCCGGGCGGCGTCGACAGCCCGGTCCGGGCCTTCACGGCGGTCGGCGGCACGCCGCTGTTCATCGCCAGCGCCTCGGGCGCCCGCCTCACGGACGTCGACGGCAACCGCTACGTCGACTACGTCATGTCGTGGGGGCCGCTCATCCACGGCCACGCGCCGAAAGGGCTGGTGCGCGCGCTGACGGCCGCCGTGCGGCGCGGCACGAGCTACGGCGCGCCGACGGCGCTCGAGGTGGAGCTCGGCGAGCAGGTCCGCAGGCTGATGCCGTCGATCGAGCGGGTCCGCTTCGTGAATTCCGGCACCGAGGCGGCGATGAGCGCGGTCCGGCTCGCCCGCGCGGCCACCGGCCGCGACCGCATCGTCAAGTTCGCCGGCTGCTACCACGGCCACGGCGATCCGTTCCTCGTCCAGGCCGGGTCGGGGGCGACGACGCTCGGCGTCCCGACCAGCCCGGGGGTGCCGGCCGGCGCGATCGGCGACACGCTGCTGGCCGACTACAACGATCTCGACGGGTGCCGCGCGCTCTGCGAGCGGCACCGGGGCACGATTGCCGCGATCATCGTCGAGCCGATCGCCGGCAACATGGGGGTCGTGCCGCCGGCGGCCGGCTTCCTGGCCGGCCTGCGGCAGCTGTGCGACGCGCACGGCCTGCTGCTCATCTTCGACGAAGTGATTTCCGGGTTCCGCGCGTCCGCCGGCGGCGCGCAGCGGATTGCGGGGGTGAAGCCCGACCTGACCTGCCTGGGCAAGATCATCGGCGGCGGGCTTCCGGTCGGCGCCTACGGGGGCCGCGCCGATCTGATGGCGCAGGTGGCGCCGTCCGGACCGGTCTATCAGGCCGGCACGCTGTCGGGGAATCCGCTGGCGATGACCGCGGGGCTCTGGAGCCTGAATCAGCTGAAGCCGGCGCTCTACCGCCACCTCGCCCGCCTCGGCGAGCGCCTCGCCGGCGGCCTGGCGGAGGCCGCGCGCGGGGCGGGCGTCGCCTTGCAGGTGAACGCCTTCGGCTCGGTCCTGACGCCGTTCTTCACCGACCGCCCGGTGCGCGACTATCGCTCGGCGCTCACCGCCGACGCCGCCGCCTACGGCCGGTTCTTCCAGGGCATGCTGGCCCGCGGCGTCTATCCGCCGCCGTCACAGTTCGAAGCCTGGTTCCTGTCGGCCGCGCACACGGTCAAGGACATCGACCTGACCGTCGCGGCGGCACGGGACGCGATGCGAGAGAGCCTGAGGACGTGAGCGGCGGATTTTCGCTGCTCGCGTCATCCGCGTCAGTTCTTCTGCGGCACCACCGTCAGCGGCGAGTCGATGCGCACGCGGAGGATCGTGCCGGCCGGCAGCTCGACGTCCTTGCCCGGCGTGGCGGCCACCATGCCGCCGCCGCCGATCAGCACGCCGGCGAGCACCCCCTTGAAGCCGCCGAGCAGGCCGCCGATGATGGCGCCGACGCCGGCGCCGGTCCCGATCTTGCCGGCCTCCCCCTTCAACCCGTCGCTCGCCTTCGTCACGACGCCGTGCATCTCGTAGGTCACGCCGTTGATCGTGATCCGGTCGAAGCTGAGCGTGAGCTGCCCCTTGCGATCCAGCCGGGTCGCCTTGGTGACCGCCGACACGACGCCCCGCATGACGGAGCCGGCCGGGATCAGCACGCGGCCGTTCCCGCTGAGATCGACCTCGGTCGTCGCTTCGACCTTGTCTTCGACCTCCGCCGTGCCGGAACTGAGCGTCGTTTCCAGCCGCGCATCGAGCTCGGTGCCGACCGGCACCTCACGGAAGACCTGCCGGGAGACCGATGACGGCGCCTCGGCGGCGGGGGCGGGCGCCGGGGCCGCGGCGGGCGGCGGCGCGGGGTGCCCGGCCGCGAGCACCGCGGCGCGCAGGTCCTCGAGACGGCCGTTCAGATCGCCGTATTCCTGGTGCGTGACCCGCCCTTCCTTGCGCAATTTGACCTGCAGGTAGATCACGTCGTCGTGCAGATGATCGAGGCGCGTCAGCAGCTGATCGGCCGTGACGGCGTCGGTCCCGCGCACCTTGACGATCTCGTGCCGGATCTCGACGACCTTGTCCTGAAGTCTCTGGATGTCGGCGCGGCTCACCGCCGCGACACCGGCCTGCGCCCCGCTGCGCGCCATCGCCCGCGGCGCGGCCACGCCGAGCCCCAGCACCACGGCAAGTCCGAAGGCGAAATGCAGTCGTCGCATGGAAACCTCTGTCGATATGGTCAGGATGAGGACTGACGCCGCTTTCCCATCATACCCCCGCGGGGCGCGCCCCGGGCGCCCGCCTGCCCGTTCCGGATGGGCGCGACCCGGCGGCCCGCCTCACTTCCACGGCAGGAAGCGGTCGATCCAGGGGATGCGGGTCAGGTCGTTGTAGATGACGGTGACCATCAGCATCATCAGGAAGGCGAAGCCCGCGAGGAAGATCTTCTCCTTGACCCGGACGCTGAAATCGCGGCGGGCGATCCCCTCGAGCAGCATGACGAAGATGTGCCCGCCGTCGAGCACGGGGATCGGCAGCAGGTTGAGCAGGCCGAGGTTGAGGCTGATGGAGGCCATCAGGCTGAAGAGCGCAATCCAGCCGGCGCGCGCGGATTCACCCGACAGCTGGGCAATCGCCACCGGCCCCATCAGCTGCTTCGCCGAGATCTGGCGGGTGATCAGCCCCCACACCGTCTGGCCGATCAGGATCGAGTACTGGTAGTTCTTCTCGAAGCTCAGGCCGATGGCCTGGAGCGGTCCGGGTTTGAACGTCTTCACCGCGTCGCCGATCGTCACGCCGATCAGACCGACCTTCCCCTGCGGCTTCGGCGTCACCTGGACGTCCCGGCGGGCGCCGTGCCGGTCGACGGTCAGCGTGACCGGCTCGCCGGCGTGCGGCGAGATGGCGGCCGACAGCTGCTGCGCGAACGTAATCGTCTTGCCGTCGACGGCGATCACGACGTCGCCCGGCTGCAGGCCGGCCCGTGCGGCGGGATCGCCGGGGAGCACCGACTGGATGAACGGATGCACGTCCGGCAGGACGCCGATCTCGCCGATCTCGAACTCGGTCCGTCCCTGCGGCGTGATCTGCAGGGAGATCGGCTGGCCGTGCCGCAGCACGACGATCGGGATCGCACGGTTCGCATGCGTGCCGACGGCCGTGTAGAACGCATCCCACGTGTCCACCCGGTTGCCGTCGACCGACAGGATCCGATCGCCGGGCTGGATCCCGACGGTCGCCGCCGGGGAGCCGGCCGCGACCGTCCCGACCACCGGCGGCTGGTCCTGGTACGCCGGCACGGTCGCCCCGTTCATCAGGACGATGGCCAGGAGGACGACCGCCAGCAGGATGTTCATGGCGGGGCCCATCACGAGCACCTGGAACCGCTGCCACTTCGTCTTGGACAGGAACTCGTCGGGCGCCCCGCTCCGCTCCTCCTCCGGGTTGTCGCCCGCCATCTTGACGTAGCCGCCGAGCGGAATGGCGCTGATGCAGTACTCCGTGTCGCCGCGCGTGGTCTTCAGCAGCTTGGGTCCGAAGCCCAGCGAAAAGGTGACCACGCGGACGCCGACGCGGCGGGCCATCAGGAAGTGGCCGAACTCGTGCACGAACACCAGCACACCGATGACGAACGCGAAGGCGAGCAGAGTAATCACCGGAACAACCTCATCGCTTCAGTTCCAGGCGCCGGACCAGCTCCTGGGAATGGGCCCGCGCCCAGGCGTCCACCCCGCGGACTTCCGCGAGCGTCTGCACCGGCCGGGGTCGGTAGGCGTCGATCGCCTCGGCGATCAGCTCGGCAATCGCCATGAACGGGATCTGCCCCTCGAGGAACGACGCGACGGCGACTTCGTTGGCGGCATTGAGCACGACGGGCAGGCCGGCGTCCCCCTGCAGCGCGCGATACGCCAGGCCCAGGCACGGGAAGTTCTCCCGGTCGGGCTCGTCGAACTCCAGCCGGCCGCACCGCACGAGATCGAGCCGGGGCACGGGCGCCGACCAGCGCTCCGGATACGAGAACGCGTACTGGATCGGCAGCCGCATGTCGGTGACGCCCAGCTGCGCGATGACCGATCCGTCCACGTACTCCACCATGGAATGCACGACCGACTGCGGATGCACGACGACGTCGATCCGGTCGGCCGGCATGTCGAACAGCCAGCGCGCCTCGATCACCTCCAGCCCCTTGTTCATCAGGGTCGCCGAATCGATGGTGATCTTCCGGCCCATGCGCCACGTCGGGTGCCTGAGCGCGTCCTCGGGGGTGACGCGCCGCAGCTCGGCCGCCGCCCGCCCGCGGAACGGCCCGCCCGACGCCGTGAGCACCAGCCGGCGCACCTCGGCGGGCGCCCGGCCGTGCAGGCACTGGTGAATGGCGTTGTGCTCGCTGTCGACCGGCAGCAGGCGCACGCCGCGCCGCGCGGCCGCGGCCGTGACGATCGCGCCCGCCATCACGAGCACTTCCTTGTTGGCCAGGGCGATCGTCTTGCCCGCCTCGATCGCCGCCAGCACCGCCTCCAGGCCGTCGGTCCCGGCCGACGCGCACAGCACGATGTCCACACCGGGATGCGTGGCCACCGCGACCAGCCCTTCCCGCCCGACGCCGATGTCGGACGGCAGCCCGGCCGGCGCCAGCTGCCGCAGCGCGTCGACGGCGCCCGGCGTCGCCATGGCCGCCGCCGCCGGGCGGAACCGTTCGATCTGCGCCGCCAGGAGCCCGGCGTTCGCCCCGCCGGCGAGGCCGACCACCTGCAGCCGGTCCGCCTGCTGCTCGACGACCGACAGCGCGCTGCGCCCGATGGATCCGGTGGACCCGAGAATCGCAATCCGTTTCATGTCCGTCCATCCGCGCGGCGTCCGCTCAGCCGGCCGCCGCATCCGTCCTAGCCCGGGCCGGCGCCGCGCCAGAACCCGAGGCCATACCGCACGAACAGGTAATAGGCCGGCGCCGCGAACAGCAGCGCGTCGATCCGGTCGAGCACGCCGCCGTGCCCGGGAATCAGCGCGGAACTGTCCTTGAGGCCGGCGCCCCGCTTCAGCCGCGACTCGAACAGATCGCCGGCGATGCCCAGCGCGACCAGCGCCACCCCCAGCAGCGCACGCGGCGCCGCCGGCACGCCCGGCAGCCCCCATCGTCCGAGCGCCACCATGCACGCGACGCCGCCGACGAAGCCGCCGATCGCCCCCTCGACCGTCTTGCCCGGGCTGATGGCCGGCGCCAGCCGACGGCGGCCGAACAGCCGGCCGCTGTAGTACTGGCTCGTGTCGCTCACCACGACCGTCGCCAGCAGGAGCAGCAGCGCGTCCCGCCCCGCGAGGCTGCGGATGGCCACCAGCGCGCCGAGCGACAGACCGAGATAGATCGACGCGAACAGGGCGGCGGACACCTCGCCGAGCGCAGCCGGTCCGGGCGGCTCGGCCAGCGACAGCGTCCCGAGCGCGACGAGCGCCGCCACGAGCACCGCGTCGAGCGGCGCGCCGGGAACGGCCACCGCCGCGCAGGTCAGCATGGCGGCGGCGCCGGCGGCCACGGTCGGGATTCGCAGCTGCAAGCCACGGGCCAGGCGGCCATACTCATGCACCGCCAGCACGAGCACCGCCTCGGTCAGCACCAGAAGCGGCATCGGGCCGAGAAACCAGATGGCCGAGACGACCACCGCGACGAGCACCGCCCCGCTCAGCACCCGGGTCATCGGGATCGAGGCGCGGCGCCGCGCGCCGTCCACCGCGCGGGTGCTCCGGTGGCGTCCGGCCGGCAGGCTGGGACGGCAGAACGTGGACTCACTTGGCTCCCAGGACGACGGCCGGAGGCTTGATGCCGCCGTACCGGCGATCGCGCTTCTGGTAGGCGAGAATCGCGTCGAGCAGATGCCGGCACCGGAAGTCCGGCCAGAGCGTCTCCGTCACCCAGATCTCCGAATACGCCACCTGCCACAACAGGAAATTGCTGAGGCGCATCTCCCCGCTGGTGCGGATCACCAGATCGGGATCCGGCTGGCCCGCCGTGTACAGAAAATCGCTGAACCGCTGCTCGTCGAGATCGGCCGGGGCCACGCCGGCGGCCATCAGGCGCCGCACCGCATCGATGATTTCCGCGCGCCCGCCGTAGTTGAGCGCGATGTTGAACAGCATGCCGGTGTTGCCGGCCGTCCGCGCCTCCGCGATCTGCAGCTCGCGCTGGATGTCGGGCGCCAGCTCGTCCTGCCGGCCGATGACCCGGAAGCGGATGTTGTTCGCCATCAGCGTCCCGAGCTCGAGCCGCAGGTACCGCTTCAGCAGCCGCATCAGCGTGGTGACTTCGGCGCGCGGGCGCTTCCAGTTGTCCACCGAAAAAGCCCAGAGCGTCAGCACACCCAGGCCGAGACGGGCGGACGTCTCCACGGTGTCCCGCACCGACTCGATGCCGGCCCGATGCCCCTCGACCCGTGGCAGATGACGCCGCGCCGCCCACCGCCCGTTGCCATCCATGATGATGGCGACGTGAACCGGGAGGAGGTCCGGATTGATCTGACGGGCGAGCGCCTCGTCGGGCGAGCCGGTCGGGATCCAGGCGAGAAGCTGCTCAAGCGACATGCCGGAGTTCCTGAGTGAAGTAACCCTCAATGTTACAGTCTTTTAGACCAGACCCGCAAGCGCGCCGCCCCGCGCCGCCGCCGGTCAGTAGTCCACCCGGACCAGGCACAGGCCCTGGGGAGGGGCCGTCGGCCCGGCGCGTGCGCGATCGCGCACCGTCAGCAGCTCGTCCACTGAGGCCGGCGTCCGGCGTCCGGTCCCCACCTCCACCAGGGTCCCGACGATCGCGCGCACCATGTGACGCAGAAACCCGTCGCCGGTGATCTCATAGACGAGCAGCCGGCCGGTTCCGGCGTGCAGCCATCCGCACGGAGCGGCCGCAGCCGGGGCCAGCCGATCCTCCGCACCGAGGACGCGCGACCAGGCGATCGTGCGGACCGTGTCCTGGACGCCGCTGCCGGCCGCCTGGAACGACGCGAAGTCGTGACGGCCTTCGAGACGGCGCGCGGCGGCCGCCATGGCCGCGACGTCGAGCGGTGGCGCGACAGCCCAGACGTACGGCCGCTCGAACGGCCCGATCACGCCGCCGTTCATGATGCGGTACTGGTAGGTCTTCGCCCGTGCGGAATAGCGGGCGTGAAAGGCCGGCGGCACCGGCTCGATCGCCAGCACGCGGATGTCGGCCGGCAGCAGCCCGTTCAGCGCGCGCGCCAGCGCCTCCTCCTCCATCGGGCGGACCAGCGTCACGCCGACGACCTGCCCCACGGCGTGGACGCCGGCGTCGGTCCGGCCGGCGGCGGCCGCGGCAACCGGCTGGCCTTCGAGCCGGGCGAGCGCCTCCTCGAGTCGCGCCTGCACGGACAGGCCGTTGAGCTGCCGCTGCCAGCCGACGTAGGCCGTGCCGTCGTACGCGAGCGTCAGCTTGAGCGTGCGGGAAGCGGGCACGGGAGTTCGATTCATGGCAGGCGCTCGGGCGCTCGGGCGCGCGGGCGCTCAGGTGGCCGGCGTCGGCCGCGATCCGGGCTTGATGATGGCCAGGCCGCTCGCGCACAGCGGGCAGCGGTCCGGCTCGTAGGTTGGCAGCGACATGTCCAGCAGCGCGGCGAACGGCACGTCCAGCGACGCCTTGCCGCCGCTGCGATCCACGAGGGCGCCTGCACCGACGATCGTGCCGCCGGCCGCCCGCGCGACCTGCATCGTCTCCCGCGTGGAGCCGCCGGTGGTGAGCACGTCTTCGATGACGAGGACGCGATCGTTCTCGCTGATGACGAAACCGCGGCGCAGGGTGAGCCCCCCCTCCTGCCGCTCGGCGAAGATGGCCCGGACGCCCAGCGCCCGTCCGACCTCCTGGCCGATGACGATGCCGCCGAGCGCGGGCGAGAGCACGACCGTCGGGCGGAGGTGCCGGAGCTTCGCGGCGAGCGCCGCACCGAGCGCCTCCGCCTTGTCGGGATGCTGGAGCACGAGGGCCGACTGCAGATAGCCCGGGCTGTGGAGCCCGGACGAGAGCCGGAAGTGGCCTTCGAGCAGGCCGCCGGAGCGGCGGAACATGTCGAGCAGCGCGTCGCGCGTGATTTCCATGGCCAACCTGCTGAGTCAACGACGCCGGCGCCCGGCGACGGCCACCGGCCGCCTTCACCCGTCTCCTGCCGGAACGGGGGCCCCGGCCCCGTGCCGGCGCCTGGCCGCCCCGGGGCGACCGGCGCGGAGGGTTAGTATACAATTCCGACACGCATTCGAACCGGCTTCCCCTTCCTCTCGTCTATTCTTCGGAGAGCGGCCGCAGGCCCCCGGGACCCTGCCGGTCCACCCCCGCATGACCCGGACCCTTTGTAACGGGAGTACGTAACCAATGCGTCAGGACCTCTTGCGTGGCGCGCGCCTGTTGTCCGCCGCCGTCGTTGTGTGCAGCGTGGCGGTGTCGGCGTCCGCCCAGACCTCCATGGGGGCTCAGCCGCCCGCGGCGGCAGCGTCCGAGCAGGCGAGCGGCCCGGTGCGCCGACTGTCGATCAACGATGCCGTGCAGCTCGCCCTCGAGCACAATCTCGACATCCAGGTGCAGCGCCTGAACCCGCAGATCCAGGATCTGAACGTCGCCCTGGCCCGGACCAACTGGACGCCGCAACTGCAGTCGACCTTCTCGAACAACAGCAACCTGCAACCGGTGAGCAGCGTCCTGGCCGGCGGCCAGAACTCGGTCAGCAGCAGCCAGTTCGGGACCAACGTGGGCGTCAACCAGCTGCTGCCGTGGGGCGGCAACTACAACATCGCCTGGGACAGCCAGCGGTCGACGACCGACAGCATCTTTCAGAGCGTCAACCCGGTGCTCCAGTCGACGCTGTCGATGACCTACACGCAGCCGCTGCTGCGGAACTTCGGGATCGACGCGACCCGCGACGAGCTGCTGGTCAGCCGCAAGAACCGGGAGATTTCCGACGCGCAGCTCCGGCAGACGGTGGTGCAGACGGTCCGCAACGTCAAGGACGCGTACTGGAACCTGTCGTACGCGATCAGCTCGCTGAAAGTGCAGCGGGAGTCGCTGGATCTGGCGAAGCAGTCGCTCCAGGACAACGAGAAGCGGGTCCAGATCGGCACGATGGCCCCGATCGACATCGTCGAGGCCCAGGCCGAGATGGCGAGCCGCGAGGAGGCGGTCATCGTCGCGCAGGCGGCCATCAAGCAGGCGGAGGATCAGCTGCGGACGCAGATTCTCGACCCGACGACCCCCGATTTCTGGCACATCGACCTGATTCCGACCGACTCGCCCACCTTCCGGACGCAGCCGGTCGACGTCGATGCGGCGGTGCGGAACGCCCTGGCGAAGCGGACGGACATCGAGCAGGCGCAGAAGAGCCTCGAGGCGAACGGCATCAACATCCGCTACTTCAGAAACCAGCTCCTGCCGGCCGTGAACGCCCAGGTCAACTACGGCATGGTCGGCCTTGGCGGCACGGAGTTCATCCGCGGCCCCGGGCTGCCGGGCCCGATCATCGGCCAGGTCAATCAGAGCTTCGGATCCGTGCTGAGCGAGCTGCTGCACAGCAACTTCCCGACCTGGACGGTCGGCGTGCAGCTCGACTACCCGCTGGGCCGCAGCGCCGCGCAGGCGAGCCTGGCCCAGGCCAGACTGCAGGACGAACAGGCAAAGGTCGAGCTCAAGAATCTCGAGCTGCAGGTGGCGGCGCAGGTGCGGGACGCGGCCCGTCAGGTCAACACGAACATTCAGCGCGTCGCCTCGGCGCGGGCGGCCGAAGTCCTGTCCAAGGAGAAGCTCGACGCGGAGCAGAAGAAGTTCACGGCCGGCATGTCGACCAATTTCCAGGTCTTCCAGGCGCAGCGCGACCTGGCGTCGGCCCGGAACGACGAGATCCAGGCCATCCTCGACTACAACAAGTCGGTCGTCGACTTCGAGAGCGTGCAGCAGGCGGCGCTGGCCGGGAACGGCGGCTCCATCGTGATCGCCGGCCCGCTGACCGGGACGTCCGGCACGTCGTTCGGCTCGACCACGGGCACCACTACCGGCACCACGTCGGGCGGCGTGCAGTAGCACTCCGTGGGACCGGCGCCGGCTGTCCCGGCTGCCGGTCCCGCTCCCCCACCGGTCCTCGACGCCCCCCCGGGTCCCCGAACGCGCACGCCTGGTGCTACACTCCCGCCGTGCCGAAGCTGTCGGTCACGATCATCACGAAGAACGAGTCGGCCGACATCGAGGCGGCCCTCGCGTCGGTCGCCTGGGCGGACGAGATCGTCGTGGTCGACGCGGAGAGCGACGACGACACGGTCGCCCGCGCGAGCCGCGCGACCGGCCGCGTCGTCGTCCGTCCCTGGCCCGGGTACGTCGCCCAGAAGAACTTCGCCGCCTCGCTCGCCAGCCACGACTGGATCCTGTCGCTCGACGCCGACGAGCGGGTCACGCCTAGGCTCGCCGGCGAGATCCGCGCGCTGCTCGACGGGGCGCCCCCCCACCAGGCGTACCGGATTCCGCGGGTCACGTGGCACCTGGGGCGCTGGATCCGGTCCACCGACTGGTACCCCGACTATCAGCTCCGCCTGTACGACCGGCGTGTTGCCGAATGGACGGGCCGGTACGTCCACGAGGGCGTGCGGGTGAACGGCACGATCGGACGCCTGCGGCAGGAGCTGCAGCACTTCGCGTACCGCGGCATCGCCGATCACCTGGAGACGATGGATCGGTACACGACGCTGGCCGCGCAGCAGATGCACGAAGACGGCCGGCGCGCCGGCTTCATCGATCTCGCCGTGCATCCGCCGCTGGCGTTCCTGCGAAACTATCTGATCAAGGGCGGGTTCCGGGACGGCCTGCCCGGCCTGATCGTGTCGGCGATGAACGCGCACTACGTGCTGCTGAAATTCGCGAAGCTGTGGGAGATGGAAGGGAAACAAGAAGGAATGAGGAATGAGGGATGAGGAATGAGTGGACCGAGTGGACCGAGTGGACCGAGTGGAATGAGTGGAATTGCCCGTGCCTCATCCCTCATTCCTCATTCCTCATTCCTTCTTCCTCATCCTGACCTGTGAAAACAGCCTGTGTTCTCCCTTCACATTGACACGGCGCGGACGTGGCGCGGCGGGCAGAACCAGGTGCTGCTCACCGTGAACGGTCTGCGCGCGCGCGGCGACCGCGCGGCGCTGGTCGCCCACCCGAGCGGCGAGCTGCGCCGCCGGGCGGCCGAGGGGCTCGAGCTCATTCCGGTGGCGCCCCGGACCGAAATGGACCTGGCGGCCGCCTGGCGCCTCGCGCGGGTGCTGCGGCGGCTCCGTCCCGACGTCATCCACGCCCACGATCCTCACGGCGTCGCGATGGCGGCGCTGGCGCGCTCGCTCGCCGGTCCCGGGGGGGAGGTCCCGCTGATCGCGGCCCGTCGCGTCGACTTTCACCTCAAGGGCCATTCGTTCTCCCGCTGGAAGTACCGCCAGGTCGACTGCTTCATCGCGGCCTCCGAGGCGATTCGCCGGATGCTCATCGGCGACGGCGTGGCGCCGGGCGACGTGGTGACGGTGCACGAGGGCATCGACGTCGACCGGGTGGCCGGCGCGCCGCGCGCGAACATCCACCAGGAGTTCTGGCTGCCGGCCGACGCGCCGATCGTCGGCAACGTGGCGGCCCTCGTGCCGCACAAGGGCCAGCGTCACCTGATCGAGGCGGTCCCGATCGTCCTCCGGTCGGTGCCAGACGCCCGCTTCGTCATCGTCGGCGACGGCGAGCTGCGCGGGGCGCTCGAGCGGCGCGTCCACGAGCTGCACGTCGAGAAGCACGTCTTCTTCGCCGGCTTCCGGCAGGACGTGCCGAACCTGATCAAGGCGTTCGACCTGTTCGTGATGAGCTCGGTCACCGAGGGGCTGGGCACGTCGCTGCTGGACGCCATGGCCTGCGGGCGCGCCATCGTCGCCACGACCGCCGGCGGGATTCCGGAAGTGGTCGCGGACGGCGACACCGGCCTGCTGGTGCCGCCGCACGACCACCGCGCGCTGGCGGCCGCCATCGTGCGGCTGCTGACCGACGCGGCGCTGCGCACGCGGCTGGGCGACGCCGGCCTGGCGCGCGTGCGCGAACAGTTCAGCGTCGAGCGGATGGTCGAGGAGACCGCGCAGGTCTACGCCCGCGTGGCCGGCAGGCGCCGCGCAGCGGGCACTGCGCGTCCGCCTGCGGGCGCCTGAAGCCGCAGGCGTTCATCATGCCGAGGTGGCAGAGCGAGAAATCGTAGCGGACGGGATCGGCCGGATCGAGCGCGCGCAACGAGGCGGTGATTTCGCGCGCCATCGGCCATCCGGGACTGCGGTAGCGCGTCAGGCGGAGGCACTGCCCCAGCCGGATGACGTGCGTGTCGAGCGGGACGACGAGCTGGGCCGGCCGGACGCCGCGCCAGACGCCGAGGTCGACTGCATCGTGGCGCACCATCCATCGCAGGAACAGGTTCAGCCGCTTGCAGCCGCTGCCGGCCGCCGGGCGCGGAAAGAAGAACGCCACGCCCGGCCGGGGCGGCACGCGCCCGTAGGCGGGCCGCAGATCGGTCGCCAGGGCCCGGGCCGAGAACGCCTCGAGCGCCGCCTCGATGTCCGGGGCGCCGGGGTCGTGTCCTTCCAGGAAGAAGTCTTCGATCGACCCGGACCGCTCGACCATCGATCGCAGCACCCACAGGAGCGCCACCAGATCGACGCTGCGGGTCCAGCGGTGGCCCAGCGCCGCCAGGCGGTCACGGTCGCGCGCCGGGTCGAAGCGGGCCACGAACGCCGCCGGCGAGCGCCCCATCACCGCCAGCAGCCGGTCGACCGACTGGAGCACGCTCGCCACGCGGCCGAACGCCAGGCCGGCGGCGCAGAATCCGGCGATCTCGCGGTCCCGCGGATCCGCGTACCGGCGCACCACCTGAATCGGATCGAGCGCGGCATCGGATGCATTGAAGGCGGCGTATGCCCGGTCGAGCGCGGTCTTCAGCGGGTCGTTCTCGCGGCTCACGTCTGGCTTCCTGCTTCGGAACGTCAGAACGCCGTGATGTCCACGCCGGCGCGGCAGAGCGGGCAGTCGTCGGCCGGATAGTTCTCGGTGGCCCCGTACTCCGCCAGGGAGAAATTCGGCACGCCGAGATCCACCATCGCCTCGCACCGGTCGTAGATCTCGACCGTGGCGATCAGGGTCCCGCCCGCTTCGGCGATTGCCGCGGCGCAGCGCTGGAACGTCTGGCCGGTGTTCCGGACGTCGTCGGCGAGCAGCACCTGCCGGCCGGACATGAGGTCGCGGTAGAAGCGGCGGAGCGTCGGGCCTTCGAGCGGATCGACGGAGAACGGCGCGAAGCTGCACGCCGGGTGGCCGAGGCGGCGGCGGCTGTCCATCAGGCCGGCAATGGTGTGCGCGAGGAGCGCGCCGCCGGTGGCGGGCCCGGCGACGACCTCGGTGCGCTCGATGAGTTCGGCGGGCAGGAGATCGAGCAGATCCTGGGCGAACCGCCAGATGGTCGACGGGGAGCGGAACAGCTGGTGCGGGTTCAGGTACACCCGGCCGTGGAAGCCGTTGCCGTAATCGAAGTGCCCGTCGAGCATGAGCACCTCGAAGCGCTGCAGGTCGTGCAGCGCCTTCTCGCGGATCTCGTCGCGTCGTGTCGCCACCCAGGCCGTCCTCTCAGGCGCCCAGCGCCGCCATGCCGTCGTTCACCCACACCGTGCGGCCGCCGACGATCGTGGCCGCCACGCCGCCGCGCAGGCGCCAGCCGTCGAACGGGGTATTCCTGGATTTCGAGCGCAGCCGCGCCGCCGCCACCGACACGGTCAGGTCGGGCGCGAGGATCGTGATGTCGGCCGGCGCGCCTTCGGCCAGCGTGCCGCCCGGCACGCGGAGGATCCGCGCCGGATTCGTCGACAGCAGCTCGACCATGCGGCGCAGGGTGATGTGGCCGGGATGCACGAGCCGGTCGAACACCAGCGGCACGGCGGTCTCCAGTCCGACGATGCCGAACGGCGCCCTGTCGAACTCGACGTTCTTCTCGTCGGCGTGGTGGGGCGCGTGGTCCGTCGCGATGGCGTCGATGGTGCCGTCGGCGATCCCCTGCAGCATCGCGTCCCGGTCCTCGGCCTCGCACAGCGGCGGATTCATCTTCACGTTGGTGTCGTACGGCACCGGCCGGGCGAGCGCCTCGTCGGTCAGCACGAAGTGGTGCGGCGTCACCTCGCACGTCACCCGGACGCCGCGCGCCTTCCCGTACCGGACCGCGTCGAGCGAGCCGCGCGCGCTCATGTGCGCGACGTGGAAGGCGGCGCCGGTCAGCCCGGCCAGGACGATGTCCCGGTGGACGATGATCTCCTCGGACGCATTGGGAATGCCGCGCAGCCCGAGCAGCGACGCGTGGTACCCCTCGTGCGCCACCCCCTCGCCCTTCAGGCTCGGGTCTTCGCAGTGGTCGATGACGGGCATGCCGAACATCTCCGCGTACTCCAGCGCGCGCCGCATCAGCAGCGCCGTCGCGACGGGCCGGCCGTCGTCGGAAATCGCGACGCAGCCGGCCGCGTGCAGCTCGCCGATGTCGGCCAGCTCCTCGCCGGCCGATCCCTTCGACACGGCGCCGATCGGATAGACGCGCGCGAGGCCGGCCTCCGCCGCCTTCTGCCGCATGTAGGCGGTCACGCCGGCATTGTCGTTGACCGGCGTCGTGTTCGGCATGCAGGCGACGGCGGTGAAGCCGCCCGCCACGGCGGCGGCCGCGCCGGTCGCCACGGTCTCCTTGTGCTCCTGACCCGGCTCGCGCAGGTGCACGTGCATGTCGATCAGGCCGGGACAGACGATGCAGCCGGCCGGCACCGGCAGGACGACCGCGTCGCCCGCCGGCAGGTCCCGGCCGACCCGCGCGATGCGCCCGTCCTCGATCAGCACGTCGAACGCGCCGTCGCGCCCGCCGGCCGGGTCGACGACCCGCCCCCCCTTAAGCAGTCGCTTCATGATCCACTCCGCCGGCCAGCAGGTAGAGCACCGCCATGCGCACGGCCACGCCGTTGGCCACCTGATGAAGAATCACCGAATGCGGACCGTCGGCCACGTCCGAGGCGATCTCGACGCCCCGGTTCATCGGGCCGGGGTGCATGACGATGACGTCGGGCGCCGCCAGGCGCAGGCGCTCGGCCGTCAGGCCGAACACGGTGAAGTACTCGCGCAGCGACGGCAGAAAACCGCCGTGCATCCGCTCACGCTGGATCCGCAGCATCATGATGACGTCCGCCCCGTCCACCGCCGCGTCGATCGACGTCAGGGCGCGGACCCCGAAGCGCTCGATGCCCGGCGGCATCAGCGTCGCCGGCGCCGCCACCCGCACGTCCGCCCCCAGCGCCGTCAGCAGCCGGACGTTCGAGCGGAGCACCCGGCTGTGCAGCAGGTCGCCGACGATGACGACCGTCAGGCCGGCGATCCGCCCCTTCCGCTCGCGGATGGTGAGCGCGTCGAGCAGGGCCTGCGTCGGATGCTCGTGCATCCCGTCGCCGGCATTGATGACCCCCGCGCGGCAGATCCGCGCCAGCAGGTGGCTCGCGCCGGACGACGGGTGGCGCAGGACGATGAGATCCGGCGCCATCGCCTCGAGGTTCAGCGCCGTGTCGGCCAGCGTCTCCCCCTTGACCACGCTGGAGCCGGCCACCGTGATGTTCAGCGAGTCGGCGCTGAGCCGCTTCTCCGCCACCTCGAACGACGTCCGCGTGCGCGTGCTCGGCTCGAAGAAGAGGTTGACGACCGTCCGCCCCCGCAGCGTCGGCACCTTCTTGATGGGGCGCTCGCCGATCTCCTTCATCGCCTCGGCCGTGTCGAGGACGAGCCGGATCTCGTCCGCCGTCAGCTCGGCGATCCCCAGCAGATCCTTGCTGCGCAGCCGGCTCGCGCCCGCCGCCGGTTCGGCGCCCGCCGCCGCCCCGCCGCGCCCCGCGTCGCGCTCGCTCATGATGCTCCCCCGGCCGGATCGGCCCCGTCCGCCCGCGCGACCGTCACCTCGTCGCGCCCGTCGATCTCCTGCAGCTGCACGCGGACGCTCTCGTCGCGCGACGTCGGCAGGTTCTTGCCGACGTAATCCGCCTTGATCGGCAGCTCGCGATGCCCGCGGTCGACGAGCACGACGAGCTGAATCGCCCGCGGGCGCCCGAAATCGATCAGCGCGTCGAGCGCCGCGCGGATCGTCCGCCCCGTGTACAGCACGTCGTCCACCAGCAGGATCGTCCGATTGTCGATCGAGAATGGAATCTCGGTGCGGCGGACGACCGGCTGCGGCCCGACGGCGTGGCGCATCAGATCGTCGCGATACAGCGTGATGTCGAGCGCCCCGGTCGGCACCTCCTCGCCCGTGATCTTCGCGAGGCTGGCGGCCAGGCGCCGCGCGATCGGCACGCCGCGCGTCCGGATCCCGACGAGGCCCAGCCCGTCCAGGCCGCGGTTGCGTTCGACGATTTCATGGGCGATCCGCGCGAGCGACCGGTTCATGCGGTCGGCATCCATCACCACGGCCATCGGCGCGCCTCCCTTCCGGGCAACGCCCGCGGGCGGGCCAACCACTCGACACGGACCGGTCCCCGGCCGGCACGCGACGGACCGGGCATCACACCGACCGGAAAAACTGGCAGCACGGGGGACGTACAGGCGGGACTGGTGCGCGGCACGACATCACCTCTTTGCGGCCTCGCAGGACCGCGGTTAAAGAGTCCGTCAGCGAGTATAGCATCCTTCGGCCGGGTCCCGCGCAGGGCTCAGGCGGCGGGCATCGAGAAATGAGCCATGAGCAATGGGCAATGAGGAATGAGTCGCGAGTGACGAGTGACGATTCCTGGCCCTCCGAGCACCGAGCACCGAGCACCGAGTCAGGTATACTTTTCCGATGCCGATCGACGTGAACGCACCGGTGATCGAGAATCGCCGGCTGTCGAGCGACTACAACGTGCTGGCGCTCGCCGCGCCCGAGATCGCCGCCT
>Ga0307373_10005371_pt1 | contig 20997 bp, 19 predicted proteins | sample OX2MG_FD_202534 | JGI IMG/M metagenome (GOLD analysis project Ga0307373, IMG submission 202534) | Soil microbial communities from Risofladan, Vaasa, Finland - OX-2 | ecosystem: Environmental > Terrestrial > Soil > Coastal area > Acid sulfate soil | place: Finland: Risofladan, Vaasa | collected...
CGCAGGAAGGTGAGCCGCTTCCATCTGAGCATCACGCATACCGCGCTCGGCGCGATTGCCCACGTCATCGCCGAGGCCTGATTTCCCGGCCGGCGGACGCGCTACTTCGATGGCGTGGACGTCGCGGCGCTGTGCGGCTTGCCGTGGTCGAAGCCGAAATCGAAAACGGTCTTGTTGATTTGACTGTAGTCGTAGCTGTCGATCGCGTAGACCGCGCGACTGGCCGACGACGCCGCGTAGGGAAATTCCTGATTGCCCTTCGGCCCGCCGTTCGGCCCCCGACTGGCAACCAGGGTAGTCGAGAGCTTTAGCTGGCCGATCTGCTGACCCTTGCGATCGAAAACCCGGATCAAGACGCGCGGCTGGTCCATCCCGAACTTGGCCTCGTCGACCATCGGATCCGCCACGATCGAGGTACCCTTCAAAAACCTGATCTGGTCAAGAAAGTTCTCGACCACCGCGGTCTTGGCCGGCTCGGTCTTGCCGTTCCAGGTGATGGTCCAGCCCTTGGCGACGCGCGTGATCGTATACCGCTCCATCGCATTCTCAACGTCGACGCGCCCGACCTTGGAGGGTTCGAAAGAAAGCACGGTCTTGTCGCGGAATTCGTTCAGCGACTTATCGAAAGCGTTGAGCGATTCCTTGTAGATCGTGAAGATGGCGGGATTTCCGGCCCGCTGCACGTAGATACCGTCCTTGCCACCGATCTCGTCCTTGCCGAACTTGAGCTCCTGTGACTCACCGTGCTTGCCGGTATAGACCGTGATCGTGAAGCGCGGCTGGTCGAGCCCGTACTCGGCGAGGTTGGTCGGATTATCGACGATGAAGTCGGCGACGCGCAGGTCGGCGAGCGCGCTCAGCGCGCTCAGCACGATGGTCGGATCGGCCTGGTAGGGGGCGGGTTTCAGGATCTGCCACTTGTCGCCAGTGCGCGAGAGCTCGAGTTCGGCGCCGTCATGATGGTCGATCGCGAACTGCTCTACCTGATCGACCTTGAAATTCATCAGCGAGCGATCGCGAAAGTCGTTGGCGGTCTTCATCATGTCGGCAGAGAACGATTCCGCCACCAGCACTACCGCCGGCTTGTCGCCCACCCGCGCATAGGCCGAGTATCCAACCGGGGTCTTGTTGCCGAGCTCGATGGGCGGCAGCGCGCCCTTGCCCTTGATCGTCACCGTCACCAGCGCGCGCGGATTCTTGAGGCCGAAGGGCGCGAGGTCCGCCGGCTTCTGCTCGAGCGTTTCCTTGAGCTGGCAGTTGGCGATCGCGTTGATCAGCGTCTTGACCGTGGCCCGATCGGCCTTGGCCTCGATCGGTTTTTCGATTTGCCAGCCGCCGTCAGCGCCGCGGCGCAGCAGCACTTCGCGGTCGGGATACTTGAGTTCGATCGCGGTAACGTCTTTGTCCTTGAACTTGAGCAGCGTGGGCGGCGGAATCGGCTTGCTGCCGAGCCCGATGATCAGCGCGTAGCCGCCAACGACGATCAGCAGGATGAGGACGATTATCGTGTTGCGCAGCGACATTGAGCGTTACCAGGCGAGCGCAAGCGATCAGGTGCGGCGTCGCCACCAGACCATGATACCGGCGATTATCAGCAACTCGGGCAGCAGCAGCACCGACAGCGCGAAGACGATGCTGAACTGGGTTACGGTCAGCGCCAGACGCGAGGCCCGCATGGTGCGCGGCCGAATCGAGATCCCACTGGTCTCGCCGACCAGCCAGTCGGCGCTGTTCATGAACAGGTCACGGTTGAAGAAGTTGTCGAGGTACTGATTATTGACCAGTTCGGTATCGCCGAACACCACCATCTGCGCGGTGCCGTTGCCCCAGCCGAGCGGTTTCAAGTCGGCGCTAACCACGTCGGCGACCGTGATCGGTCCCTTGCGATCCTTGGCGTCGAGCTTGGCGGTCTGATGCTGGAAGAGATCGACCAGGTCGGTTTCGGCCCACGAGGTCGGGCTGGTCTTCGCCAGCCATATGACCTGCAAGCCCGGCTTGAGCGGCGTGATCGGCTCGACCGAGCGCGTCATCGGGAACACCGTGCGCTGATCGAAGTTGAGCGTGATCTGATGCGGCCCGTAAGTATCGACGATTGGATTCAGCCCCAGCGCCGGCCCCTGGAAGAGCCGCAGCACCTGGTCGACCACGATGTCGTCGCCGGCCTTTACGCCCCACCCGTCGAGCAGATTCACCAGCCCCGACTCGACTCCCGGATCGGCCGGGTTCGGCGGCCGCATCATCACGATCGCCCGCCCGCCCTTCTTCAGGTAGCCGTCGATGATATCGAGCTCGTGCTTGAGCAGCGGACGGGTCGGCCCCGCGACAATCAGCAGCGAGCAATCCGCCGGCACTGCCGGGAGGGTCGCAAGCAGCAGCTTGTGAACCTCGAAGCTCTCGCCCTCCATCGCGGTCTTGAGCTGGCCGAAGCCGGTCGCGGCCCGGCTGTCGTCGACGTCGGGTTCGCCTTCGCCCTGCGCGAAGCAGGCGACCTTGTGGGTGCTCTTGGTGACGCGGATGATACCGTTGGTCAGCGCCGCCTCGGACAGATCGGTGACGTTGGTGCCGTCGCCGCTGTTGTCGCCGCCGTACTGGATATGGACGGTGTTCATCACCGAGACTTTGTATTTCTCGGCCAGCTCGGGATGGCGGTCCGGATCAACCATCTGGTAGGAGACCAGCGGCGAGTTATAGGCGTAGCTGTCGAACAGCTGAGCGGCCTTCGGATCTTGGCCAGCGGCAAAGAAGCCGTAAAACTTGAGCGGCTTCTTGAGCTCCTTGACCACTTTCACGGACTGACTGGAGAGGCTGTAAACGTGATTCGAGGTCAGGTCGAAGCGATGATGGTGCAGGGTCGAGATGAAGTTGACCGCCACCAGCAGCGCGACGAAAGCGATCGAGTAGATCGCGGCGTTGGCGCCGTAACGGGCACTGCGCCGCCCGGCCAGCGCGGTTATCGAGGTGCGGCTCGAGGTCGCCCAGACGATGATCGCGAACACCCCGAGCACCAGGTTGAACAGAAAAAAGAAGCGGAAGCCGGGTGCGGCGATATAATCGACCAGCGCAAAGATCAGCAGGACGAGGCCGAGAATTCCGTAGACTATCGAACTGGAGCCGCCCATCCGCCCCGCTCCTAACGCCAGCGCGCCGACTCAACCGAGCGTTGAGTCAGGAACAGCGCCACCAGGATCACACTCAGGAAATAGACGATATCGGTGGTGTCGATTACGCCCTTGAGCATCTGGCCGAAATGCTCCGGCAGGGCCAGGTAGCGCAGCACGTTGCCGAGCGTCGCGCTGCCCAGCTCCGCGGGCCACGAGATCACGTACAACAGCAGCAGCACGCCGAAGCAGGTGATGGCCGCGATAATCTGGTTCTGCGTGAGCGAGCTGGTGAACAGCCCGATCGAGACGAAGGAGAGCGCCAGCAGCGACATCCCCAACCACGCCGCGCTCAACACGCCGAGCTCGGGATTGCCGAACATCGCCAGAATCAACGGGTAGATGCCCGACAGCGCGATCATGATCAACATGAAAGCCGCCGCGGCCAGGAACTTGCCCGCCACGATCTCGCCGGTCCGGATCGGCGCGGTCAGCAGCAGCTCGTAGGTGCCGACCCGCTTCTCCTCGGCGAACGATCGCATGGTGATGGCCGGCACCAGGATCACCAGCACGATCGAGAGGTCCTGCAGCAGCGGCGAGATCACGGCCTGGTTCAGGTTGAGCCCCGCCAGTCCCTGCTGATTCTGCATCGCGGAGTAGATGTGAATCAGCAGATCGAAGCGCCGCACCAGCACAAAGAAGAACCATCCGCCGAGCAGCAGAAACACCGCCATCACCACGTAGGCAATCGGCTGGACGAAATAACTCTGCAGCTCCTTGGCGGTAATTGTCAGGGTATTCCTCATGTTCGCAATCAGCCGCGCCCGGCTCCCACCTCTTCGAGCGTTTCCTCGGCGTCAATCGGCTGGTGATACTCCTTGGCGATCGTGCTCAAGAACAGATCTTCGAGCGAAGTACCGGCCGGAATCTGCGCCAGGCTTTCTTCGAGCACCACCCGCCCCTCGTTGATGATCACGACCTTGTCGCAGATCTGCGAAACCTCGGGCAGGATATGGGTCGACAGTACGATCGTGCGCTGCTTGGCGAAGCCGCGAATGAGATCGCGAATCTCGTGAATCTGCCGCGGGTCGAGTCCGATGGTCGGCTCGTCGAGCACCAGCACGGGCGGATTATGGATCAGCGCCTGGGCGAGTCCGACCCGCTGCCGGTAGCCCTTGGAGAGCTGTCCGCAAATCCGATCGGCGACCGCCTGGAGTCCGCAGACCTCGACCACGTGGTCGACCGCGCCCTCGACCTCCGGCCGCTCGACACCGCGCAGCTTGGCGACGAACCGCAGGTAGCCCCGCACGCGCATCTCGTTGTACAGCGGTGGACTTTCGGGCAGGTAGCCGATCCGGCGGCGCGCTTCGAGCGACTGGCGGAACGAATCGAGCCCGTCGATCAGTACGCTGCCCGAGGTGGCCGGCATGAAGCCCGTGATAATCCGCATCGTGGTGGTCTTGCCGGCGCCGTTGGGACCGAGGAACCCGAGAATCTGGCCCTGCTCGGCGGTGAACGAAACGTCGCGGATCGCCACGAAATCGCCGTAGCTTTTGTTCAGCTTCTTGACTTCAATCATGTAAGTTGCCGCCGGGCCGCCATCCCGTCAGCTGTTCGAAATTTAATTGACGATGGACAGGTCCGGTTAATTCGATCCGGAACAGCGAACGACTATCCGTTTAACCGTACGCGGGCCGCACTGTCAATAACAGCCGGCCCGGCATGGTTCCGAACTTTGGCGCGCAGGGTTTACTTAAGTTAGCTTGGAAGCGTAAAAGCGGCCTTAGATTCGACAGCCTGCTCGCGGGAGAAAGCTGATGGCGATCGATCAAACGGCGCTCCAGAAGTTGGTGGAGAAGATGCTCGGCGATTTAGGCGCCGCGATGGGCGCCGCGCTGGTAATCGCCGGCGACCGGCTCGGGCTTTATCGCGCGCTTGCGGGTGCGGGGCCGATCGACTCCGTCGAACTGGCCCACAAGACCGGCTGCGACGAGCGCTACGTACGCGAATGGCTGGCTCAACAGGCCGCCTCCGGCTACCTCGATTACCAGTCCGCGAGCGGCCGCTATCTGATGACGCCCGAGCAGGAATTGGTCTTCGCCACCGAGGGCAGCCCGGCCTTCGTGCCGGGGGCATTCGAAATCGTCAGCGCGGTCATCAGAGACGAACCGAAAATCCGGGAAGCCTTCAAGAGCGGCCGCGGGGTCGGATGGCACGAGCATGACGCTGGCTTGTTCAGCGGCACGGAACGATTTTTCCGCCCGGTCTACGCAGCCCATCTTTTGACGCAATGGCTGCCGGCGCTAGAGGGCGTCGGCGAGAAACTCGCGCGCGGCGCGCGCGTGGCGGATGTCGGATGTGGCCACGGCGTCACCACCGTCCTGATGGCGAAGGCTTTTCCGCGTTCGAGCTTCGTCGGTTTCGACTATCATCAGCCCTCGCTCGACCGCGCCGCCGCCGCCGCGCACGAAGCCGGCGTCGCCGGCAACCTCAGCTTCCAGCAAGCCAGTGCGAAGGATTTTCCGGGAAAGTTCGAGCTGGTGGCATGCTTCGATTGTCTCCATGACATGGGCGATCCGGTGGGAGTCGCGGCGCATGTGCTCGAGACGCTGGAGAAAGACGGGACCTGGATGATCGTGGAACCCTTCGCGCACGATCGGCTGGCTGACAATCTGAACCCGATCGGCCGCTTCGCCTATGCCGCTTCGACGATGGTTTGCACGCCGGCCTCGCGCGCGCAGGAGGTGGGACTCGCGCTCGGCGCGCAGGCCGGTGAAAAGCGTATTCGGGAAGTGGTGACGGCGGGCGGCTTCGCCCGCTTCCGGCGCGTCGCCGAGACGCCCTTCAATATGGTCTTCGAGGCCCGCCCCTAGGCCGCGGCGTCTGATTCACTGCGGCGCGTTGAACGCCGCTGCCAACATCGCGATCGTTCGCTCTGAAAGCGGCAGGGCCGCAGTCCTCATCTGACGCGCCGATTAGCGCGCGGCGCCTCCAGAACCCACCCGGCACACGACGCCGCGTCGGCCGTTCACGGCGGGCTTTTGCGGGCGGCGCGGTTCGATTAGCTTCGATACGATGGCCGCCGAGCGCAAGGATCTCTGTCTGGTAGACGGATCGGGTTATATCTTCCGCGCCTTCTTCGCCCTGCCACAGCTCAACAACTCGCGCGGGATGCCGACCAACGCGGTCTACGGCTTCATCCGAATGCTGTTCAAGCTGCTCAAGGAGGCGCGCCCCGCCCATATCGCAATCGTCTTCGATTCGCCCAAGAAAACCTTTCGCGACGACCTGTTCGAATCCTACAAGGCCAACCGCGCCGAGATGCCCGGCGACCTGGCGGTGCAGATTCCCTATATTCATCGCGTGGTGGAAGCCTTCCGTATCCGCCGCCTGATGCTCGACGGGGTCGAGGCCGACGACGTGATCGGGACGCTCGCGATACGCGCGGCCAAGCGCAAGTTCGACACCACGATCGTCACGGCCGACAAGGATTTCATGCAACTGGTCGCGCCCACTATCAACCTGTGGGACACCATGCGCGACAAGCGCACCGGCGTCCGCGAGGTGCGCGAGCGCTTCGGCCTCGAGCCCGCGGCGCTGGTCGACGTGATGGCGCTGATGGGCGATGCGATCGACAACGTCAAGGGCGTGCCCGGCATCGGCGAGAAGACTGCCACCGCGCTGATTCGCCATTTCGGATCGCTCGAGCGGCTGTACGAGAATCTCGATCAACTGGAAGCGGCCGGCGTGCGCGGCGCGAAAAAACTCGGCCCGCTGCTCCTCGCGTATCGCGCCGACGTCGAGCTGGCGCGCAAGCTGGTGCGAATCGACACCGACGTCGCGATCGCGACCGAGCCCGAGGAGCTGACCTGGCCGGGCGTCGACGAGCAGGCCGCCGCCGAGCTGTTGCGCGAACTCGAATTCGGATCGCTGCTGGCCGAGCTCGCACCCTCGCAACAATCGCTGCCGCTGGGCGGCGACGGCGCGGGCGAGCAGGCGCTGGGAGCGGACGAGCTGGCGGCGGCGATTGCCGAGCTCAAGCGGGCGGCGCGGATCGCGTTCCATCTTGCCGCCGCCGACAGCGACGGCGAGGAGCGGCTCAAGCTGGCGGCCGAGGGCGGCGCGCACAGCTACGTGATCGCGGCCGGCGCGATCGCCAGGACCGCCGAGCTGCTAGCCGCCGAGACGCCGGCCAAGAGCTGCCACGATCTCAAAGATCAGATAAAGCGCCTGAACCGTTACGGCGTTGTGCCCGGCGGGGTCGATTTCGACGCGATGCTGGCGGGTTTCCTGGTCAATCCGGGCAAACCCGAACCGTCGATCGCCGACCTCTATCATCAATACCTGGCGCCGCTCGGCGGGCGCGGCGCGGGCGGCTCCGAACCGCAGGTGGTGGCGGCCTTGCGCGAGGCGTTGCTGCCCCGGCTCGAAGCCGACGGGCTCGGCGCGCTGTTCCGCGACATCGAGCTGCCGATCGCGGCGCTGCTGGCCGAGATGGAGCAGACCGGAATCGGGATCGAGATCGAGGCGCTGCGCAATGTCGCAACCGAGTTCGGCGCCGAGCTGGAGCGGCTGGAGCGCGAAGGCTTTGCCCTTGCCGGTCATCAATTCAACCTGAACTCGCCCATCCAGCTCCGGCACGTGCTGTTCGATGAGCTCAAGCTGCCGACCAAGGGACTCTCGAAGACCAAGAGCGGCTACTCGACCGACGTCGATACTCTGACGCGGCTGGCGTCGATGCATGAGCTGCCGCGCAAGCTGCTCGAATATCGGGCGCTCTCGAAGTTGAAGTCGACCTACGCCGACGCGCTGCCGAACCTGGTCGATCCCGCCGATGGCCGGCTCCATACGTCATTCCACCAGGCGGTGACGGCCACCGGCCGGCTCAGCTCGAGCGAGCCGAACCTGCAGAATATCCCGACCCGAAGCGAGGCGGGACGACGGATTCGCCGGGCCTTCGCCCCGCGGATCGGAGTGCTGCTGCTGTCGGCGGATTACTCGCAAATCGAGCTGCGAGTGCTGGCCCATCTATCGGGCGATAAGACGCTAATCGAGGCTTTTTCGCGCGGCGAAGACATCCACATCCGGACGGCCTGCGAAATCCTTCGGATCAATCCGGACCAGGTCGATGCCGAGGCGCGCCGCCTGGCCAAAGTGATTAACTTCGGCATCGTCTATGGGATGGGTCCGCAGCGCTTGGCCGGCGAACTCGGCATTGCGTTGAGCGAGGCTTCTGATTACATAAAGCGCTACTTCGAGCGCCTGCCCGGCGTCCGCGCCTGGCTCGACGAGACCCTGCGTCTGGCCCGCGAACGCGGCTACGTCGCCACGATGTATGGGCGGCGCCGATATCTTCCGGAGCTTAACAGCCCGCAGGGCGGGTCACGGGCGCAGGCCGAGCGGATTGCGATCAACGCGCCGATCCAGGGCAGCGCGGCGGACCTGATGAAGGTCGCGATGCTGCGGGTACATCGCGCCCTCGGCGAGGCAGAACTGGACACCCGCATGGTGCTCCAGGTCCACGATGAGCTGCTGCTCGAGGTCGAGCAGACCGCGCTCAAGGCGGCCTCTGGGGTCGTACGCGAGGCGATGGAAGGCGCGGCAGCGCTCACGGTTCCGCTCAGAGTCGAGCTCAAATGGGGACTAAACTGGGCTGAAATGGCCGATAAAGAATCAGTAGCGGGCTGAATTTCACGCCAGCGAACGGCGTCTAATTAAATTGAGAACACCTAGCCGCCCAGAGGGGGACGAGGCCGAGTTAATAGAGCGGGCCAGAAAAGGGGACGCGAAGGCCTTCGGCGTGCTGGTCGAGCGCTATCAACGGCGCGTGGTCGGCGTAGCTCTGGCGGTGGTTCATAATCAGGACGATGCGCTTGAACTGGCTCAGGAGACTTTCGTTCGCGCCTTTCAGAATCTGCCAAGATTCGAATCGCGTTCGAGCTTTTCGACCTGGCTCTACCGGATCGCGGCCAATATCGCGATCGACTTCCGGCGCCATGAGGGGCGCCATCCGCTGGTGCGGGGCGAGGAGGCCGAGACCGAGCTGGGACGCCTGCCCAGTGCGCACGGCGATTCATTTCGCGCCGTCGCGCGCAGCGAGCTTAGTCACCGGATCCAGGAAGCCTTGCAGGAGTTGACCCCGGAACACCGCGCCGTGATACTGCTACGGGAAGTTGAGGGGCTCTCCTACGACGAGATTAGCGAGGTGCTGCAGTGTCCGCGCGGAACCGTGATGAGCAGGCTGCATTATGCGCGTAATCGGCTGCGCGACGCGCTTAAGGATCTGAACAACAAGGATTGAGCTGGGATGCCCGACTGTAGTGAGATTCGCCCGCTCTTGAGCGCGTTCGGCGACGGAGAGCTGGAACCGCCTGAACTGCTCAGCGTCGCCCGCCATCTAGCCGAATGTACCGACTGCGAACGCGAGACCGCTGATTTCAGCTCGCTCGGCACCCAGCTGCGCGATACCCTCGAATCCACCGTCGACTTGATCCCGCTCGCCGGCTTCACCGCGGCCGTCCAGGCTCGTATCAGTCATCTGAGACCGTCGCTGTGGTCGCGCTTCGGGAACTGGCTCGAATCGCTCGACGAACGGCTCAATCCGGGCCTGTCGCTGGCCTCGGCCGCAATCGCGATGGCCGCCCTGACCGCCATCATACTCACCCCCTATGTACGCCAGTATGCGACCCGGCACAGCGTGCAGGTTGCGGCCAGCGCCCCGGCCCATCGGACTCTGGCGCAGGCCGCGGTCGCGCCGGTCGCGGTCGCGCCGGTCGAAGATGCCTTGGCGGAGGATTCGCACGCGATAATCTCGCGGCTCGAATCGGCAAACCCGGCGGTCGCCGTGTGGAGCGAGCCGCGTAGCGATACCACGGTCATCTGGGTTCCTGACCAGCAGTCCGGGCGATAGCAGGATTTCGAGCGATACCGAGACGTGATGTTAGCGCGCTGGTCAGGTGTGGTCCTTGCTTTCGCCGGAGTTCTCGCTTTTGCCGTCCAGAGTACCGCCGGTGACAAGCCGCGTCAGGTCAAGGTAACGATCGACTCGGTGATGGCGGCGGACACCAACGAGGGCGTCGACCCGCGGCTCGCCTCGATGACCCCGCGCCTGCGGACCCTGCCCTTCAGTTACAGCACCTATCGGCTACTTAAGAGCGAGCGCAAGAACACCAGTTGCGGCAAGATGATCGCCTTCACGCTGCCGGGCGGCCGCATCCTGCACGTCGCGCCCCATCGGGTCGTCGGCGACATGATCGTGATGGAGCTGGTGCTGTTCCAGGGCGATCGGCCCGAGATGTCGACCGAGCTCAAGCTGCCCAATCACGCCTTTCTGATTCTCGGCGGCCCGCGCTACGCGCAGGGGATGCTGATCGTTTTCATCCGCGCCGACGCGCCCGGCGCCTCTGCGGTGCTCCCGCGGATCGGGAATCCGACCACGCCGGTTTCCGGCGGCCCGCCGGGACCGTAGACGCCTAACGCCCTCGACAACTCAGGGCCTCACGCTAGCTCCGCCTTCAGCGCTTCGATAAGCAGTTCAACTTCGGCCTCGGTGGTCGAAGGCGCCCACGAGATCCGAATCGCGTTGGGACGCTCCGGGGGGATGAAGGCTTTGACCGCCACGCCGTGGCGGGCGAACAGGCGCTCCGCCAGCTCCGATGACGGCAACTCTTCGGGCATCAACAGCGATGCGATTCCCGGCGCGATGGGACCGTTCCAATCCGGCGCCGCGACCCGGGGTAGATCGCGGAGCGCGTCAACGATCCGGTGTCTGAGCTGCGTCAGGCGTGCGATGCGCTCCCCAAGCGAACGCGCCGCCACGCCGCATCCGGCTTCGAGTCCAGCGATCGCGACATAGCTCAACGTCCCGTTTTGCAGGTCGCCGAGGGTCTCGAGGACGGCGCGGTGGCGAGGCTGAAAAAAATCCGGGTTGATGCTCGCAGCGCCGGTGCCCATCGGTGCGCATAACCACTTGTGTCCCGAGAACACGTAGGCGGCATAGCTCAGCGCGGAGAGATCGACAGGAATCTGTCCGATCGCCTGATTGCCGTCGATGATCAACGGGACACGCGGCGCCGCGAGAATTTCCGCAAGGCGGGAAATCGGCAGCACCCGGCCGTCCTTATAGGAGACCTGCGAGAGCACGACGAATGCCGGCCGCCGCTCCCGGCAGCGTGCGGCCAGTTGCTCGACGAATCCATCGGCGGAGGCGGCGCTTATCCGCTCAACCTGAATCCGCCTGCCCACTGCGCGCTCGAGAATCCGCTCGACCGCCGGATGCTCCTGGTCCGAGGTCACCACCAACTCATCGGCGCCGAGCGCCGACAGTAGCGCGCTCAGAATCAGGCTCAGCCCGGTCGTGGCGTTGGGGAGAAAGAAAATCCCGTCGCGCCGGTGGTCCTGAAGACCGAGCAGATGGGCGATGCTGCCTTTGGCGCGAAGCATCATCGCGCCGTACTCGTCGAGGCCGCCCGGGCTGAAGCGCAGGCCTCGGAAGCGCTGCTCCGCGTCGCGGCAGACGTCGGCAATTTCCGCGCTCGGCCAGTTCAGTCCGGCATAGTTGAAATAGGCCTTGATGGGGGAGTGCTCGATCACCAGCCAACGGATCCCGGTCGATTCTTGCGCCCTGATACCCAGCTCAGCGCAGGTCCGGGCCGACCGGCTCAGCGTGGCGGAGTGCGGCCGGTTTATGGGCCCGCGCTCGCGGCCGTCGTGCCGGCGCGTCGCCCGTCATCACCTTCATCCATTGGCGCCAGATACCGCGCTGGGTCACCTCGTCGGTCCGCTCGCCGATCAGCGTGCCATCGCTATCGCGACGCTCGCGATGCATCCCGCGCGCGAGCATCAACCACGGCGCCAGCAGGTCGGCCCGCAACCCCATCTGCACGCGCTCGAAGACCTCGACGTCGTCGGGGCCGCCGAATCCGGCGGGGCCGAAGAACGCCTCATGGCCGCGCAGGCGGGTCGCGTTGACGGCCTCGCTCAGCCAGTTGAGCCGCACCGGATAAACGTCGACCTCGCTGCGGTCGACGCGCACCGGATGGACCACGCGCATCTGGATTCCGATCAGGATCAGATTCGGAAAGATGAGCGTATGCGTCATCCCCTGCATGAGATTATGGGCGGCACGGACCTGGCCGAAGCGGCGCACCAGCTCATCGAAATGGGCGCGTCCGGCGACGGTGGTCGGCTCGACGTCGGGGATCGGATCGTTGTTGAGCGCGTCGTAGAGCCGGTTCCAGTAGTCCAGCATCACATGGCCGCCGCCGAGATCGCGCGTGACGGCGAAGCGGCTGCCCTCGAACTGGCCTTTGTAGTCGTCGGCGGCGTGATGCTGCCTGGCGCGCTCGGCGAGGATGCCGAGAAAGGAATCGTGCAGCGTGATGGCGTGGTAGCCGTCCATCGCGTTCTCGACCTGGAGTTTCCAGTTGGCGCGATAGTCGTACTTGTGAACCCCACAATCGGCGACGACCTCGTCGGCGTCCGACAGCCCGACGAACAGATCGAGTTGTTCGCGCGCGCGGCCGAGATGCTCGTCGAGCGTGATGCCAGCGGGGCTCAGGCTGCCGAAGATGAAGCCCCGATACTCGGCCATCCGCGGCACCCGCGCCAGCCCGAACTCCTCGCGCCGGAAGCTCTCGTCATAGCCGTCCGGATACGGCACCCCGGCCAGCGTCCCGTCGAGCTTGTAGGTCCAGCCATGGTACGCGCAGCGAAACGCACGCGCGTTGCCGCGCTCCTCGTTGCAGACCATCGCGCCGCGATGACGGCATCGGTTGAGCAGCAGATGCACCTGCCCGGCGCCGTCGCGCACCATGATCACCGGCTGCATCCCGATGCGCTTTTGCCGGAAGTCGCCCGCGTGGGGCACCTCGCCGCGATGCCCCACGTAAACCCATCCGCGATGGAAGATACGGTCGACTTCGTCCTGAAAGATGGCCGGATCGGTGTAGAGCTGCGAATGAACCCGGTCGGGCTTCACCAGCGCGTGATAATTGATTTTCGCGCGCGCCACGGTCATCGCGCCTCCCGCGCAGGCCGGCCAATCAGATGAGGAAGGTCAGGTTGTCGATATACTCGTCATTATTGACCAGCAGCACCTTCTTGTAGGCGAGCTTGAAGCCGCCCTGGTCGGGACGCAGGCGGTAGATGGTGCGGCCGGCGAAGATGTCCTGCACGCCGCGGCGCAGCTCGGCCAGCATGAAATTGGCAAAGGCCGTCACTTCGCCGTTGGCGCCCTCCTCGATCTCGATATTCGAGATCACCCGCCGCATCCGCGACTTCGGATCCTGCGCATGGGCGACCCCGCTCTTGAGCCGCGTGATGCGCGTTTCCAGGCGCGTGTGATCGTCGTAGATCAGCGAGACTTCGCGCTTGGGATCGATATCGTCGCGCCCGCACGGCACCCAATAGAGCGCGTCGTCGCTCCACAGCGCGAGCCATTCATCGTAACGGTTTTCGTCCATGAGGCGCGCCTCATGGTAGATGAACTGCTCAACCTTTCCCCGCTCGACCGCCATCGCCGATCAGCCTCTCGCCCCGGAGGCGCGCGAGGTGCGCTTGCGCGTGGCGGCGGCGCCCGCCTCCTGGGTCATGATCTTTTTCCACTGCCGCCAGATGGCGCGCTGGGTGATCTCGTGGGTCATGTCGCTGTAGAGATAGCCTTCCTCGTCGGGGCGCTCGCGGCCCATCCCGCGCGAGATGATATTCCACGGTTCGAGGTCGGCCGCCGCCGCGGTCTGGATGCGCTCGAAGATTTCCGAATCGTCGGGACCGCCGAGACTCGCCGAGCCGAAGAAGGCCTCGTGCGAGCGCAGCCGAATCGCGTTGACTTCGGGCGCCAGCCATTTGAGCGTGGTCGGATAGAGGCAGACCTCGGTGTAATCGACGCTGAGCGGCTGGACTACGCGCATGTGGAGTCCGATCAGGATCAGGTTGGGGAAGATCAGCGTGTGCGTCCCGCCCTCGCGCAGCATGTCGGCCGCCCGCTCGGGGCCGGTGCGGCGTCCGAGCTCGGCCAGGTGCGCCTCGCCGCTCGCATTGATGGCGCGCACCGACGGCAGCGGGTCGTTGTTGAGCGGATCGTAAATCCGAAAGCCGTAATCGAGCATCACATGGCCGTCGCGGAGATCCTTGGCGATACCGTAGCCGCCGCCCGAAAACGAGCTGGGATCGAAGGCCGCCTTGTGCTCGGGCGAAGGATGATTCTTGATGCGCTCCATGATCGCGTTGACGAACGACTCGTGGGTGACGTTCGGATGGTAACCGTCCATCGAGTTCTCGACCGCCAGCTTCCAGTTGGCCTTGAAATTATACTTGTGGACGCCGGCGGTGACCTCGATCTCGTCGGCCTCGGAAAGCCCCGCGAACATATCGAGTTCGCGCGCCGTGCGGCCCAGATGCTCTTCGAGCGTGATGCCGGCCGGGCTCAGACTGCCGAAGATGAAGCCCCGATACTCGGCCATCCGCGGCACCCGCGCCAGCCCGAACTCCTCGCGCCGAAAGCTCTCGTCGTAGCCGTCCGGATATGGCACCCCGGCCAGCGTCCCGTCGAGCTTGTAGGTCCAGCCATGGTACGCGCAGCGAAACGCACGCGCGTTGCCGCGCTCCTCGTTGCAGACCATCGCGCCGCGATGACGGCATCGGTTGAGCAGCAGATGCACCTGCCCGGCGCCGTCGCGCACCATGATCACCGGCTGCATCCCGATGCGCTTTTGCCGAAAGTCGCCCGCGTTCGGCACCTCGCCGCGATGGCCCACGTAAACCCATCCGCGATGGAAGATACGGTCGAGCTCCTCGTCGAAAACCTGCGGATCGGTATAGACCCGCGAATTAATCCGATCCGGTTTGACCAGGGTGTCGTAGTCGATCTTCGCTCGTCCGTTCATTTAGGCTTCCTCGCTACTGGTTGCGGCGCTCCCGCTGCTATCATCTAAAAGGGCACTTTCCACTTGGTAAAGCCATAGTCGGCCCAGCGTTTGCGGACCTGCTCGATATCCTCGGGACGATTACGGCTGACGGGCGGGAACTTCTCGTTGTTCCACTCCGGACGGCGCGGAAAACGCCAGGTCCGGGTCGCGTCGATCAGCAGCCGGTTCCACAGCCCCGCGCCGAGTTCCGAGAGCCGCCGATTCTCCAGCGGCGTGCTCGGATCGAGCGCCGAGCCGAGCGTGCCGCGGAAGATTACGAGATCGTCGGAGCCGGGATCGACGCGGTAGTTGATCGCCCAATCGACCGCCTCGTAATCCGACGGATCGATATCCTCATCGACCACGATCACGATCTTGTAGCGAAAAGTCGAAGCGTTCGAGCCCCACAGAGCGGCGGCGATCTGCTTGGGCTGCCCCTCGTAAAGCTTCTTGATCTGCACGATGACGGTGGTGCCGTTGTTGACCGGATGGACGTAGACGTCCTGGATGCCCGAGATGCCGGCGAGGCGCAGGATGTTCCACGCGATCGCGGCGCGCTGAATCGCCGACATGTGGCTGTTCTCGCCCGACGCGCCGGGCAGCGAACCCTCGAGCGTGCCGCGGAAAATCGGCCGGTCGCGATGCATGATCGCGCTCACATGGCAGACCGGGCGCGGCGTCGGCAGTTCGGCCGTGTAGCCGGTGAACTCGCCGAACGGTCCTTCGGGCGCGAAAGTCGCGGGATCGGGCGAGATGCTTCCCTCGATTACCAACTCGGCACCGGCCGGTACCTCGAGATCGACAGTCTCACACTTGACCAACTCGACCGGCGCGTTGCGATATCCGCCCATCACTTCATATTCGCAGACGTTGGCGGGAATCGGGCTGCCGCCGACCCACTCCATCACCGGGTCCCATCCGATCACCCACGCCACCGGCATCGACTCCCCGCGCGCCCGATACTTGGCCCAGTGCCCGCCCCATCCCTGCGAGCTGACGATCAGGCTCGACATCCGGTTGTGGTCGACAATCATGCTCCGGTAGAGGCCGACATTGGTGAGGTTGGTCTCGGGATCCTTGGTGACCGTGCAGGCGAGCGTGCCGATATAGCGGCCGCCGTCGAGATGGTGCCACTTGGGGACCGGGAAATCGTAGAGATTGATGTCGCGGCCGGTCAACACGTGCTGCTTGACGGGGCCGTCCTTGACCGGCATCGGTTTGATAAGCGTGCGATTGCGCTCGAGCACATGCTCGATCATCGCCCGGTTCGACTGTAGGTCATCGAACCCGAGCATCAGCGCTACCCGGCGCATCGAGGCGTAAACCCCGGTCACCAGCTCGCGGCATCGCGCGCCCTCGCCGTTATAATCCTTGATATTGCGAAAGATCAGCGCCGGTCCTTTGCGCCGGTAGACCTCGCGCGTCAGCGTGCCCAGCTCGAGGTCCCAATCGACCTCACCCTCGACGCGGGCCAGCTCGCCCTTGCGATCCAGACAGTCGAGCGCGCCCCGCAGGTCGTAGAACCCGTCTTTCATTCTGGCCTCCTGACCAGGAAGCGGAACCGGATTTCGGCCGTGGCCCCGACCAGCTTTGTCGCCATTGCGGCCTGATCGGATATTAGGCGCGGAAATGGCGGAGATTCAACCGAAGCTTATGGTCCAGCAAGGTCCGCGAATAGCTGGCGACGGTACCAGTCCAGCCGCGGTGGCCCGAAAATCGACGTTTCACTGGCCGCCCCGGCAGCGTATGATTGCGGGGATGCGAAGGTTAATCGTCGGACTGACCGGAGCCAGCGGTATCATCTATGGCGTCAGGTTCATTGAACGTCTCAAGGAACTTGACGACATCGAAATTCACCTGGTGATGACCGACGCGGCGCGGATCACGCTCTCCCAGGAAGTCGGGATGAGCCAGTCCGAGCTCGGCACCAAGGTCACGGTGGTCCATAACCTGCGTAATATCGCCGCCTCGATCGCCAGCGGCTCGTTCATGACCAGCGGGATGGTGGTGGTGCCGTGCTCGATGAACACGCTGGCGGCGATCGCCTACTGCCAATCGAACAACCTGCTGACTCGCGCCGCCGACGTCTGCCTCAAGGAACGCCGCCCGCTGGTGCTGCTGCCGCGCGAAACCCCGCTTCATCTGGGCCATCTGCGCGCGATGGTGGCGGCGGCCGAAATGGGCGCCATCATGCTGCCGCCGGTACCGGCCTTCTACTTCGGCCCCAAATCGATCGACGACCTCATCGATCACACGATCGGCAAGATTTTCGATCAGCTCGGCTTCGGCCATTCTTTGTTCCAGCGATGGGGAGAGGACGACGGCTCCGGCGAGCAGCGCCGCAAGGCGTAGCGAGACTGCTCCCGAAGGACCGGGATCCAGGACACGAGACGTTATGTCAAAGCATCTCGGTGACAGGCTCCCCGCGGAGTTCATGGCGGCGCTCGATGGCCACGACCTGGAGCGTAAGTACGGCGAAACCTACGTCGTAATGACGACCGATCCCGATGGCGTCGCGCGTCCCTGTATGCTGAGCGCGGGTGAGCTGCTGGCGGTGGATGACCGCACGATACGAGTTGCGCTGTGGCCCAACGGTCGCACCGGCGCCAACTTGAAACGCGGCGCAAAGGTGATCATCTGCTTCGTCGCGCCCAACCTGGTGCTTTACGTGCGCGGCCAGCCACGCGTACTGACGCCTGCGCACGACCCTGAAATAGAGCGTTTCGAAGTCGCCGTCGAAGCGGTGGATTCAGACGCCCATGAGGGGTTGCCGGTGGCTCATGGGATTGCCTTCACCTCGACGCCCGTGGTCCGGCACGCGATGCTCGAGCAGTGGCGCAAGGTGCTGGACGCGCTGCGCGGTGCATAAGCGGACGCGCCAGGCAGCGGGCCGCGCGGCCGTCACAGCAGCAAGTGTTGTCTGAGATGCGTGTGCGATGCATTTTCTAAGCCCTGCGCTTATCACCGACATGCTCGTGAACTGGGGCTACCTCGGCATCTTCCTATGCGTCTTCGTCGGCAATCTCGGCCTCCCGGTCCCCGAGGAGACCGTCGTGCTCGCTGCCGGCTTCCTGGCCGGACAGGAGATCCTCGAACTCAGGACGGTCTACCTGGTGGTGGTGCTAAGCGCGATCACCGGTGACTCCTGCGGTTACCTGCTCGGGCGCACCGGGGGACAACGGCTGATCGAACGATTGGCCGGGCGTTTCGAATTCGTCCGTATCCGTTACGAGCGCATCCAGAGCTTCTTCTCGGCGCACGGTCCCAAGGCGGTTTTCATGGCCCGCTTCATCACCGGCGCGCGCTTTATGGCGGGACCGATGGCCGGAGCGGCCGGGATGAAATTCTGGCGGTTCTTCGGCTGGAACGTGCTCGGCGCGCTGATATGGTGCGGCCTGATGGTCGGTATCGGGTACCTGGTGGTGGACTACGTCGATGAGTTGTGGCGCATAATTCATCTGACCCATCGCGCGGGTCAGATAGCCGGCTTGACGGCGATCGTGCTGGGGCTGGCCTTTTACCTTTATTGGCGACGGGAACATCATCGCTCTGCAACTAAAGCCTAGGTCGGCGGCGCGCCGGCGAGTACTGACCGCCCTGCTCGCCATCGCGGCGCTCGCGATGGTGGGCTGTCAGCCGCAGCGCCGGCTCGAGCTTCGCTACCGGCCCCGGAAAGAAACCATGGCGCTGTTCGCGCCCAGCCGAGTCGCGGTCGTCCCGCCCCAAGAGACCGCCGCCGGCCGACTCTTCGTCGGCCAGGTCTTCGACCCGGCCGGCCAGGCTGAAAGACTTTTTATCGATAACCCGCGCGCGGTCGTAAGCCGCGTGGTTGCCGACGCACTCAATCATGCGGGACTCAACGCGACCATCACTCCCGGCGGGCCGCCCGAGGATATCGATTACGTCGTAAGCTGCGCCCCCGAGCAGTTGACCGTGGTCAAGCGAGTCGCGACGGAGAACAGCCCGGGCGAAAATTCGTTCGTGATGGAAGCCACAGCGCGACTGAAATGTTCGCTCGCCAGTTGGCGCGGCAAAGTGATCGAGAGCGGCAGCTTCACTGGAGTCGAGAACGAACCGCCGCTGGGCGCGCGAAGCGGCAGGCCAATTGTCAGCGATCCGGCCGAGGCGCTCTCGGCCGCGATCGGGGACGCCGTCAACGCGTTCGTAAACCAGCAGGATTTCCGTCAAAATCTGCCGGCACACACCACGGCCAGCTTCAACATTCCGGCCAACGAACCCCGTGCGACTCCCTCCGCCACGCCGACGCCCGGTTGATCCGTCCAATCAGGATGGCGTCTGACCGTGCTTGCGCGCCTCCTCGGCCTTGCGCAACTCGACCCGCCGAATCTTGCCGCTGACGGTCTTGGGCAGCTCGTCGACGAATTCGATTTCGCGCGGATACTTGTAGGGTGCGGTGACCCGCTTGCAGTGCTCCTGCAGTTCGCGGACCATGCGCTCGCCGCGCTCGGCGTCGGCCTTGAGCTTGATGAACGCCTTGACGATCGCGCCGCGGTCAGCGTCGGGGCTGGCGACCACCGCCGACTCCATCACCGCCGGATGCTCGAGCAGCGCGCTCTCGACTTCGAAGGGGCCGATTCGATAGCCGGCCGAGATGATCACGTCGTCAGCGCGGCCGACGAACCATAGATAGCCGTCAGCATCGCGCCAGGCCTGATCGCCGGTCAGGTAATAATCGCCGCGAAAGACGTTCGCGGTCTCTTCCGGGCTCTTCCAGTATTCGAGGAACAACGACGGCGGGCGCTCGGGTGCGACGCGCAGCGCGATTTCGCCGACTTCCTCGGTCCGGGTTTCCTTGAGCTCGGCGTCGACCACACGCACGTCATGACCCGGGAACGGCCGCCCCATCGAGCCGGGCCGGATCGGCATCCCGGGTATATTCGCAACGATGATGATGGTCTCGGTCTGGCCGTAGCCGTCGTGGATCGTCAGGCCGGTATGCCGCTGCCAGATCGCGATCGCTTCGGGGTTGAGCGGCTCGCCGGCGCTGGCGCAATGACGCAGCCGCGGGAAGCGATAGTTCCCGAGCGGCTCCTTGACCAGCATCCGGAATTCCGTCGGCGGCGCGCAGAACGTGCTGACCCCATAGCGCGCCAGCAGCTCGAGCTGCTTTTTGGGATCGAAGCGGCCGTTGTACATCAGGCTCGGCGCGCCGTTCATCCACGGACCGAACAGGACCCCGTACGCCGCCTTGGCCCAGCCGGTATCCGAGGTCGTCCAGTGCAACTCGTTGGGCTTCACGTCGAGCCAGTTGAGCCCGGTGAAGCGATGGCTGTACGTATAGCCGTGACTGTGCAGCACCGCCTTGGGATTCCGGGTGGTGCCCGAGGTGTAGTAGCAGATGGCCGGATCGATCGACCTAGTGTGAGCAACCTGGAAATCCTCGCTCGCCTCCAGCATCGCCTCCTGCAAACCGATCCAGCCGCTGCGGCTCGAACCAGCCACGAGGTAATGCTGCAGCGAGGGGCATTGCGCGCGCAACTCGGCGATCATGTCGGCGCTGCCGGGCGCGGCGATAATCGCACGGGCTTCGGCGTGATTGGCGCGATACACCAGGTCCTTCTCGCGCAACATCGCGGTGCACGGCACCACCAGCGCCCCCAGCTTGAGCGCGCCGAGATAGGCCGCCTGCCACATCGTGACGCGCGGCAACACCAGCAGGATCGGATCGCCGCGCCGAATCCCCAAGCCGGCCAGCACGTTGGCGATGCGATTGGACTGTCGCCGGATATCGGCGAACGTGAGCCGCGCGCGATTGCCGTCCTGATCTTCCCACAGCAGCGCCAGGCGTCGCGGGTCCTGGGCGAAACCGTCGATGACAGCGCCAAAATTGAAATACTCCGGCGTCGCCCAGCGGAAGTTCTGGTACAGCGATTCGTAATCCCGGTTCTGCGCCATCTTGTGTCTCGATCCGCTATGCTCCGGCCGCTCGCTCAACCGCCGCGGCCGGCACTGTGCGACGACTTGCGTTCCGC
>Ga0307373_10005372_pt1 | contig 20995 bp, 22 predicted proteins | sample OX2MG_FD_202534 | JGI IMG/M metagenome (GOLD analysis project Ga0307373, IMG submission 202534) | Soil microbial communities from Risofladan, Vaasa, Finland - OX-2 | ecosystem: Environmental > Terrestrial > Soil > Coastal area > Acid sulfate soil | place: Finland: Risofladan, Vaasa | collected...
CCGACGGTGTCGCGCGGAATCGAATCGAGGTCGATGCGGGAAAGCTCCGAGATGCGGAGGTCGAGATTCGCCAGGCGCGCGTTGAGAAATTCCTGGCGCTGCTTGGCCATCGCCCACTCGGCATTCTCCGACAGGTCGCCGTGCGCGCGGGCGCGCTCGAGCTCCTTGGGCAGGTCGACGGTCAACTCGCGCTTGAGAATCTCCCTCTCCTTGCGCAGCCGCTTGATGACCGGAAGTTCAGCCATGTCTCTACAAAACGCCTCGAATTAGATTTACCTATAGCATCGGTGCGGCGCTTTTAAAGCGCCCCGCCCACGCAAATTCCCAATCGTCCCGCAAAACCGGCGCTAAGGGGCCTCAGTCCGCGACGATCGAGGTAAGGCTCCTATTTACGCCGGCGACGCTCTGGACTCCCCGCACGATCAGCTCCCCGAGCGCGGAAACATCCGCCGCCTCGGCCACCGCGATTATGTCATGCGGCCCGGTGACCGAATGCGCTTCCGAGATTCCCGCCACCTGGCGCAGCCGCATCGCCACCTCGCGCGCCTTTCCGGGAGACGTATCGACAAGGATGAATGCCTTGACTGACATTTGTCTTCCCTCCCCGTACCCTGATCATTCGAGCAGCGGCCTCAGCGTGTCGGCGGAATCGGCAAGCCCTGCTCATTATAGACATAAAAGCCGCGCCCCGCCTTGCGTCCAAGATAGCCCGCGTCGACGTACTTCTTAAGCAGCGGACACGGCCGATACTTGTCGTCGCCGAACGTGCGATGCATCACTTCAAGGATCGCGAGGCAGGTGTCGAGCCCAATCAGATCGGCGAGTTCAAGCGGCCCCATCGGCTGGTTCGATCCGAGCTTCATCGCGGTGTCGATATCGGTGACGCCGCCGACCCCCTCGTAAAGCGTGTAGATACCCTCATTGATCATCGGGAGCAGGATTCGGTTGACGATGAAGCCGGGAAAGTCCTCGGCGGTCATGGTGCTTTTGCCGAGCCGCTCGGCCAGCGTCCGGGTCGCCTCGAAGGTCGGCTGCGAGGTGGCAAGTCCGCGGATTATCTCGACCAGCTTCATCGCGGGCACCGGGTTCATGAAGTGCATCCCAATGAAGCGATCGGCGCGGCTGGTGCGCGCGCCCATCCGGGTAATCGAGATCGACGACGTGTTCGACGCGAAGATCGTCTCGGGCGGGCAGACCTTGTCGAGGCGCTTAAAGAGCCCAATCTTCGCGTCTTCGTTCTCCACCACTGCCTCGACGATGAAATCGGTCTCGCCCAGGTCTTCGAGCCGAGTGGTGGTCTCGATCCGTTTCATCACGCGCTCGCGATCCTCGGACTTGAAACGACCGCGCTTGATCATCCGGTCGAGGTCGCGGCCGACGTTTTCAAGGCCCCGCTCGCACATCTCCTCCGTGATGTCGTGGATCAGAACCTGAAGTCCGCTCTGCGCGGCCACTTCGGCGACGCCCCCGCCCATCTGCCCCGCACCGATAATTCCAAGCTTGCGAACTTCCATTCCTGACTCCCAACCATGTCGCGCCGCGTCAAGCGTGAACCGATTTCGCGCGACGTGAACTGTCCACCGGCGGCTCCGGTCACGTATGCCGACTGGAAAAGGCGACGCGGCAGCACGCGCGATATGCGCCAAGCCGCTCGCATCTCGCGAACTTACACCCGCATTTCGCCGTCGGCAAGGGTGCGATTCCAGCCCATAGTCCGGTATGAAAATGAGTCGAATCGAAGATGAGCGCCTTGAGCGCAAACGGGCGCGCTTGACGAAAAGACCGGGGGCGCGGTAACCTCGAAATTGAGAATTGATCTCATCACAAGCGAGAGCTGCCTTGCCTACCGTCCTCCCTTATTTCCTATATTCGCTCGGAATTCTGGTCCGTGAAGGTCTCGAAGCGATGCTCGTGGTCGTCGCGCTGCTCGCCGCGGTGCGCGAGGCCGACCAGACCAGCCGCGCGCGTGATATCTATATCGGCACGCTCGCCGCGATCGCCGCCAGTATCGCACTCGCGTGGGCCGTCAATCATCTGATCGCCGATAACACCAGCGATACGCTCGAAGGATTCTTTCAGTTATTCGCGGCCGCGACACTCTTCTACGTAAGCTCGTGGCTGACGGCGCGGATGCAGAACGATCGCTGGCGCGGCTTCGTCGATCGCAAAATAGAATCGGCGCGCCACAGCACCGGTCCGTCGATTGCGCTGGGGCTGACGGCGTTTCTGGCCGTGATGCGCGAGGGCGCCGAGACGATCGTGTTTTTCCAGGCGCTCGCTTCGGGCGCTACGGAAACGGCGGAACGCCACGCGGTGATGGCTGGAATCGCGGTCGGCGCCGTCGTTCTGCTCGGCGCGTTCGCGATTCTGCGGACGGCCGCCTTCAGGATTCCGCTCGGATCATTTTTTCGCGTGACCTCGGTGCTGCTCTACGCGCTCGCGGTGATTTTCGTGGGCCAGGGAATCGCAAGCTGGCAGGAATCCGGACTGATGGGCGCGACTTTTGTCTCACACGTCCCGACCATCCAGGTTCTCGGCCTCTATCCGACCGTGCAGACACTTATCGCGCAAGGCGTCCTGCTCGCTTTGGCGGCCGGAGCGATGCTCGCGCCGGCGCGGTCCGGACCGCGCGCCCGGCCGACCAATCAGGCTTCTGGCAGCGAGGCATCCGCGCGAACCGCGTGAGCGACGCGCGCGCCGAAGCCTCGGCTGCCCCGCGTCCGTTCTTCCCCTCGCGCGATTGTTATGAATAGCTGAGCGGGTGGAGCAACCCATAACGGCTGGACCTCAAGGGGACGATCGGCGCGACGAGAACCATCTCGGCGAGCACGCCGACGCCGCGGCAGGATCGGGCGGCGCGATGGAAGTCGAAGTCGATCACGTCTCGCTCGAAGCCGCGCAGCGCGTGAGCTTTGGCGCACTCTTATGGGGCGCCGCGGCTACTTTCCTGTCGGTGCTTTACACCGCCATCCTTGCTCCCTTCGCGGCGCTCGCGACCTTCCTTTCACGCGGCGACTCCGTGTCATACGTCGTGCGCCTGTGGGCACGGATGATCCTTCTGACATGCGGGATCAGAGTTGACGTCGAAGGACGCGAGCATCTCGCGCCGCTCAAATCATTCGTGCTGGTCACCAATCATCAGAGCCTCTTCGACATCGTCGCCATAATCGGACGGGTGGACGGCACGATGCGCTTCGTCGCCAAGAAGGAGCTGCTGCGGATACCGCTGATCGGCTTCACCATGCGCCGCTCGGGGCACGTGATGGTCGATCGCGAAGGCGGCGGCCAATCGATTCGCCGGGTGCTGCGCGATATCGCCCGCGGCTATCCGCTATGCGTTTTCGCCGAGGGCCATCGCCACGCCGACAATCGCGTCCACGAATTCAGCGACGGCGGCGCGTGGCTTGCAATCGCAAGCGGTTTGCCGTGTGTTCCGGCGGCGATAAACGGATCGGCGGTCTTCTTTCCGCGCGGCGCGCGTATCGTGCGTCCGGGGCGGCGGATGCGGATCGTGATCGGCGCGCCAATTACGACCGAGGGGATGCGCAGCGCGGATCGCCAGCGCCTGACGCATCAACTCGGAGACGCCGTCCGCGCATTATACGCAACGACCATCTGAATCTGTTCCATCTCGAATCCGCGCGATTCGAGTCGCGGGATATTTTACCTAGTTCTCTATCAACGAGCGTCGGTATCGATGCTCAACATGGAGATAAAGCTTTATATTGCTGAAGTTTCACGGCCGGCGGCCCTGACTTCGTTTGGCACCGCGGTTGCGTTGCCATCAATCGAACGTAATCCGAAACGCCGGGGGTTTGATAATCGCTGTGAGACCACTGTTGCTTATAATCGTAATTATTCTGCTGATTGGCGCGCTGCCATCCTGGCCCTATAGCTCGGGATGGGGATATTACCCGGCGGGCGGACTGGGAACCATTTTAGTCGTCGTGCTGATACTCTTCCTGCTCGGCGTCATTTGAAGTCAAAACGAAAACGACCGGCGGCGAAGCGCCATGCTGCCGCCCGTCGAATCTGCCTGTGTATCCGGCAGATCCTTCCTCATGCACACTATATCTACGCAGATTGTGATTCTGGTGACGGTCTGAATGGTTCGACTCTCCATTTTGTCCGCGAATAAATCCTACCTATTACTCAATTAGCTATCGTAATGCCCGAATACTGTGCCTCGTCCCAAATAAGGTCGCCAGCATGATAGGACGATACGCAATGATACGATGTATAGATTCGTGTCATTGCAATCGACAAGGATTTATAGCGCACCCCAGTCGAAGCCAACTCGAGGCCGAAAGATCGCGAAGTGGTAATTTTTTATTCGCGCAAAAGATTTAACACGTGCGTAGCAATTGATATTTTAAACGGGGTCTTCGTAATTTCACGAGGAATTGTAGTGAGGTATCAGGAATGAAAAATGGTCCGAGAGGTAGTAGGGTGCTGGGAGCGATCCTGGCCCTGGTCATGGCTGGCAGCGGCCTGTCTGGATGCGCCTGGTTAGAACAGCCCCGCGAATGGGGCCACTGCGCGGTGGCTGGCGGGTTGCTGGGCGCCGCCGCTGGCGCCGGCAGCGGATATGCAATCGCTAATAACACTGGCGAGAATCCGAACTCGACTGGGCGGCGCGCAGCCGGAGGAGCAATCGGCTTCGTGGCTGGCGGATTGATCGGCGCGGTCGTGGGACACTATGCCTGCGATCCGTTAGTGCCGCCACCACCACCACCGCCGCCACCTCCTCCGCCACCACCGCCGCCTCCGCCGCCCCCTGTGGCTCCGCCGAAGCTGGTTCTGCGCGGAGTGCATTTCGACTTCAACAAGTACAACATCCGTCCAGAGGATGCGGCTGTGCTTGATGAGGCCGCAACGATGCTGAAGGCCAATCCGGGCGTGACTGTAAACGTCAACGGATACTGCGACTCGATCGGCTCAGCACAGTACAACCAGGGGCTCTCGGAAAGACGCGCGGACGCGGTAGTCAAGTACCTGAGTGATCAGGGCGTATCGGCCGATAAGCTGGTACCGCACGGCTACGGCAAGACCAACTTCGTGGCGAGCAACAGTACCTCGGACGGACGCGCACAAAACCGGCGCGTCGAGCTGGTGCCGCTCCAGTAGGGACGAAAACCAACGACCCCGGGCGCTGAGTCTGTCGCATCGTCGTGACCCGGAAACTCAGGGAGGCGGAGCATCAGCGGATGCTCCGCCTCCCACCTATGATTACTCAATACCTGGATCAAGCGCCGGCGACGCCCGCCCACTGAGTGAGTCAGTTGCTAAACCGTTCGCCTCATCCAGCGTTCAGCGAAGCCGATCAGGTCCTTGCCCCAGAACATATCGTCGCCGATAAAGAATGTTGGCGCGCCAAAGACGCCGCGCTCGGCCGCGCGGGCGGTAATCGCGGTCAGCTCGGCGCGGACCTCGCTCGATTCGATCGCTCGGATAAAGGCCGCGCTGTCGAGTCCTGCGCTTGCTGCAACCCGGGCGAGCACGCCGCGATCGGCGATATCCTCATCGCGCTCCCAGTAAGCGCGCATCACCGCCTGTGAGTATGCGGCGGCGGAGCGCGACACGAGATTGGTCTCGGCGCCCGCACGGGTGGCGTGGATCAGCAGCGAGGAATCGCGCGATTCGTTATCGAGCCGCGCCGCCGCAAGCACGCCGCGCAGCGCGTCTGCGGTCTTTATTGGAAAGCGGCTCGGACGCTTGAACGGCAGGCCTGCCATCTGACCCTGCCGCGCATGGTCGCGCCACAGGTAGCGGGCCTTGCGCCGCGTCATCGCCATCACGTCGAAGCCCGTATCGCGAAAGAGCGCGCCCAGATGGAGCGGAATCCAGTTTACGACCGCGTCGTTGCGGGCGCACATCTCGGGCAGAAAGAAGGCCGCGAAGTAACTGTTGGTACTCGAGAAGTCGAAGTAGAAGTCAACGATCTGCATCTGATTCGCCGCCGGGAAGGCGCCTTTCGCGACAGCTTAGCGTTACGTCTCGACCGTGAACGGGGGCTTAAGCGCGTCCGCGTACTTCATCGATTTCGGCTTAATCTTGAGCATCCGCAGCGCGGGATTCCCGAAGAAAGGCGCCTCGAAAGGATTCTTCTTGAGGAACAGCTCCTTCAGTTGATTCCATTCAGCGGAGTCCTTCACGACCTCGCTCGCCGTGCCGCGCCCCGACAGCCGCTTCATCTTGAACGCCGAGACGTCGCCGTAGCGGTTGACTACGAGAAAGGAGACGTTGGGGCGCTTGCTGATATTTTTGACGCGATCGCTGTCGGCACCCATGATCATGATGATGTCGAACTCGGGAGTTTCGGCGAACGCCTCAACGGTGGTGGTGGGAGAATCGTCGCCCATCGTCGAAATGACGGCTACGTGTTCGGAGGCCATCACTTCGGCGATCAGTTTCTTCTGCTCTTCAGTCATTACTGTCCTCTTTCGGCTATCAGTCAGCCGGCTGATTGTCGGATGAAGTTATCAGGTCGGAGGTTGTGCCATCCATTCCGACCGAAGCAGCCGGGAAGTTTGCGCAGCCGCTGCGGATTATCGGTGCGCCGCGGCCGGCGAAGGCGCTAACGGCCCATCTTGAGCAGATCGTCCTGCGCCCAGCCTTCCTTTAGCGGCACCATGAAGTACGGAGTCAGCGACATCTTCTTGAACTTCCATTTTCCGTCGCGACGCTCATATTCGTCGTCATAGCGAGCGGCGACGACATAGCTCTCGCCCTTGTAGACGGGCTTCGCTTCAAGGTAGGCGAAACCGCTGGCATGGTCGCCATGCACCTCGACGACGTGGTTATGGATGAACTGCTTGACGCGATAGAGCCGGGCGTGGGTGCTATCGGCGGACGCGGGGCGCTCGGGATTGAGGCCGCTAAAGAAGCGATTGATTTGCTCGGTGCCGTGGGCGTCGCCGAGATGGCCGAACGCGATCTCGCCGTCCTCGGTGAAGAGGCCCGCAATGGCCGAGAATTTCGCGTCATTGATATATTCGTGATAGCGATTGCGCAGTTCGCGTATCGCCTCGCGATCGGCGAGTTCCTGCACCTTGGACTCGAGCGCCTTGATCCTGTCTTCGAGATTCATTGCCGCCATGGTTCCCTCCCTGGACGGGCCGGTCTTGAGCGATGCTCATCTGTAACACGCATCGCGCGCGCCGACAAAAAGAATCCGTATCACGCGGCTTCACTTCGGATGCGGCTGCTGCTATTCCAAACCGGCGCGGACAGCGCGCGCGGGCCCTTGGCGGCGACTCGATGCGCCAGAAGATTTGCGCATCCGGCGAGGCGGGATATATAAGTTACCTTCGCGGAGGCGGGAGGCAGCAAACTCCTGCGTAATAGTGTGATTAAGAGGCGGAAAATCGCGTTTATCGGCGCCGGCAATGTCGGCGCAACCTGCGCCCATCTGTGTTTTCTGAACCAGTTGGGCGATATCGTGCTGTTCGACATTATCGACGGCCTGCCGAATGGCAAAGCGCTGGACATGCTCGAATCGGCGCCGGTGCTGGGAATCGACGTCAACGTAACCGGATCGACCGATATGAAGGCGATCGAGGGCGCGGACTGCTGCGTCGTGACTTCGGGATCGCCGCGCAAGCCCGGGATGAGCCGTGACGATCTGCTGAAGATCAATGCCGGCGTGATGAACACGGTCGGCGCCGCGATCAAGCAGCATGCGCCCGACGCGTTCGTGATCGTGGTGACCAACCCGCTCGACGCGATGGTTACGCAGATCAAGCGGGTCACCGGCTTTCCTAAGAATCGCGTCGTGGGACAGGCGGGCGTGCTTGATTCGGCGCGCTATCGCACGTTCCTGGCGATGGAGCTTGGCGTCTCGGTCGACAGCGTGTCGGCGATGGTGCTGGGCGGACACGGCGACGACATGGTGCCGGTGCGCAGCTACACCACCGTGGGCGGAGTGCCGATCGAGAAGATGATCAAGCCGGCGCGGCTCGACGAGATCGAAAAGCGCACGCGCAACGGCGGCGGCGAGATTGTCGAGCTGATGAAGACCTCGTCCTATTATGCGGCGGGCACCGCGGTCTATCGGATGGTCGCGGCCTTCATCCTCGATCGCAAGGAGGTGCTGCCGGCCGCCGCACAGCTCGAAGGCGAATACGGTGTCAAAGGACTCTACGCCGGGGTGCCGGTGATAATCGGTGCGGGCGGCGTCGAGCGGGTGATCGAAATCGATCTGACCGCGCCCGAGAAGGCGGCGTTCCAGAGTTCAGTTGCACACGTGCGCGAGCTGGTCGAGGCGATGGACAAGGCGGTGGCAGGTTGATTCGCAACCCGCGCGCATCAGTATTCAAGCGCCCTGGCTCCCGCGAGAGACGTCGGTATCAAGAAATAACGGCCGCATAGGCAAGGTTTCAGGAATGAATATCCACGAGTACCAGGCCAAACAGATACTGGCCCGCTTCGGAGCGCCGGTTCCCAAGGGACAGCCTGCCACGACCCCGGACGAGGCGGCGGCCGCGTTTCGGGCGCTCGGCCAGCCCAAAGCCGTAATCAAGGTGCAGATTCACGCGGGCGGACGCGGCAAGGCGGGCGGCGTCAAGATAATCAGTTCAGCCGAAGAGGCGCGGGAGTTTGCCGCGAAGCATCTCGGCAACGTCCTCGTGACCCATCAGACGGGACCCGAGGGGCGCGTGGTGCGGCGAATTTACGTCGAAGAGGCGAGCCAGATCGCGCGCGAACTCTACCTCGGGATGGTGGTCGATCGGAAGGCCGCGGCGGTCGCGGTAATCGCGAGCACCGAGGGCGGGATGGAAATCGAAGAGGTCGCGTCCAAGACGCCCGAGAAGATCATCACCGAGCCGGTCGATCCACTGATTGGGATGTCGGGCTTTCTGGCACGCAAGATAGCGTTTGCGCTGGGGCTCAAGGACAAACAGGTCGGCCAGTTCAGCGCGCTGCTCGGCGCGGTTTATCGAACCTTCACGGAGACCGACGCGGCGCTGATCGAAATCAATCCGCTGGTCGTCACTGCGGACGGGCGCGTAATCTGCCTCGACGCGAAAATCTCATTCGACGACAACGGCCTCTTCCGCCATCCCGATATCCGTGAGCTGCGCGATCCGAACGAAGAGGATCCGGCCGAGACCGAAGCGTCGAAGTACGATCTCAGCTACGTGCATCTCGACGGCAATATCGGATGCATGGTCAATGGCGCGGGGCTCGCGATGGCGACGATGGATATCGTCAAGTACTCGGGCGCCGAGCCGGCCAACTTCCTCGACGTGGGTGGCGGAGCCAACGCGCAGAAGGTCGCGGCCGCGTTTCGAATCCTGCTGAGCGACCCGCGGGTCAAGGGCGTATTCGTCAACATCTTCGGCGGAATCATGCAGTGCGACGTGCTGGCGAGCGGCGTGGTCGAGGCGGCGCGCGAGGTCAAGCTCGGCGTGCCGCTGGTGGTGCGGATGGAAGGCACCAACGTCGACAAGGGCAAAAAGATTCTGGCCGAGTCGGGAATCAAGGTGATTACCGCCAACGACATGGCCGACGGCGCGCGGCGGATCGTCGACGCGATTGGCAAGTAGGACAAAACCTCGATGAGCATTCTGGTCAACAAGAATACGCGCGTCCTTACGCAGGGAATCACCGGGGCGACGGGACAGTTCCACACCCGCACATGCCGCGATTACGGCACCCAGATGGTCGGCGGCGTGGTGCCCGGACGGGGCGGCACGGACTTCGAGGGTATCCCGATTTTCGACACGGTCGAGCAGGCCCGGCGCGCTACCGGATGCGACGCGACGGTGATCTATGTGCCGCCGCCATTTGCGGCCGATGCAATTCTCGAAGCGATCGTCGCCGGGATCGAACTCGTCATCTGCATCACCGAGGGCATCCCGGTGCTCGACATGGTGAAAGTAAAGCATTACTTGAATAATTCCAAGTCGCGGTTGATCGGCCCCAACTGCCCCGGGATCATCACGCCGGGCGAGTGCAAAATCGGAATCATGCCGGGCTATATCCACAAGCCGGGACGGATCGGCGTGGTCTCGCGTTCGGGGACGCTCACCTATGAGGCGGTGCATCAGTTGACCCAGCTTGGGATCGGCCAGTCGAGCTGTATCGGAATCGGCGGCGACCCGATCGTGGGCACCACGCATATCGACGCGCTCGCGCTGTTCAATCAGGATCCGGACACGGACGCGGTGATTATGATCGGCGAGATCGGCGGGACTGCCGAAGAAGAGGCCGCGGAATATATAAAGCAAAACTTTAAGAAGCCCGTGGTCGCGTTCATCGCCGGACAGACGGCGCCCAAGGGGCGGCGGATGGGCCATGCGGGGGCGATAATCTCGGGCGGACGGGGCGGCGCGGCCGACAAGATCGCGGCGCTCAAGGCGGCCGGAATCAGCGTCGCGATGAGCCCGGCGGATTTGGGCTCAACGATGAAGGCCACGCTCGAAGCGCGGCGCAATTAACGACTCGAATACGGTAGAATAATCAGTGATGGAACGAACTCTGGCGATCATCAAACCCGACGCGGTGCGCCGCGGCTTCACCGGCGACATAATCAAGCGTATCGAAGCTTCGGGGCTCAAGGTGCATGCGATGCACCTGCGGCATCTGGCGCGCGCACAGGCCGAGGCCTTTTACGAAGTGCACAAGGCGCGGCCCTTCTTCGGCTCGCTATGCGAATATATGTCTTCGGGGCCGGTGGTCGTGATGGCGCTCGGCGCCGACGGTGCGATCGCGCGATGGCGTGAGTTGATGGGCGCGACCGATCCGGCCAAGGCCGCGGCGAATACGATCCGCAAGGACTTCGGAATCGACGTCGAGCAGAACGCGGTCCACGGCTCCGACGCGCCGGAGACCGCCGCCCACGAGATAGCTTTCTTCTTCAGCACGCTCGATATCGTCGGCTAGCGCGGGGTTCGAGCGATTTCGGTCGCGTCCAAAGCGACTTCGAACTGTTCACCAATCCGGGCGACGGCGCTATGGTTGGGGCGAGGTGGAAAGCCCCGGATGAAAGACCCCGCATTCAAGGCTGGACGCGCGATGCGCCGGCGCGTTTTGGGCGCCGCGCACGTGGATCGGGCGGAGAAAAACGCGACCGCCTTCGACAAGGATTTCCAGGAGTTCATCACCCGCTACGCATGGGGCGGCGTATGGACCCGCAAAGGGCTCGACCCGCGAACGCGCAGCCTCCTGACAATCGCAATTCTGGCCGCGCTCGGGCAGGAGCATGAACTCGCGCTGCATCTCCGCGCGACGCGCAACACCAAGGCCACGCCCGCCGATATCCGCGAAGCGTTGTTCCATGTCGCGGTCTACGCCGGTGCGCCCAGGGCGGTCAGCGCGTTCCGGGTAGCGAAGGCGGCGCTGGAAGAGATCGCGGCGGAGGCGAAGCGATGATTGCCAAGGGAAGCGGTTATCGTCGCGAGGACTCGCGCGCCCATCCGCCTTACGCCCACGCCTCGTATGTCAGCACGCAAAAGCGCGCGCCGCTGAATGCTCCGATACGATTCGAGGCGACGCTTTCCGAGATCACCGGGCCGCGACCTCCGATAGATTCGATTAGCGCGGGCGAAGCCGACCTTACCCATTTCGCCGGCGGTGCCGCGATTGGCGAGCGCATAATCATCACTGGATGCGTGCTCGACGAAGACGGCAATCCGATTCGCGACACCTTGATCGAGGTGTGGCAGGCCAATGCGGCGGGCCGCTACGCGCACGACGCCGACCGGCATGACGCGCCGCTAGATCCGCATTTCTCAGGAATCGGCCGCGTCGTTACCGGCCGCGAGGGCGGCTATCGCTTCGTCACGATCAAGCCGGGCGCCTACCCTTGGGGAAATCATCATAACGGATGGCGCCCGCAGCATATACACTTGAGCCTCTTCGGACCCGGATTCGCGACCCGGCTGATTACTCAGATGTACTTTCCCGGCGACCCGCTGCTCGCGCTCGATCCGATCTTTCATAGTATTGCGGACGAACATGCGCGCGCGCGTTTGGTAGCCTCATTTGACCTCGGCGCGACCGAGCCCAGTCATGCGCTCGGCTATCGCTTCGATATCGTGCTGCGCGGACGTATCGCGACCCCGATGGAGCCGTGACGTGAGCCCTTCGCAAACGCCCTCGCAAACCGTCGGTCCGTTTTTCGCGCCCTCGCTGATAAGGCCGGAATTCGCGGCCATGATCAGCGCCGAGACTCGCGGCGATCGGATCGTAATCGAAGGACGGATCGTTGACGGTGACGGAGCGCCGGTCTCCGACGCGATGGTTGAACTGTGGCAGGCAAATGCGGACGGCCGTTACGACCATCCCGAAGACGCGCAGGAGAAGCGGATCGATCCCGCCTTCCACGGGTTTGGTCGCACCGCGACCGACCAGCGCGGCGGCTTCCGGTTTATGACGATCAGGCCAGGGTCCGTCCCTACCAACGACGGCGTGCCGCAGGCGCCGCATATCAACGTGTCGATTTTCGCGCGCGGACTTTTGAAGCGGCTTGCGACGCGAATATACTTTTCCGATGAGCCGTCGAATGCGTCCGACCCACTACTCAATGCGATACCCACGGAGCGCAGACAGACATTGATCGCGCGCGCGGAATCGTCGCCGTCCGGACCGGCGATGCGATTCGATATAGTATTGCAGGGCGCGAACGAGACCGTTTTTCTCGATATTTGATCCGTCCAGTATCCGCGCGAGCCGCATCTGTCATGAGCGTTAATCCAGCCGACTCCGACATATATGGTTCGCTCTACGGAACGCCAGAGATGCGCGAGCTGTTCTCCGATTCCGCAAGCCTTCAGTTCATGCTCGAGGTCGAGGCGGCGCTCGCCCGCGCCGAGGCTAAGGCCGGACTGGTGCCGGCCACGGTTGCCGATTCGATAACAGCCGCCGCGCGGGTGGAAAATCTCAACCTCACTCGCATCGCCGAGAGCACCCGCAACATTGGCTATCCGATCGTCGGCGTGGTCAACGAATTGCGGCGGCTCGCCGGCGAGGAAGCGTCGCGCTACATCCATCTCGGCGCGACGACGCAGGATATTCTCGATACTGCCCTGGTGGTGCAGATGCGCCAGGCGCTCGAATATATCCGCCGCGACGTATTGGCCGTCGCACGTGCGCTCGCGGATGGTGCGGTTCGGTATCGCGACACCCCGATGGCCGGGCGGACGCACCTGCAGCAGGCCGTGCCGATCTCATTTGGATTCAAGTGCGCCGGATGGGCCGGCCCGCTGCCCGCGCATCTCGAACGGCTCGACCAGGCGTCGCAACGGATGCAGGTGATTCAGTTCGGCGGCGCCGCCGGAACGCTTGCGTCGCTTGGCGCCGACGGCCCCGCCGTCGCCGAATTCCTGGCGGATGAGCTGCACCTTGGGGTGCCCGATATTCCGTGGCATACCGCCCGCGATCGTTTCGCCGAAATCGCCGGCGTCCTCGCGCTGATATGCGGCACGCTCTCGAAGTTCGCTTTCGATATCGCGCTCCTGATGCAAACTGAGATCGCCGAGGTCTCCGAACCACACGAGGCGTATCGCGGCGCTTCCAGCACGATGCCGCAGAAGCGCAATCCAATAGCCAGTGAGTATGTAATCGCGTGCACGCGCGGCGTTCATGCGCTGGCACGAGTGATGCTCTCCGCGATGACCCAGGATCATGAGCGGGCGACGGGTCCGTGGCAGAGCGAGCGGCTCGCGCTTCCTCAGTGCTTCGTGCTGACGGCGGGCGCGCTGGCCCACGCGCGCGCGATCGCAGAGGGGATGATCGTTGACACGGCGCGGATGCGGCGCAATCTCGACGCGGGGGGCGGATTGATCATGGCCGAGGCGATTGCGACGGAACTCACTTCCGCGATCGGCCGCGCCGCCGCGCACGAAGCGGTTGCACACGCCTGCGATCGCGCGATCAGCGAAAATCGTCCACTGAGCGAAGTCCTCCGCGCGGACGCCGCACTGCGGCTTCATCTTGCCGATAAGGCAATCGATCGGCTGACCGATCCTGCACGCTATCTCGGTGCGTCGCGAGTCTTTGTCGATCGCGTCGTCGCTCGCATCCGCGCGCTCGCCTAGTTTCGGATCGCCCAAGCTCACATATTGTCGACGATCGCCTTGCCGAATTCGGAGCACTTCAGGAGCTTCGCGCCGGTCATGAGCCGCTCGAAATCGTAGGTGACAGTCTTGTTCGTGATCGTCCGCTCGAGTCCGCGGATGATGCCGTCGGCCACCTCCTGCCATCCGAGATGCTCGAACATCAGGACGCCCGACAGAATCACCGAGCCCGGATTGACCTTGTCCTGATCGGCATATTTCGGCGCGGTGCCGTGAGTCGCCTCGAAGATCGCGTGTCCGCTGACATAGTTGATATTCGCGCCGGGCGCGATTCCGATGCCGCCGACCTGCGCCGCCAGTGCGTCGGAGAGAAAGTCGCCGTTCAGGTTCATCGTCGCGACCACGTCGAATTCGTCGGGTCGCGTCAGCACCTGCTGCAATGTGATATCGGCAATCGCGTCCTTGACCAGGATCTGCCCCGGCGGAGGATTTCCGCCGCAATCGTCCCATCCGATCGCCCTGCCCTTGAACTCGCGCCGTGTAAGTTCATAGCCCCAGTCGCGGAACGCGCCCTCGGTGAACTTCATGATATTGCCTTTGTGGACGAGCGTGACGGCCTTACGCTTGTGCTCGATCGCATAGTTGAGCGCGGCGCGAATCAGCCGCTCGGAGCCCTCGCGCGAGACCGGCTTGATCCCTATGCCCGAAGTCTCGGGAAAGCGGATATTCTTCACGCCCATCTCGTTCTGGAGAAACTTGATTAGCTTCTTCGCCTCGGGCGATTCGGCCGGCCATTCGATTCCGGCGTAGATGTCCTCGGTGTTCTCGCGGAAGATCACGACGTCGAGCTTTTCCGGATTGCGCACCGGGCTCGGCACGCCCTTGAAGTAGCGCACCGGGCGCAGGCATACGTAGAGATCGAGCATCTGGCGCAGCGCCACGTTGAGCGATCGGATGCCGCCGCCGATCGGCGTCGTCAGCGGTCCCTTGATACCAACCAGGTACTCGCTGAACGCTTCGACGGTCTCGTCGGGCAGCCAGTTGTTGAACTGTTTGAAGGACTTCTCGCCTGCCCAGACTTCCATCCATGCGATGCTGCGTTTGCCGCCGTAAATCTTGCGGACCGCGTGGTCGAAGACATATTGCGAAGCACGCCAGATATCGGGCCCGGTGCCGTCGCCCTCGATAAACGGGATAATCGGATGATCCGGCACTTTGAGCTTGCCGTCCGCCCCCATGGTTATCTTGTCGCCGTCACTCGGAACCTTGATCGTCTTGAAGGCCATCGCTTTTGTGTCCCCGTCTCGATGCAGTAATTGGCGCCGCGCGCGCATCCAGAGCTAACTCTTATAACAAGCGCTGACCGGGCGGGCAAAGCGCCGTGCAGAATCGTCGAAAAAGCCCTGCGCGAGACCCGCGCGATTAACACCTTGCGGTCTGCACTTGCTATTAGTATCGGAAATCAAACGATGAGCTTTTGACCAAAGAGGGCGGCGATGGATTTCAGCTTCACACCGGAACAGGAGGCCTTTCGCGGCAAAATCCGCGGATGGCTCGAAGGCACCGTGGCCGAGGTCTTCGGACGCAAAGGCGAAGGCATGGGCGCCTCGACCGCGAGCCTGATGGACACCGGCGACGAGACCCGCTGGCAGCGCCTGCGCGAATACCATCGCCGCCTCTACGAAGCCGGCTACGTCGCGCTCCACTGGCCGAAGCAGTGGGGCGGCGGCGGCGCGTCGCTGATCGAGCAGGCCATCTATCAGGACGAAGCTCTGCGCCTGGCGCTTCCGCTCTACGGCGCCAATCAGCTCGCGATCGATCGCCTGGGACCCACCATAATCGTGATGGGAACCGAACAGCAGAAGGAGCGCTATCTGCACAAGATGCTGACTGGCGAGGAGATCTGGTGCCAGGGCTACTCGGAACCCAACGCCGGCTCGGACTTAGCCGGACTGCAGACGCGCGCCGTGCTCGAGGGCGACTACTTCGTCGTCAACGGGCAGAAGGTCTGGACCTCGCTGGCGCATCGCGCCGACATGCAGGTGCTGCTGGTGCGCACCGATCCCGCCGCTCCGAAGCACAAGGGAATCTCCTACCTGATCGTCGACATGAAGAGCCCCGGCATCACGATCCGCCCGCTGGTGCAGATAACCGGCGACGCCGGATTCAACGAGGTTTTTTACGACAACGTGCGCGTGCCGAAAGAAAATCTGGTTGGCGAGATCAACCAGGGATGGCAGGTGTCGATCGCGACGCTGATGTGGGAGCGCGTCTCAGGCGGCACGCGGCATCCCGTGGAACGCACGATCACCGAGCTGCTCGAGCTGGCGAAGACGACCGAGTTCGAAGGGATGCCCGCGAGCCAGCATCCGTACATCCGGCAGAAGCTTGCGCAGTTCGGAATCGAGGCGCGATGCTTGCGGCTGAGCCGCTATCGCGGACTGACCTCACAGCTCAAGGGCAAGGTGCCGGGACCAGAGAGTTCGTTCGGCAAGCTCTTCGCGACGGAACTCAACCTGCGCGTCGCGATGTTCGCGGACGAGATGATGGGTCCCTACGCCGGGTTGGTCAAAGACTCCGTCGTAGCGGTCGAAGGCGGACGATGGGCCGCACGCGCACTGGCCGCACGCGGACTCACAATCGCAGCCGGATCGAGCGAAATCCAGCACAACATCATCGGCGAGCGGGTGCTCAAGCTGCCGAAGGGCTGAGGCTCGATTCGCCGCGAGCGATGGATGCGCGCCTCGCGGCCAATATGTCGCCGGGCGCGTTTTCTTCGTGGCGTCTCACAACGGCGCCGATTCGGGGTTTGGAGATACGAGGTCCGCGATATGTCCAACGTCGAGATTCATCGCTCGCAGTTCGGTCCCCATGGAAAAGGCGCTTCGATAGCGCACGCGATCGTCGATTCGCCCCACGGCCGGATACTCGTGGCGGCCGCGGAAGGCGGGATGTGCGCGCTCTATATCGGCGGCTCCGATGAATTCCTGGAAGCGGAACTGAGACGCGACTTCCATGCCGCCAATCTCATCGGGCACACCATTGAAGCGTCGCGAATCGCTCAAACCGCGGTCCTTGCGTTAAGCGGCGATTCGCAAGCTCCAAAAGAGCTTCATCTCCAAGTGCGAGGGACTGCATTTCAACTCGCGGTATGGCGCGAGCTGTGCGCGATTCCATCAGGGACAACTCGCACATACGGCGAGATCGCACGCCGGATCGGCCGTCCCAACGCGGCTCGCGCCGTCGGTCACGCGGGCGGACGCAATCCCGTATCGATCCTGATCCCGTGTCATCGCGCGGTTGGATCGGACGGCTCGCTGACTGGCTATCGATGGGGCCTCGAGCGCAAGCGCGCCCTGCTCACCGCCGAACGCTCGATCGCCGCCAGCGCGACAGCTTTCCCTATCGACTGAGCTTTCCCAGTCTAATCCCGCCCGGCTATCAGCGCGGACCCGGCTCGCGATTCTTCTGCTCCGGCAACAATTTCCACATTCACGCCCCAGACGGGCGGAAATTCCAGCCTCCTGCGCCTCGCAGATGGCATAGTCGTTGCCCTTTCTGAATATGAGCCTGAACGACTGATTGCTCACGCGGCGGTCGTATCCGGCTCGCGATTAGCGAATATCAATAACGCCCCTCACGAAAGGGCCGGGAGTCTCATTATGAACGTTCTCGACGTTTTGCATCATGACCATCTCGAGGTCGCAAAGCTTCTCGACAAGGCCGCAGAGGAAACCGATCATGCCCGCCTTGCAAAGCTCTTCCAGTCGATCCGGCAGGACTTCGAAGCGCACGCCCATGCCGAAGAGGCGCTCTTCTATCCTCAACTTCAGCGTATCGGCAGCAAGGCCGCCGATGCGGTAGCAAAGGCAATCGCCCAGCACGGAGAAGCGATCATCATCCTTATTGAAATGGCGAAACTGACGCCCGGCGAGCACCAGTTCGCCTCGAAGCTGAGGGCATTCACGCATGCCGTCCAAACCCACGTCAAGCATGAGGAAACCGTAATGTTTCCCCTGATGCGCGAACATTTTCCCCAGGAAACCGAATCGATGGGCCCCGAAATGAAGCGTCAGGAAAAGGCCTTTAAGGCGGAAGGCGACGGCAAAGACCTTCGTTAAGCTTTCCGCGCGATGGAGTTTCGCGGGCGCCGCGTCCGGACATTTTCTGTAAGGAGGTGATTGTTATGCCAAACCCTAGCGACAACTGCCCGTGCGGATCGGGCAAAGCCTACAAGGACTGCTGCGGCAAGCCGAAGTCCAAGTAGCACACCGACCGGTGGCAGGGCCGATCAAGCCGGTCCTGCCGCCCTCCCCTCGTCCGGCCAATTGGCCGCGTCCCTACTCGTAGACCCTGAGCATTTTCGGCCTGGATTCGAACCCCGGTTCAATAGTCACCTGGTTCAATAGTCACCTATGGATGCCTATACTTTCGCTCGTCTTGCCAAGCCACTCGTGCTTGCTTCGCGGACTTATCCTCGGATCATAGTGACTATCGTTTTTACCATATCCGGATACCCAACTGAGTATGTAAACGAATAGTGCCGAAATGCAGCCTCTTTTCCATGGCAGCGAAATTGCTACTAATTCCAATTGAACAACGCGCACCTTGGAGACTCGCCGAAGAGTGCCTATAGTGACTCTTCCCGCGTGATTTCCAGGTCCGTGAAATATAGTTTCGGAGGTGTTATAAATGAAGGCGAATAGAATCACTATCGCGGCCGTTGCGCTTGCGATCATGGGAACTGCGCCTGCCTACCGGTCGGCACCCGCCCGAGCTCAGGACGCTGCCACGCAGCCGGCACCCGATAACACCGGCACCAACGTCCAGGATAGCCACGGCGCCACGCTGACTCCGATGGACCAATCGAACAAGCCGTCGGATATCAGGTTGACCCGGCGCATCCGCCAGGCGCTGGTCGCCAACAAGTCGCTCTCCACCGATGCAAAGAACGTCAAGATCATCACGGTGGACGGCAAGGTGACTTTGCGCGGGCCGGTCAAGAACCAGGAGGAGATGCGCAGGATCGGGCACAAGGCGCAGCAGATTGCGGGCGCCAGTAATGTCGATAACCAGCTCGAAGTTTCGGGCAATCAATAGAGACTAACTCCGATTGGTGGAGTTAAGAGGAGAAGAAGTATGGCCGCAAAATCAGTATCATGTATAGCTCGGACCACCGCTCAGGCGGACGAGATCGTTTCGCAGCTCCAGTTGGCGAGCTTTCCTCCCGAAAATGTGTCGGTGCTGATGCCGGACCGGCAGGGCACGCGGGATTTCGCCCATGAGCACCATACCAAGGCGCCGGAAGGCGCTGCTGCCGGGGGCGCGGTCGCTGGCGTTGTGGGAGGCGCGCTGGGATGGCTGGTCGGGATCGGAGCGCTGGCAATTCCCGGTCTGGGACCCTTCATTGCTGCAGGTCCGATTCTGGCCGCGATGAGCGGCGCCGCCGCGGGCGCGGTGACCGGCGGAGTTGCCGGAGGCCTGATCGGATTGGGCATTCCGGAACTCGAAGCGAAACGCTACGAAGGCAAAATCAAGAACGGCAATATTCTGCTCGCGGTCCATGTCCGCGATAGCCGCGAAAAGGGGCTCGTGAAGGACATTTTCGAGCGCGCGCACGCCGAGGACATCAGCTCGACCTCCGAGGCCTCAGTGCCGAACAACTAGAACGGACATCGCCCCGGACGCGAAAAAGCGAGGCGCGGCGAGCATCGCTCGCCGCGCCTCGCGGCCGTAACTCAGGAACCGGACGATCCGCGCTGATCAGGCGTCGTAGTAGAGCGCGAACTCGTACGGATGCGGGCGCAGCCGGATTGCGCTGACCTCCTTCGACATCTTGTAGTCGATCCAGGTTTCGATCAGGTCCTCCGTGAATACGTCGCCCTTGAGCAGGAACTCGTGATCCTTCTTCAGGTTGGCGAGCGACGCTTCCAGCGACGGCGGCATGTTCGGCACTTCGGCCAGCTCAGCCGGGGTGAGCGCGTAGATATCCTTGTCGAGCGGCTGGCCCGGATCGAGCTTGCGCTGGATACCGTCGAGGCCCGCCATCAACATCGCGGAAAACGCCAGATACGGATTGCAGGTCGGGTCCGGGAATCGTACTTCGATACGTTTGGCCTTGGGCGACGGCGAGTACATCGGGATACGCACCGAGGCCGAGCGGTTGCGGCTCGAATACGCGAGGTTGATCGGAGCCTCGAAGCCGGGAACCAGCCGGCGATACGAGTTGGTGCCCGGATTGGTGAACGCCGCGAGCGTCGGTGCGTGATGGAGGATTCCGGCAATGTAGTGCATCGCGAGGTCTGACATGCCGGCGTAGCCGGAGCCGGCGAACAGCGGCGTCTCGCCCTTCCAGATACTCTGATGGGTGTGCATGCCGGTGCCGTTGTCGCCGAAGATCGGCTTGGGCATGAAAGTGACCGACTTACCGTTGCGCGCCGCCACGTTCTTGCAAATGTACTTGTACCACATCAGCCAGTCGGCCATCTTGGTCAACGGGCTGAAGCGCATGTCGATTTCGGCCTGTCCCGCAGTCGCCACTTCATGGTGATGCTTCTCGACGCGGATGCCGACCGACTCCATCACGCGCACCATCTCGCCGCGGAGGTCCTGCAGCGAGTCGACCGGTGGCACCGGGAAGTATCCTTCCTTGTTCTTAACTTTGTAGCCTGAATTCTTGCCCTCGGCGCCGGTGTTCCAGACGCCCTCCTCGGACTCGATGTAGTAGTAGCTCGAATGCTGGGTGGTGTCGTACCGGAGGCCGTCAAAAATGAAAAATTCGGGCTCGGGACCAAAGAAAGCGACGTCGCCCACACCGGTTGACTTCAAGTAGGCCTCGGCCTTGCGGGCGATATTGCGCGGGTCGCGGCTGTAGTCGGCGCGAGTGATCGGGTCCGAGATGGTGCAGATCATCGTCAGCGTCGGTTCCTTCATGAAGGGATCGATCACCGCGGTATCCGGATCGGGGATAACGA
>Ga0307373_10005373_pt1 | contig 20992 bp, 8 predicted proteins | sample OX2MG_FD_202534 | JGI IMG/M metagenome (GOLD analysis project Ga0307373, IMG submission 202534) | Soil microbial communities from Risofladan, Vaasa, Finland - OX-2 | ecosystem: Environmental > Terrestrial > Soil > Coastal area > Acid sulfate soil | place: Finland: Risofladan, Vaasa | collected...
CAACACAGCCATCATGGCGATCACCACCACACTGACCAACGGATGCCGCCGGTTGATCTCCGATCGGGGATCTTCCAATTCCTCAAAATGACACACAACCTCGTCGAGTCCAATCCGAATTCCCTTCACCATCGCACATCCTCCGTGAGTCACAAGAACATCACCACACGGAGGTTGGTTCTACAGAATCAGAGCGCCGAGCGCAACCTACCTATCTTACCCAGCTACCCCAGAGTGCGCGCTGGCCCTGCCGGCGACCCCAACCAGTACCTCATGTCCGCCGCCATCGACGCCAACGGCAACCAGACCAATTTCGTCTACGACAACAATCACAAGCTGCTTCAGGTGCTCGAGCCGCCCGACGCGCCCGGCGGGCAGCGGGCAACGACCACGATCGCCTACGACGCATCTTCCAGGATCCAAACGATCACCGATCCAGTCAACCGCCAGGTTCAATTTGCCTACGACGCGCGCGACCGCAACGTGACCATCACCTACGGCGACACGTCGACCGAGACGTTCTACTACGGCGCCCAGGGGACGGGCAACGAGAACCAGTTGGTCAAGAGCAAGGACCGCAACGGCGTCACCAACCAGTACAATTACGACGCCGCCGGGCGTTTGACAACGACCGTTTTCGCCTACTCGACGATCGACGCCAACAACAACGAGACGTTGATCACCGACCCTTCGGTGCAGGTCTCCTCGACCCTGACGTACCTGCCGGGCACGGAATTGCCCGCCAGCTCGACCGATCGAGGCGAAACGACGACCTTCGCTTATGATTATCGCCAACGCCGGCTCGCGACGACCGTGCAGCCGCGCGTGGGCGTCACATTGACGTCCAGCACCACGTATCTGAACAACCTTCTCTTCAGCGAGCACGATCCTTTCGGACGCTCGACGTACTACGCCTACCGGTCGTCCGACGGCGCCATGATTCGCCAGATTCAAGGCACCGTGCCCAGCTTCACCTTGGCGAATTTCACGGCGGTAACAAGCCAGACTCGCGACCAGACCGCCAACGCCCAGTTCCTGATCACCGATTTCACGCTCGACAACGACGCCCAACGAGTCGGTATCGTCGACGCGCGCGCAAACCAGGTAAGTCAAGCGTACGACAGCCGCCGGCAACGCACCCGAAAAATCGACGCAGTCGGAAGTCCCGTCGCCGCCACTACCGCGTACCTGTACGACCCGAATGGGAACACTACGCAAGTGCAGTCGCCGCGAAATTTCGACAACAACGACCCGCAGGTCGGCAGCTGCCGGACGGTCACGACATACTCCGGTCGGGACCTCCCGCTCTCGCACACCACGGCGCCCGGCACGGCTGCGGTTAGTGCATTTCAAGGTTCATACAACCCCGATCGTACACTTGCGACCGTGCTCGACGCGCGCAACAACACTTGGACGCTGCTATGGAGCGCGTGCTGCGCCGGCCGCAAGACCGCCGAGTTGGACCCGCTAAGTGGAGGCACATCGCTCGAATACGATTACGCGGGCAACCTCACCTATGCCCAGGTGCTTCAGGGAACGACCGTCTACAACTACACAACCACCGCGTTCGATGCTCGCAACCGCCCCGTGTTCCGAACTATCTGGCTCGTGGCCCCGCCAGCCGTCGATCCGAACAACCCGCCCATCGCGGGCCAGAATGGCGTGCCCGCCGCCAACGGCCTCACTACGCAATGGGTTTACGATGAGAACCTGGCCGATAACGTCGGCCTCTCGGCCGCGGCCGGGCAAAACGTCGCCGGTGTCGGGAACGTTTCGATCCAGCCATTGCTCGCCGAGTTGTCCGCCGACGGCATTACGTTCGGCGCGGGCAGCGACGGTGTCGCTGCCCTGATCGTCCGAAGCGACGGCGGACTGCTTGTCGTGGTCCAAGACGGGGTCGGCCGGATCGTCGGCCAAGGCATCATTCAGGCGCCAACTGGACAAAACCCCAACCAGCCGATTACATGGACGGTCAAATTGAATGACACGATCGTCAACGTCAACGGGTTTGGCAGCGTGCTCGAAACGGCGAAGATTGACGCCCTCAACGATGCCACGCGCGGCCGCACCGACGGGGCGGGCCGCACGATCGAATCGCTTGACGCGGCGAACGACGTGACCGCCTACACCTATGACGGGAACTCAAACCGTCTGTCCGTGAGTGATCCGAATTCCGTGGGCTATTCGGCGGTATTCGACGCGCGCGATCGGCTCACTTCGCGCACCGATACCGAAGGCGCGGTGACGCAGTTCGCTCTGGATGCCAACAACAACGTCACCAAGGTCGTCGATCCGAAGGCGGTCAGCGCCACGAGAGTCTTCGACGCGCGTGACAGGATCGTGTCGCAAACCGACCGGAACGGGGCGCAGATGACGAGAACGCTAGACGCTAGCAGCAATGTCGTCTCCGTGACGGATTTTGAATCACGCACCACGAGTTACCAGTACGATCAGCGGAACATGGTCACGACGGAGACATACGCGGATCACAATCCGCCGGCGGTGAGCGACCAACTTCTGTTTGCCTACGACGGTGCGGCCCGCCTTGAAACCAAGACGTCCCCGAATGGAGACTACATAACCTACGATTGGGACCAGGCCAACCGGCTCACCGCGCGGCAATACCGGGACCACACGAAACAACCCGCCGACCCGCCCAACGACACCGACAGCTTTGCATACGACGGGGCGAACCGCATGCTCTCCGCGGTGAGCGGACGGTACGGCAATACGACGTCGGCGAGTTATGACGCGGCGGGGCGCCTGGTCGCCGAGTCGCTGGCTGTAGGCGCGCAGACATACACGGTCGGCCGAGCTTACGACGCCGTGAACCGCGTCACCTCATTTTCGTACCCCGACGGGGCCGTCGTCGGCCGAACCTACACGAGCCGGGGCCAATTGCAGCAACTTAGCTATAACGTTACGACAGCCGCGACATTTGCCTACGACGCGGGAAGGAGGGCCAGCACCCGCACGCTGGGCGATACGCCGGGCACCGTCACGACCTGGAATTACGCCGGCCGAAACGACAACCTCGCCACCTCGCTGACGACCGCGAACCTGCCGGGCTTCACCTATGCGTACGACGGCAACAAAAACAAAACGGCCGAGACGATTAGCGGCATCCTCCAGCCCTACGGATTCTCCACCGGGGCCGCCGGGTTCGACGCCGACGATCGCCTGGTCACATGGGACCGTAGCGACGGAAATCGCAACCAATCATGGACGCTAACTCCCGTCGGCGACTGGCAGCAATTCGTCGACGCGGGAACCCAACATAACCGAACGAACAACGCCGTGCATGAGACCACGGCGATTGACGCCTCATTCCTGATTTACGACCCGAAGGGTAACGTCACGAGTAACGGCGTGACCGGCAGCGCGTTTGTATGGGATTTCGATGACCAACTACAGCAGGCCACCGCAGGTGGGGCGACGATCAGCTTCACATACGACGCCCTCGGCCGGCGCGTCAGCAAGTCGGCCGGTGGCGCCACCACCGTGTTCGTCGGTGCCGCGTTCGGCCACGGGCGGGGCGCCGCAGTCCAGGAGATCGCCGAGTACTACCTCGGCGGCGCGCCCGCCTCGCCCCAACGGAAATACGTCTATGGCGTGGGGATCGACGAGCCTGTGATTATGGACTCCGGCGCGCAGATTTACTACTATCACTTCAACAGCCAGGGGAGCGTTACGGCGGTCACCAACCAGTCCGGGGCGATCGTGGAATGCTACGCGTACACGGCCTACGGGGTGCCGTTGATCCTAGCGCCCGACGGCGTGACACCACGAACGACGTCGGCGATCGGGAACCCGTGGACCTTCACGGGAAGGCGGTTCGACGTCGAAGCGGGCGTTCACTATTACCGAGGCCGGTATTACGACCCGCAGTTGGGGCGTTTCCTCTCTCGCGATGCATTGGATTGGGCCGCTGGCGGAGCGGGGGCGTACGAGTATGTCGGCGGAAATCCCGCCGTCTATAACGATCCTCTTGGGACGCAAGAGGAAAAACCTGGCAAGCCCGGGGGACCGCGAAGGCCGACGCGTCCACTTACTTGGTACCTCGATTGCCAAATGCCTGACACGGCGATCGATGGGGAACCGCCCGACGATGAAGAGGTCGAGTGCTGGGCGGACGAATACCTTAAATGGTTTATATCGGTCGAGGACCACTCGCTAATTGGTGACGATGAAGCGACGAGAGTGTGTAAAAAATGGGTCGAGGTAGCACTTCACACCGGTGGATGCCGCGGCGTCGTCGCCATGAATCTCGGGCACCGGCCAAGCCTGAAGCGCTGCTATAAAACCATGGATCAAGCCGTCACCGCCGGGATTCTCTTTTTGAAGTCGAAGTGCCCGTCGGGTTATGGCGTCTTCTCTGTAAACATCTACGTTCCGGAGAGGGAGTTGCGCAAATACCAAGGTGACAAGCATGGTTGGGTTGATTTGACGGAGTGGGTCGAACTCATCATCGAGCTGCAACGTCGTCGCAACAGCGGCGATCCCGGAGACATTGATGCTATATCATCGCTCTGTTTGCGGCGGTACGCAGACCACTGGGGCGGCAACTTCGACTTTGCCTTTTGGGATCGGGTAACGAACCGCTGGTATCACGCGAACGTATCGGATTGGACGATCGTGGAGGTCGAGGGTAAACTCCAAATCATCCCCATCAATGGCCCTAGAGAGTGTGTGATTTCAACGCCTCCGACACGTTGGCACTGGGACAAGATGAACAAGAACGACCGGCCGAAGGACTACAACGTCCAGGTGTTTTGCGTTGACTGCATCACCCGCGCATACACCGGGCACCTGGGCCTGAGCGAGTGAATGGCGAGTGGCACGGCGGCGCGGAGATGTTGGAATCCGCATGCCCCCGTTCCGTAGCGGGGCGGCGGCCCACGAAATGGCCGTTAAGGCTAACGTCCCTTCGTAGGCGCCATTCCGCGAATCTGTTCCACGTTCGAGATGCGCATCTCGCAACGCGGAAGCGTCTGTTTCAGCCGTCGTACCGCTGCCGATTCCCACAACTCGTAAGGCACCCACAACTCCCTCAACTTGCCGAGCGTCGCGAGCCGTGCAAGCCCGACGTCTGAAATCCCGGTGCCGTCGAGGGATAGTTTCTCCAACTCCGTGAGGAGATCGAGGTGCGAGCAGTCCGCGTCCGTCAGTTGCACATCGTCCAAAAAGAGCTCGCGCAGATTGGTAAGCTTCGCAAGCTGATCCGCGGCGCCGTGCGCGACCTTATTTCCAGATACCGAAAACGCTTCCAGGTTCTTGAGCGATCGAAATTCCGCAACAGCCTCCGCATTCAGAACACACAACTGCAGGGACAGCGACTTAAGTTTCTTGAGCTGACCGAATGCGCGAAGGTTGTTGGCCGTTATGGGCTTTCTCATAATGTAAAGATTTGAAAGCGCCGGCAAACGCTTTAGGGCGGCGATTGCGTCGTCGTCCAAGTCTGACTCGTTGGCAAGGAAAGCCACGTGGGTCGCGCGGCAGAAGTAGTCGTCGCCGAGTATCTCGCGCAGGCGGCGACGGAGACGAGGTTCATCCGATCGGGGATGGGCGTCGAGCGAGGAGTTCGAATCATAGGTGACGACCGCCTCGCGCGCCCGCAGCGCGCGCACCGCTGTGCGCTGCCGCGTCGCGCGATCGACGACCCACCCTAGCCAGACACAAAAGAGGGTGACGACGAAAAACATCGTCGCGAGGCTGTATTGGCACCAACGGCGCTTCGGCAACAGTAGACGCGGGAGTTTCAGCAGGTACTTTAGCATGCGAACAATTCTCCCGCGCCGCCCTGAAAGGTGCAAGTCCCAGCTCATCGCTGGCAAGAGCCGCAGGGGCCGCACGAGATCCTCCAGTGCGCAGCGCCCGCGGCTTACTTGACCACAGCGTACCGCCGCCGCAGGCAAGAAAACGGGTCAGAACGGGGTCAGAACGCTGCTGGGCACGGAACTACCCGTCAGTTCGACTGACCGTGGCGAAACGACTGGGACCGAGCTTGAAAAGAGAGCCATTTTCGAGCGTTCGATGGGAGCCACCCCCCCTCAAGGGTTTTCCTTCCTCGTCTCCTTCCCGCGCGCATTTCAAAAACCGTCTCCTTCCTTGTCTCCTTCCTGAAAACGCGCAGTATTCCAGGATCTCATTCCCCGTCTCGCTGGGTCACAGTTTGGCGCTCGCCAGGGGCCAGAACCGGCCAGGACCTACCTCACTCCCACTTGGCTTGTGCGCACGGGGGGGCATAAAGGGGACAGGTCCATTTTAACCACCCCTCGGATCGTGTTTTTCACTCTTCTCCCTAATCTCCGAGGGCGGCCGCGTGGACGAAGCGTCGATTCCAGCCCCAGTAGGCTGGCCGTGCGTTTTACCCAGGAGGCGCTCCCATACGGCGTCCACGCTTGACGCTGTGACGCAATGCCTTCAATTCCGCCTCGGTTTCCGGCTCATTCACGTACTGGCGCCAGTCCCGCGGGCGTGAAATGGGCCAATCGCACAACCGCGCCCGCTGTTCGGCCGAGCCGTGTTCCCGAATCCATAGGCTCGACCAACGCCACTGCCCCGCATCCTCCGCCAGGTTGGCGCGCAGGGCATTGCGTTTCACGTAAACGCATGACTTGGTAGAAGTACTCATCGGTCTCGACGGGAAACGACTTGAAGCGTCCCTGGTACACATGACCGTATCCCACCCGAAGCTTGGCGCGCGCCCAGCGCGTCACGTGGGTCACCGTCAGCCGTTGAAGAAACGTCGCCAACTGACCGTCGTCTTCAGGCCAGACCACGAAATGCCAATGATTGGGCATCAGGCAATAAGCGCAAACTCGAAGTGGGTTCTTGGCCAGTGTCTCGTCCAGGATCTCCTCGAAGGCTGCGTAATCTCGCAGCTTGTGAAACAGACGCATCCGCCCCACACCGCGATTCAGTACGTGGTAGATCATGCCTCCAGGGGCAACTCGAGCGGTTCTGGGCATGAACTCATCATAACAAATCGCCCCATACGCGTCAATATATGGACCTGTCCCGAATGGCATCAGGATAGGCGCAACTCGTTGTGGGATAAGGGTGAAGCATAGCTGTGATAGCACTCTAGCGAAAAGTCGACCGCGCGAATTCAGGCCATTTCACGACAGGCAACTCCTTGCCAGCACTGCTATCGTAGCAACAGTAAGTGCTCACTCCCCTTGCATTTACGCTTATCTTGATGCCATTCGGACCTGTCCCCTTTATGCCCCCGATGCAACAAATCAACGAGGCCCCCGATTTGCAATTCCAGATCAACACCGTCACCGACCCCTACGGTAGGGTGGCGACGTTCCACTACCTGCCCACGCAGGTCTCGGGCCGCTGGGTGGTCAGCGAGATCGACTTCCCCAACGGCCACAAGGCCCTGTACGCCTATGCCAACGGTTGGCTTTCCACCGTCACGTTCGACGACGGCACCCAGAGTAGCTTGACGTACGGCACTGATTCCACCTCGCAGACCAGCACGGTGCAATTCCACGACGTGGCGGCCGAAGGGACCCACCGCACGAAGACGGTCTACCTGACCAACAACATGGCCCACATCTACTACTCCGGCGCTGGCGACGAGCCGGTCGCCAATCAAGAGCAGGTCGCCAATCAAGCCTCGCTGATGGTCCGCATGGTCGCCAACGGCGCCGGCGAGGTCACGTTTCTGGGGCTGTGCGGGCCCTACTCGGGAAACGTCGCCCCCACTGCGTTCAATATCTACGAGGGGGCGGGCCGCCTCAAGCAAATCCAAAATCACAGCGCCGCCCCGTTCTTCCTCGACGGCTGGACCATCGGCGACCCCACGCAAGGCTTCAACGCCGTCAGCGGCACGCTCGAATCGACCACCGCGGTGATTCCGAATGCGACAACCGGCGAATTCCCCTATTTAACCGACACGGCCGGGCATCAGTTCAACTACACCTACGACGCCAACGCCTACCCCACCCAGAAGAGTTCCAACGACAACACGCTCATCGAGACCTGGGCCTACGATCCGACGTTCAAGCAAGTCACGCGCTATCAAGACCGCAACCTGAACGTCACCTTGAACACCTACGACGCGCGGGGCAACTTGCTCAGCCGCGAGGTCGGCATCAAGAACGTCGGCGGCGTCGACACGCACCAGCCCGAGTACGGTAAGTACCAGTGGACGTACTTCCCCACCGGCAACGCCAACCAGTACCTGATGTCGGCCGCCATCGACGCCAACGGCAACGAGACCGATTTTGTTTACGACAATAATCACAAGTTGCTTCAAGTGATCGAGCCGCCCGACGCGCCCGGCGGCGCGCGGGCAACGACCACCATCGCCTACGACGTCTCCTCCCGCATCCAGACGATTACTGACCCAGTCAGCCGCCAGGTTCAATTCGCCTACGACCAGCGGGACCGCAACGTGACGATCACCTACGGCGACACGTCGACCGAAAAGTTCTACTACGGCGCCCAGGGCACGGGCAACGAGAACCTGCTGGTCAAGAGCAAGGACCGCAACGGGGTCACCAACCAGTTACAGTACGACGCCGCTGGCCGTCTGGCCACCACCACGATCGCCTATTCAATCGTCGATGCGAACAACAACGAGACGCTGATCACCGACCCGTCGGTCCAAGTCACGAGCGCGTACAGCTATCTTCCAGGCACCGAGCTGATTATCACAAACACCCTGCGCGGCGAGGCGACCAATTACGCGTACGACTATCGTCAACGAATGCTCACCAAAACCGTTCAGCCGCGAGTGGGAACGACGCTGACCACCAGCCGGTCCTTTCAAAACAACCTGCTTTTCAGTCAGACCGACCCCTACGGCCGCGCCGAGTACTTCGCCTACCGCTCCTCCGACGGCGAGCTGATTCGCCAAATCCAGGGCACCGTGCCCAGCTTCACGCTCGCCAATTTCGCCGCCGTCACAAACCAGGCGCGCGCCGCCGGGTCGAACGCCCAATACCTCATCACGGATTTTACGCTGGATAGTAACGGCCAACGAACGGCGACCTTGGACGGCAATAACATCCAGGAAACGGAAAGCTTCGATAGTCGCGGTCAAACGACACAGGTTGTCGATGCCGCTGGCACGGTGATCGCCGGAACGACGCGGTATTTCTATGATTCGAACGGCAACATGACGGCCGTCGAATACCCGCGTTATTTCGACCCCAACGACCCTCAGACAGGCAAGTGCCAGAGCACGAAGACTTATACCGCTCGCAATCTACTGGCGAGCATGACCGAAGCACCCGGCACGCCCGCCGCTGCCACGACGAGTTTCACGCACAATTTGGACCGCACCGAGGCGACTCGGTTGGACCCGCGGAACAACACATGGGAGACACTCTGGAGCACTTGCTGTGCCGGCCGCAAAAGCGGCGACCTTGATCCTCAGGCTGCGGGCACGAACATCGTATACGACGACGCCGGTAATGTCACATTCATTCAGATTTTGCAAGGCACGACCATTTTCAACCAAAGTACAGCTACCTACGACGCGCGCCGACGCCGCCTCTTCAGAACTGACTGGCTCATCGACCCACCGGCCGTCGACCCGAACAATCCACCCATCGCGGGCCAAAACGGCGTGCCGGCGGCCAACGGCCTGACTACGCAATGGGTTTACGATGAGAACCTGGCCGATAACGTCGGGCTGTCCGCCCCAGCAGGGCAGAACATCGCCGGCATCGGCAACGTCTCGATCGCGCCCTTGCTCGGCGAGCTTTCGGCCGACGGCATCACGTTCGGCGCCGGCAGTGACGGCTTCGCCGCGCTGGAAATCAGTCCTGACGGCGAGCTCGCGGTCAGCATTCTGGACGGCGTGGGCCGAACCGTAGGGACGGGAATCATCCAGCCCCCCACGGGCAACAACCCCAACCAACCGATCACCTGGAGCGTGCGGCTCGACGACACGGTGGTGAACGTGAACGGCTTCGGCAACGTGCTCGAAACCGCGTCGATCGACGCCCTGGACAACACGAGCCGCGACCGCACCGACGGTGCTGGCCGCGTGATCCAATCGCTCGACGCGGCGAACAACGTAACGACCAATACCTTCGACGCCAATTCGAACCGACTGTCGTCGTCCGACCCGAACTCGGTGGGCTATACCGCCGTCTACGATGCGCGCAACCGTGAATCCTCGCGCACCGACACGGCCAACGCCACGGTGCAGACGCAATACGACGCCAACTCGAACGTCGTCAAGACGATCGACGCGAAAACCAACGCTGCTACGGCGACATTCGATGCGCGTGACCGCATGGTGACGGCCACGGACCGAATCAACGGTGTCGCGTCATGGACGCTGGACGCCAATTCAAACATGCTCGCGATTACCGATAGCGAATCGCGAACGACGGCGTTCACCTATGATTCCCGCAATTTGAAACTCAGTGAGACGTACGCCGACAATAATCCGCCCGGCGTGGTCGATGTGCGGAGCTTCACCTACGATGGCGCGCGGCGCCCCGCAACGATCGTGCTCCAAACGGGCGATTATATCACGCTCGTCTTCGATTCCGGCAATCGGTTGAACCAACGTCAGTACCGTGCCAGCGGCATACCGCCGTCTGACCCACCGAGCGACGCCGACAGTTTCACGTTCGACGGCTCTGGACACCTGCTCACGGCGACGAGCGGCCGCTACTCGAATACGTTGACGTTCACGTACGATCAAGCCGGGCGCCTCTCGACGGAGGCGCTGACGATCGGTGGTCCGACGTACGCCATCGCCCGCTCGCACGACGCGGCAGGTCGCGTGACCGGCGTCACATACCCCGATGGGTCCGTGGTCGCTAACACGTTCACGAGCCGCAGCCAACTCCAACAGGTAAACTATATGTCGACTCTCGTCGCTTCGTTCACCTACGATGGCGCCGGCCGGCGCTCGACGCGAACCCTCGGCGACACTCCCGGCACGCAGACGACCTACGCCTATTCGACGGGCGATGACACGTTGGCGTCAATAAGCACGCCCAACCTTCCCGGCTACAGCTATTCCTACGACGCCAACAAAAACAAAACCGGCGAAACGATCACGGGCGTGTTACAGCCCTATGGCTTCTCCACGGGCGCGGCGGGCTACGACAACGCCAACCGTTTGGTTGCCTGGGACCGAACCGACGGAAACAAGAACCAGTCGTGGACGTTGACCGGTACCGGCGACTGGTCGCAATTCGTCGATACGGGCACGACGCAAACCCGCACGCACAACAACGTCCACGAAGCGACCGCGATCAACAGTACCGGAATATCGTACGATTCCAAGGGCAATCTGGCCAGCAACGGCGTCACCGGATGGTCGTACACCTGGGACTTCGACAACCAATTGCAACAAGCAACGCATGGCGGCGCCACGGTCGCCCTGCAATATGACGCGCTTGGGCGCCGGGTGAGCAAATCGTCGGGTGGCGCGACGACCGTGTACGTCTCATCCAATGCGGAGGCAAACGCGCTTGCCGCCGAGGTTGCCGAGTACGCGCTTGGCGGCGCTCCGGCGGCGGCGCAGCGCACCTACGTTTTAGGCGAAGCGGCTGACGACACGCTCCTCATGAGCTCCGCGGGCGCTCGGTACTTTTACCAAGCTAATGCTCTGGGGAGCGTTGCGGCGGTCACCGATAGCAGCGGCGCGCTGCTGGAGTGTTACGCGTATACCGCGTACGGCGCGCCGCTGATCCTCGCGCCCGACGGCGTGACGCAACGATCGTCGTCGTCGGTCGGAAACTCATTATCGTACACGGGACGTCGGTTCGACATCGAAACCGGCCTCTTCTATTATCGTGCGCGCCACTACGATCCACTGCTTGGCCGTTTCTTGTCGCGCGACCCGATGACCTTGGGCCCAACGATTGGGGAGACGAGGCTCGGCACAGAGCCGCTGGAATGGGCGAATCTATACGAGTATGCGGCGAGCGCCGCTACGCTCATGACGGATCCGAGCGGCTTGGTCGACCGCCCGCCGATCAAGCTGCCACCAAAGAAGAAGAGGCCCAAGAAATGCTCGATATACCTTTGCTGCGGACAATTGGACCCGACCGTCAACCCCAAGACAAAGAAACCCGATTTCGCGTGCCAATTCGGCGCGCCCGCGAATATCGGCTTGGTTCCCTGCCACTGCTTCTTGATAACGGACGGGCCAGGTCGGTACGATTATCAGAATTTTCACGGCCATTTCGTACCGGACGCAAGCTGCGGGAGAACGGGGCGCCGGCTAGTATGCGGTCCTTTTCCAAAACTGACTGGCGGAAAGGGCACGCATATACCGGGGACCGTCAATTGCGTGGCTCTGAAAACTACAAAAACGTGTGACAGCATCAGGGAGTGCTTAAAGTCCGCAAAACCGTTTTGTAATAGGGGCTTCGGCTACACGCGGGGGGGGAAGAACCGACCCTTGTGCTACGGCGAATGCGGCTGGCCAAATTCGAACACGGTCGCGTATTCGGTTGGTTCCTGGTGCAGCGGCACGCCATCGCCCGCGACGCCGCCCGTGGCGGGCACGGGGTGCGATCCGGCAGCCGGTGGAATCGGCGCCCCAGGCTACACGACAATTTATCCCATACCCCCGTTTCCGTTTATCCCGTACCCCCGATTGTGGTGAAGCCACCGTGGCGTACGGCCCTACCGTCGGCGCATCCGCGGCGCCGGTGGCAACCACGCTACGGCGAATCGTAGTGGTCGCGCACGAAGGAAGAAAGCGGCTCGTCGAAAAACCCAGGCGCGTTGAAGCCCCGTCCCTCGTGGAAGTCATCGTAGGCGGCGTCGATCACGATGCCAGGACGCGCCGCGCGCAGCGCGGCAAGGGCCCGGCGCACGCCCTCAAACTTGTCGGGCATCACCATCAACTCGTAGCCGTCGTCGAGCGCGAGCCTGGCGGGCCGCGCCCCCCCGATGGAATCCGCGCGATTTTCAGCGAAATCCGCACGGTCGTTCGATTCTTGTCGCGTCGGCGGCTTGGCAAACGGGTGGGCGTCTCTGCCGGCGACGTGAACCGCCTTGAGACGCCTGAAGCGCGCTAGCGATTCGAACCCCTCCTCCGTCGCCATGTCTTCGTTGATCGCCAGCTCCTCCAGTGATTCCATGGCCGCCAATTTCGCCAAACCAGCGCCCGTCACCGAAGTCGCGCTCAACTCAAGCCACTTGAGCCGGGGGAAGTTGGCCAGCGCCCGAAGGTCTTGGTCGCCAAGCTCGCCGTCACGCAGCACAAGCGATTCGAGACGTGGCAGCGGAGGAAGGTACTCTAGCGTTCGCGATTCGCCGCTTTGCGCAACGGTTTGATGACCGCCGTCCGGCGAGCCATACGGCATAACAATGAGCATCAGCGATTTCAAATCCCTAAGCCCGGCCAAACAGCGAAGGTCGGGCGCGTTCGCATCCCATGCCGTCAGACTGAGCCGCTCGAGATGAGTCATTCCGCCGATCGTGGCAAGATACTCGCGCCAGTCGCCCGGTGCGGTGCGGCCATCTTCGAACTCGATGCCCAGCATGCGCACGCGGCGCATCCGCCCCAGCGCCGCGCGCACGGCGGGCGTGATGGGAGCGCCGCGCGGCGAAAACCTCAGGAAGCGTACGTCGCGCAGTCGTGCTAGCCGCGTGAGCTGTTCCTCGCGATTGTCAAAGCTCATGACCTCCGCGCCAACGATGCGCCGGCGAAATCGGTCGGCACCTACGATGTCCAGCCATTCTGGACCCCAGCGCTGGATGCACAAGTCGCCCATTTCCATGTCGATGAGCGGATCCTGGATTTCCGCGCGGTGATAGACGCCGCGGCACCACGCGAAGAGTACCCCGGCGGCGGCGACCAGCGCCAGCATCCCCCTCATGCTCCATTGGAATCGGGGTCGATAGCGGCGCATCAGCCATTCCCAGGCAACCGCCGAAAGCACCGCCATCAGCAACCAGAGCATCAGGTTGCCCGCCAGCGCTAGTGTGTTGTAATCCCAGTCCTCGATGATGAGACAGTCGAAGTGCCAGTACCAAAGCAATGGCCAGCCAAACTGAACTTCTTCCCCTGGCTCGGTGCCACGGTCGGGTACGAAGGGCAGGTTGGCGAGCACGATGACGGCGGCGAGCGGCGTAAGCACAAGGAGCGCCGTGGCGCGCATTCGCCAGCGGAGGCGCGGCCGGTAGCGGCGCAGCAGCCACCGGCATGCCGCCGCGGCGCTCAGCAGCAAAAGGAGCCAGGCGGCGGAATTCGCGACCAAACCCCAGACGAGGAACCGTGATATCGGCCACGCCAGCGCGAACCCGAGCTGCGCCTTGCCGCGCCAGTACCAAGTGAGAGGCCAGCCGAAGGGGCGTTCCCACGCGTTCCACGGTAACTCCAGATGCACGGGTTGCGACGACAAATTTGCCAGCGTAATGCCCGTCGTGACGACCGCCAAAACCATGAGCGTCAGGGCCCGTGCGCGCCACGGCGAGAATTCGTCGGAAGGCGTGCTCGCCGCTGCCGGCTTGCCTCGGTGCATCGGTGCCATGAATTGCATTCTAACGCTTCCTCGGCACCGAGAGAAGGGCGTCGAGGTTACCGCGAGGTTACCGCGGGCACGCAAGCCGCCTGTCCAAGTGCATCAAGTGGAAGCTGAAACCGAAGCCGGTCCCCGATCCGATACCCGTCCCGGAAGGCGTCAAGACCACGGTTAAGGTCGTCGCCGGCCGCGGTGGCGCGTACTTTTTGTATCGCTCCCGCCAGATGGTTCCATCCCTTTTTCCGCCGCTTTGGCCCTCGATACCTTTTAATGCCGCGTGCCCTTGGGGCTACCTGGGGAAAGATGGAAAAGACTGGGCGGGAAAAGGGGGCGGGAAAAGAGGATAAGTCCAAATAATTGACCAGCCAACGGCGGCCGAGTCATACGATGGGCCGTGGCGGCGCACGATCGTCGCCAAGATCGTTCGGCCCGTCCACCCCGTTGCCGCAAGCTGGCGGCGCCGGACGGCCGGACGGAAGCAAGGACAGGATGCCAGGATGAACAGGATGGTGTACCGCAGGGCGGATGGTTCCATCCCCATCCTGTCAATCCTGAAATCCTGTCCAAAACAAACACGAGAACCAGTCATCGACGAGGTCCACGTTTTCAACCGCGCCCTGAGCGCCGAGGAAATCGCCGTCCTCGCGTCGCCCACCATAGCGAGTTGTTAATTGTCGGTCGTTGGTTGTCGGTTTTTCCATTCAGCCAAGAAGCAAAAGAAGCGGCCCTCGTGTGCCAGCTTGGAACCGACAACCAATAACTTGCAACTAGCGCGTACCTCATGTCGGCCGCCATCGACGCCAACGGAAACCAGACCGATTTTAACTACGACAACAATCACAAGCTCCTTCAGGTGCTCGAGCCGCCCGACGCCCCCGGCGGCGCGCGGGCGACGACCACGATCGCCTACGACGTCTCCTCCCGCATCCAGACGATCACCGATCCAGTCAGCCGCCAGGTTCAATTTGCCTACGACGCGCGCGACCGCAACGTGACCATCACCTATGGCGACACGTCGACCGAAAAGTTCTACTACGGCGCCCAGGGCACGGGCAACGAGAACCTGCTGGTCAAGAGCAAGGACCGCAACGGGGTCACCAACCAGTACGACTACGACGCCGCGGGGCGCTTGACGCAGACCATTTTCGCCTACTCGACGATCGACGCGAACAACAACGAGACGCTCATTACCGATCCCTCGGTTCAGGTCTCCTCGACCCAGACCTACCTGCCGGGCACGGAATTGCCCGCCAGCTCGACCGATCGAGGCGAAACGACGACCTTCGCTTATGATTATCGCCAACGCCGGCTCGCGACGACCGTGCAGCCGCGCGTGGGCGTCACATTGACGTCCAGCACCACGTATCTGAACAACCTTCTCTTCAGCCAGCAAGATCCCTACGGCCGCCTCGACTACTTCGCATATCGCTCGTCGGATGGCGCGCTCATCCGCCAGATCCAAGGCACCGTGCCCAGCTTCACTCTGGCGAACTTCGCGGCGGTCACGAGCCAGACGCGCGACCAGACCGCCAACGCTGCGTTCCTGATCACGGATTTCACGCTGGACAACGACGGGAACACGACTGCGGTCGTGGACGGCCGCAACAACACGTCCACACAATCCATGGACAGCCGCAACCAACTCACCCAGGGCGTCGAGGCGTCCGGCACGGCGATTGCCGCCAAAACGGCCTTCGTGTATGATGCGAATGGAAACCAAGTCACGATCCAGACTGCGCGCTATTTCGACCCGGCCGACCCCCAGACCGGTAAGTGTCAAACCACGATGACCTACACAGGCCAGAACCTCCTGGCCAGCAAAACGGAAGCCCCGGGCACAACGGTCGCAGCCACGACTCAATTCACCTACGACCTGGACCGGACTCAGGCAACCATGCTCGATGCGCGCAACAATACCTGGACGACCCTCTGGAGCGCGTGCTGCGCGGGTCGAAAGACCGGCGATCTTGATCCCTTGGCGGGCGGCACATCGCTCGAATACGATTACGCCGGGAATCTGACGTACAGCCAGGTGCTGCAGGGAACGACGGTCTACAATTACGTCACCACGCTGTTCGACCCGCGCGGGCGTCCGATGTTTCGCACCGTTTGGCTGGTCGCTCCGTCGGCCGTCGACCCCAACAACCCGCCCATCGCCGGGCAGAACGGCGTGCCCGCCGCCAATGGCCTCACGACCCAGTGGGTCTATGACGAGGATCTGGCCGACAATGTCCGTCTCTCGGCCGCCGCCGGGCAAAACATCCCAGGCATTGGCAACGTTTCGATCGCGCCGCTGCTTTCCGAAGTCCAGGCCGACGGCATTACGTTCGGCGCGGGCAGCGACGGCTTCGCGGCGCTGGAGATCGCGCCCGACGGCGAATTGAAAGTCGCCATCGCCGACGGCCTTGGTCGGGGGATCGGCAGCGGAATCATTCAGCCCCCCACCGGGCAAAACCCGAACCAACCGATCACCTGGTCCGTCCGGCTCGACGACGCCGTGGTCAACGTGACCGGCTTCGGCAACGCCCTCGAAACCGCGTCGATCGACGCCCTGAACAACGCCAACCGGAATCGCACCGACGGCGCCGGCCGGTTGATCCAGTCGCTCGATGCGGCGAGCAACGTGACGTCCAATACATTCGACGCCAACTCGAACCGCCTTTCCACCTCCGACCCAAACTCGGTCGGTTACTCCGCAGTTTTCGACGCGAGAAATCGCCACACCACGCTCACCGACACCACGAACGCCGTTGTGCAAACACAATACGATGCCAACTCGAACATCGTCAGGACGATCGATCCGAAGAGCAACTCGAGCACCGCGACGTTCGACGCTCGCGACCGCAAGAGCACCGCGGCGGATCGGATCAACGGAGTCACCTCATGGGCCCTGGACGCCAATAGCAACGTGCTCTCCGTGACCGATAGCGAGTCACGAACGACGTCGTTTCAATACGACCAACGCAATTTGAAAACAACGGAAGCGTACGCGGACAACAATCCGCCCGCCGTCGGCGACCAGCGCACGCGCAGTTACGACGGTGCTCGTCGACTGGAAACGCTCACGGCCCAGACGGGCGACTACGTGACATGCGTTTACGATCAGGCGAACCGGCTCACCGCGCGGCAATACCGCGATTCGACCAAGCGGCCGACCGACCCGCCGAACGACACCGACAGCTTCACGTTCGACGGGGCAAACCATGTGCTCACGGCCGCGAGCGGCCGTTACAACAACACGGTCGGCTTCAGTTACGATCAGGCGGGACGGCGCGCAAGCGAATCCCTGACCGCTGGAGGTCAGACGTACACTGTGGACCGAGCCTACAACCCAACGGGCCGTTTAAGCTCGCTGACCTACCCCGACGGATCCGTTCTGGCTCAAACGGTCACGGCGCGCAATCAGATCCAGCAGGTGAGCCACAAGGGGAGTACGGTGGCCTCGTTCACCTACGACGCGGGCCGCCGCCCGGCGACGCGAGTCCTGGGCGACACGCCCGGCACAACCACCATGTGGGCGTACGTGACAGGCGAAAACTCGCTCGCTTCCATCACGACGCCGAACCTGCCGGGCTTCACGTATTCCTACGACGCCAACAAGAACAAGACGGCCGAGACGATCACGGGCGTCTTGCAGTCTTATGGTTTCTCGACCGGCGCCAACGGCTACGACAATTCGGATCGGCTCGTCGCTTGGGACCGCACTGACGGCAACCGAAACCAGTCATGGACCCTCACCGCCATGGGCGATTGGCAGCAGTTCGTCGACGCGGGCACGACGCATAACCGCACGCACAACGCCGTCCACGAGACGACCGCGATCGACGGCTCCGCGCTGACGTACGACCTGAAGGGCAACCTCGCGGCCAACGGCGTCAGTGGGGCGTCGTTCGTCTGGGACTTCGACAACCAATTGCAGCAGATGGCCGTCGGCGGCGCGGCGACCAGCTTCGCCTACGACGCGCTCGGAAGGCGTGTCAGCAAGACGGCGGCCGGCGCCACGACGGTGTTCGTCTGTGCGTCGACTTCGTATGCGGTCGGCTTCACCGGCATGGAGATCGCCGAATACCTGCTTGGCGCCATTCCAGCGGCACCGTATCGAACCTTCGTATTTGGCGAGGACGACGATGCACCGCTGTCGATCACGACCGCCGGCACGACGTACTATTTCCACCGCGATGCGCGGCATGACACGACCGCGTTGACGGACGCCAGCGGCGCCCTGGCCGAGTGCTACGCCTACCTGCCCAGCGGCTGGACGACGATTTACGCCCCAGACGGCGCCACCGTTCGCTCGATCTCGGCGGTGGGCAACTCGTTCATGTACGCTTCGCGCCGGCTCGACATGGAAACGGGGCTTTACTACAACCGCGCTCGTTACCTCGACCCGGCCCTTGGCCGCTTCATCGGCCGTGACCCGATCGGATACGACTTAGACGACCTCAACCTGTACCGTTATGTGAAGAACGCGCCGCTGCGATACATCGACCCCTACGGCCTCTATTCGGTCCCCGTCTGCTGCACATTCGACGACGGCTCGGAAATCTGGTCGGAGACGATGTCGTGCGACAGCGGCGCGAGGCCAGGATCCTGCTGCGCAAGCCGCGCTACCGGGTGGGGCTGGGCAACCGCGTGGAAGGTTCTGGGCACTAATTATGGCACATGCGGCCCCCGCTGTTATTGGTACGTTCGGCAGTCGGCCGTGGGGCTGCCTGCCGCCGGTAACCGTTGCAAGCAGTGTCTAGCGAATAATGCTTGCACGGGGCACTGGGATCTGGTGTCGAGCTGCTTCGGGGAGCTTTGGATCGGCGCGAGTGGCCCTTCGCACAACCCGTGGGGCTTTGATCCCAGCTTACCCGTTAACGGCGGCGTCTTTGGTTATGAAACTTGCGGTCGAAACCCTTCAGGGAGCCTGAATTGGGGCGGCGCGGGAGTCAAAGGCAAAAGTTGCACAACAGCCACCGACACCGACATCGCGGCCTGCGTGAGAGCGAAGCCGCGGAAGCCGCCAGGTTGGACGCTGACCAATAATTGCCAGACCGACACTGCTGCCGCGTTTAGTGGTTGTTGCCTGCAGTGCTTGCTCGGTATAGCCGGCTGGGGCGTACCCTTGGGGGGGGCTTTTTGAGGGGTTTCGACCAAGATGCAGCTTAGTGACCTTCGGAGGCGATCGGACACGCAGCTTTGGAGGCTCCATGAAGCGATTTCCACTGACACTGAGTTTGCGGTTTTTTGTTGCCGCGTCGGCAGTCCTGGTCGTCATTGCTGTTGGGGCGTGGATCCTCCAGTGCATCATGGGGTGCATATCGGTCTGGAGGCACTCGGACATGGCCATGTATGCGACGGCTGACGCCGCGCGTGCCGTTGAGAACTTTGTCCGAGAACGACGACGATGGCCCACGTCGTGGCAGGAATTGGAGTCGATGCCCAGGCCGTCGGCGACGGGCGGCGCCGCTTTGGTCGCGCCCGAAGATTGGGACGAAATGCGGACCTACGTGGAAATCGACTTCAGCCTGACGCTCGGTGCTGTGGCCAACCAGCCGGAACAGGATTTTGACGCGATTAAACCGATAGGACCCGTGGCGGCCAGTTATCGCTCAGCTTTGGATCCGTTAATTCAAACCGTACGTGATGTCGTTGCAGCCGAACCGCCCCGATCCGACGACGGTGGGCGCGAGCGAAACGGGACGGGGGCGAAACGGGACGCGTCCAACCGAAACGGGACCGATCCCGTATTGAAGCCCTAGCCCGAGGAACAGCGGCGCCCAGAACTTCTTCGACGGCTCGCTCGACGAAGTCCACGTTTTCAACCGCGCCCTCAGCCCGTTGGAAATCAGCGTGCTCGCTTCCCCCACGTACCTCGCCGGCCGGCTGCAGAGCATCACCGACCGCAACGGCTACCAGGTGACGATCACCCGCCCAACCTTCACCATGCAGCAGATCAACCAGGCCCCCGACTTGCAATTCCAGATCGACACCGTCACCGGGTAGGAAAAGGGGACATTCTACTTTTAGCTTGACGATCCTCGTTGGATTGGTTATGTTGCATTGATGGCTCGAACTGCGCGAGCTTCGGTCGGTGGGATTTGTTACCACGTTTTGAATCGTGGGAACGGCCGCGCGCAGGTGTTCCACAAGGACGGCGATTTCGTCGCCTTCGTGGAACTGATGGCCGCCGCCTGCCGACGATTGCCGTTGCGCGTGCTGGGCTATTGCTTGATGCCGAACCACTTTCACCTGGTTCTCTGGCCGCGGGGCGACGAGGATCTGAGCCTTTGGATGCAGTGGCTCATGACGTCGCATGTGCGGCGCTATCACCGCCATTACCGTTCGAGCGGCCACGTCTGGCAAGGACGATTCAAGGCATTTCCGATTGAACAGGACGACCATCTGTTGACCGTGCTTCGGTACGTCGAACGTAATCCGTTGCGGGCCGGATTGGTCCAGCGCGCCGAATCGTGGGCGTGGTCAAGTCTGACCTGGCGCCCGTCGCGGAAGCGGCCCGAACTCTTGTCCGAGTGGCCGAT
>Ga0307373_10005378_pt1 | contig 20978 bp, 17 predicted proteins | sample OX2MG_FD_202534 | JGI IMG/M metagenome (GOLD analysis project Ga0307373, IMG submission 202534) | Soil microbial communities from Risofladan, Vaasa, Finland - OX-2 | ecosystem: Environmental > Terrestrial > Soil > Coastal area > Acid sulfate soil | place: Finland: Risofladan, Vaasa | collected...
CTGGCTTGCAGACCGTGTACGGGATTTCCTTGGTCTTGGTTTCCCAGACCGGCTTGCAGGTCGTATAGCAGATCTCTTTCGTGCGGGTCTCGTAGACCGGCTTGCAGACCGTGTAGCAAATCTCGCGGGTCTTGGTCTCGTAGACCGGCTTGCAGACCGTGTACGGGATCTCTTTGGTCTTGGTCTCCCACACCGGCTTGCAGGTCGTGTAGCAGATTTCCTTGGTGCGGGTCTCCTGGACCGGCTTGCAAACCGTGTAGCAGATTTCCTTGGTCTTGGTCTCCCAGACCGGCTTGCAGGTCGTGTAGTTGACCGTGCGGACCTTGGTCTCCCAGACCGGCTTGCAGACCGTGTACTCGCAATTGCGGTAGGCGGTCTCCTGCACGTACTTGACGCAATTCACCGTCCGGGGTTCACAAACCGTCTCGTAGCAAGTCTTGTAGCACGTGTAGTTCTGCTTCTCGTACACCACCTCCTTGCAAGTTTTCATCACCGTATGACACTGCTGCTTGCAGCAGGCATAGCTGACGGTGTCGCAGCTACGCGCACAACACTTGTAACGCGCCGCGCCGCAATAGCTGGCGTCGGCTGAGCTGGCCGAGAGCACTGCCAGCATGACAGCGATCATCGGTGCTCCCAACAGGGCTTTCATGTTCCTGCCTCCTCCAAGGATGACAAATGACTGGGTTGGGCCTGGTTCGCGAGACTATGCTCGCCCGCAAATTCTTCGGCTGGCGCACTCTGCCTGCGTTAACCTAGCTTCCTACATCGCGCCGACATCCGACTCGCCCCGGATGTCGCAATCCACGCAACTCAGCGCTAGGTGAGCCGTATACCGTTCACTATCGTCAAGGCAGGTAGTTTGCTTGATTCAGACCATCAAAATGAAATGTGAATCCTGCGGAAACTGGAGACACTCGGGTGCGCTGCAACTCCTGTAGCGATTCACACTTCCGCAATCCATATAACGGCTGAATCAAGGGGATGGCTTGAACTGGTCTAAGCAGACAGCGCCGACTTTGCGGCCGGTAGATCCCCCCAGAGAGACTGCTTTCTATACGCGCTGCCGCCTGGTAGCCGAACGGAAACGCGCATCCGGCCAAACGCGCATCCGGCCGGCGATTCCGTGCGCCTCTGCGGTTTGCACCGCGCAGACTTTTCGCAACGCTGTCCCAATCGACCACATCCAATGGGGGGCTTGTTAAGGCAAAAAGCTTAACTTACAGTAAGCTTGCTAGCCTGGATAATTCACAGCCCGGCTATTACTTGACAAAGCGCTCGATACCAACCCGAAGCGCCAGCGAGGTAAGTGCGTTGCTCCACCTCGCTTGCGCTTCGGGTTAGTGTGTGGGCTGATGAATAATCCGGGCTAGGCTGCGGTCATGATGGCGGAGCAGCGTCGCCGGGTGCAACTGCCGAGCGTTCAGGAGCCAATCTGCCGAGCAACATGAGTTCCGCCAAGAGGAAGATTTCCCCCGTCTCCGCAGAAAACCCGGTCCCCAAGGCGGTCGTTAGCCGGCTCAGTCTCTACCTTCGCGAGTTGGAGCATCTGGTCCGCGACGGTCACGAAACGACCAGTTCGCATCGCCTGGGCGGCATGCTCGGTTTCAGCGACGCACAGGTCCGCAAAGATTTGGCCTATTTTGGCCATTTTGGCTATCCTGGCATCGGCTATCGCTGCGACGAGTTGATCTCAGCCATCAAACGCATCTTGGGCACCGACCAAGAATGGCAAGCCGTGCTGGTGGGCGTGGGCAACCTGGGGCGGGCGCTGTTGGGTTATCGCGGCTTCCAGCAACGCGGCTTTCGAGTGGTGGCGGCGTTCGATACCGACCCGTCCAAGGTCGGCAGCCGAATCGAGGGATTGCAGGTTCAGCACTTGGATCGCTTGCCAGAGATTGCCCGAGCCCATAGGATACGCCTGGGCATGATCGCAGTTCCTTCTGCCGCGGCGCAGATTGTGGCTGATCGGCTGGTGGCGGTCGGGGTCGAAGGCATCCTGAACTTCGCCCCGGTGACGATTGTCCTTCCGCCAACCGTGCAGCAGGTCGGGGTCGACCTGGCGATCGAGTTGGAGCAGCTTGCCTTCTCGGTCGTGAACCGCCCGAACGGCGAGCACGCCCCTCGGCAATAGCGGTCTTACCCGGTGGTGTAATGGTAACACTAGGGATTTTGGTTCCCTCATTCTAGGTTCGAGTCCTAGCCGGGTAGCTTTTCTTTCTTGCGAACGGACTGCATCATGCGAGACCGCCGGCCGAATCGGTTTCAAATATCGCTCCGGACATTCATGATTTTGCTCACGGGCGCGTGCCTGTGGTTCGGCTGGAAAGTCGATAGAGCGAGGAAGCAGCAAGACGCCATTCGGGCTGTTAGGGCAATGGGCGGCGACGTGCATTATGACTGTCAGGAAAGGCCGATCGCCAAAGGGAGTGCAATACGCTTTCCGAATCTCTTCGACAGTCTCGACAACAAGCCGCCGAGCATGGCGAAATCGCTGCGCCGCATGCTTGGCGACGACTTCTATTTTTACCGAAGCGTCGTTGCAGTACGGCTATCAGGTCGCGACGTCGGAAATCGCGACCTGCAGATCTTGAAGCAGTTGCCGGACTTGCATTCGGTGCTGCTCCGCAACACTGCTGCGGACGTCGAGGAGCTTAGGGCGTCGCTTCCCGGCTGTCGCATTTATGACAGCAGCAAGCCGGGGGCCGGACGTTCCGCGACGCGTCTGTTTCTTAACAACTAAAAGCTTGGTTAGCAACCTCGCTTGTCGAGGCATCAGCGATTCGATTAAAGATCCCCTCGCTAACAGTTGGGTTGCCAGCCTCGGGCGAGCAAGCTATTTTTCCGTTGCAACCAATCGTCTCAAGTTGGTCAATCGGGCGGCCACGACGTCAAAGCCGAACACGTGGCTGTTTTCATCCGTGCAAGCGAGGGGGCTTATCCCGTGGCCACCGAAGCGGATAGGCTGCCGCATATTATCGTCAATTACGTTGCCGCCGGTTCGCGCAGCGTGAAGCTGCGCTTCATGACGCGGCGCGGGGCGGAGGAAACGATCAAGCAGCAGGCCCACACCATCAAGAAGCGGTTGGAAAATGCCGGCTTCGCGGTGAGCGAAGTGGCCGACCCGGGACCGAACGAGGTGTTCTTCTGGTTCATGGCCGAGGAGCGGAAGCCGCCGCCGACCGTTCGCGAACTGCTCGAACGCAACCACGACGTCATCTTGCGCTAAGACGCTACGCGCATTGCTGCACCGTTTGCGGAGCCTCGCAACGGTCGATCCGGCCGATCCTGTTCGCCTGGTCAAACAAGGGAGACGCGGAATTCCGAGTCTCCTTTGCGTTGCAGCGATTGCCGGCGGAATTGCACGATGACGTTGTAGGCGAACCTTCCGTAGGGAATCTGGTAGTCGAGCGCCATCAGCGCGAAGCAAGCCGATGTCCAGCAGCGGCCGAACCAAGGCGGCGGAAAGCAAAGGCCCAGATACGCCAAAGCGTATATGAAGGAACCGCGTCGCGAAATTCGCTCCTTCCGGAACGATTCGCCTGCTAACGCTTCCAGGTCGCCGCAACTGAAATGCTTGTGACGGGCGCCCCCGGCGTTGTGCGACCGCACCCAGAACCGCGCGGGCAAAACCCGATCGAGCGCGCGGAACAGACGGGGATAGTCGCGAGCCATGTTCTCCGGACTCAGCCAGCGGACGGCGCCTTGGTAGGGCGTGCTGACAATCCACACGCCGCCGGGACGCAACACGCGAGCGACTTCCGCAACCAGCGCCTCGCGATCGGCGACGTGCTCCAGAACGTCGAGCAAAGTGACGGCATCGAAACTGGCGTTTGCCAGCGGCAGCCGTTCGCCGTCGAATTGCACAAAGCTTACGCGGCGGCTGCGGACGCGGCGGCGGGCGATCGGCAATGCGACGCGATCGACGTCGATCGCTACGACGCGGGCTGCTTTGCGCCCCAAGTGACGCACGTGATAGCCCGCCCCGCAGCCAATGTCCAGCAAGCGGCAACGCTCCGGCAGCCATTGTTTGGCGACCCGGCCGCGATCGAGCGCGATCGGCAACGACGGCGCCCGCTCATGGAATTCGCGTTTTTCCTCGGCGATGGGGTCCGCCGATACCCCGTCGTAAGCCGCTGCCGTCGTCGACGGCCGGCGCGCTGGCGATCGGCTGCGCATCTCGGTCCCTTGGATCATCATGGTTGCAAGCGCCGTGCGCGCAAGAGCAATCTAAAACCGAGCCGCCCGGCGGACAAGAGCAATCCGAGCAGCGATCCCGCGATGCAAGCCACAAGGCCATCGCAGCGCGGCCGGACTCATTTGGCGGCCGCTTGGCCCGACTGGATCGCACCACGCGTAAAGCGTAAAAGGTAGTACAATTCCTGAAATCGGCATAAAGGGCGCCGTCTGCCTCGCCTGGCCGTTCGATAATAAGGGTAATCGATCCAGGATAAACGGGCGCAACGCCGCAAATCTTGGCTCGCCGCACGCTCCGGCCAGAACCGCCGTCCGCCAAAAAAGCCCCGTCGCCGGATGGGATTGACCGGCTGGCGCTGGGCGGATACCTTGCCGCGTCCTGCTGTCTAACCTATGCCCGATCATTACGGCGCCACGATGCCATCTCTCTGGTTCGCCAGCTTTCTCATCTTCGCCGCATTGACGGCGGGACAGTTTGCACTGGTGTTGTTGAACCTTTGGGAAGGCCGCCGCTTCGCAATGAGCCGTCTGCGGCGACCCGCGAAAGACGCTCCTCCGCGCCGAGCGGCGATTTTCGTTCCTTGCAAGGGTTTAGAGATGGGGCTGGAAGAGAATCTGCGGCCGCTGTTCGAGCAGGACTATCCGAACTATTCCCTCACGCTCGTCGTCGAGAGTGCGGACGACCCGGCGTGCGGACCCATCCGGCGCCTGATCGCGCGGCGTCCGAACGTCGCCGCCACGCTGTTTGTCGCGGGGCAGGCCCATCAAGGCGGACAGAAGGTCCACAATCTTCGCGAAGCCACGGCCTGCCTGCCCAACGACGTGGAAATCCTGGCCTTCGTCGATTCCGACGCGTGCCCGCGTACGAACTGGTTGAGTCAGATCGTCGAACGACTGCAGCGAGCGGAAGTGGGCGCCGTCACCGGATATCGCTGGTTCGTGCCCGAGCGCGACACGCTGTCGAATCTCCTGTCATATAGCATCAACAGCGCCGTGGCAGCGGGGGTAGGCCCCGGCGGGCATCATCTTGTCTGGGGGGGATCTTGGGCGATCCGCCGCGACACTTTCGACGCGCTGAGAATGCGAGACGCCTGGCGCGGCACGCTCAGCGACGACCTGGTCGCCACCCGCGTTTTGCACCAAGCGAAGCTACGGATCGAATTTCAGCCAGCTTGCATGCTGGCTTCGCCGCTGGATAACAATTGGCGGCAGACGGCGGCTTTTCTCAGGCGGCAGTACGTCATCGCGCGGTTCTACACGCCTCAGTGGTGGCTGCTGGCGTTCGTTGCCGCCAGCTTGCCCATGCTGACGTTTTGGGGCGGTCTCGCTTTGCTCGCCGCGGGCTGGGCCAGCGGCGATGCGCGGGCCTGGTTGCCCGCGGTCATCTGCTTGGCGTTTTACGCCAGCACGGTCTTGCGCGGCCTTTTGCGCTGTGAATTGGCGAGACTCTACCTGCCCGAGCATCAAGCTCGACTCGCGCGCGCCTTTCGCTTCGATCTCTGGACGGGCCCGCTCGTGCTGCTCGCCAATTGGTTGGTGATGTTCAGTTCGCTCTTCGGAAATCGATTAAAGTGGCGCGACATCGTCTACCGAATACAACGCGGCGGACAGGTGCGGATTGTTCGACGCCACGATGCTAGCGTCATTTCACCGTCCGAGCCGGCGTCCGTACACTGCCCGCGGCGACCTCTCGAAGGCCGCTCGCGGCGAATGACGGCGCCCACGTCCTCGAGCGCTCTGTAGTCTGCAGAGCGTGCGTCCATCTCCTCTTCTTCCAAAGGGGTCGCGCTATGCGCATCGTGTTGTGGGATACGCGCCAAGCCGACGTTTCCAAGGATTTTGCGGGCGGCTATGGAGTCGGCCAATATCACGGCCGCGGCGGCCTCGGCGGAAAATTGATCCGTCACTTCTACAAGCGAGACCGGCGACCGGTCGCGCTGGCCTTCGCTCACCTGGCTGCGATCTTCCGCCGACTGGGGCACGCCGTCGAATACAGCGAAGACCGCGTGCCTCCGGGCGCCGACGTCTACGTTTTCCATCCGTCGCTCGTCAGTCTGCCCCTGGAGCGCCGGGCGATGGAAGCCGCACTGCGGCAGAACCCCAAACCGCGGGTGCTCGTCACCGGGCTCGTCGCCTACGCGCTGCCCGAGGCCTTTGCCGGTCTCGACGCGACGATTGTCCGCGGCGAAGCCGAGCAACTGTTCTGGAAGCTCGACGAAGTCTTGGCTTGCGAGCAAGGCGTCGTCGAAGTCGGGTCCGTGCGCGATCTCGACGCCCTGCCGCCGGCGGATTGGTCGCTCTTCCAGCCGCATCGCTTTCGCATCGGCTACGACTTCTGGAAGTTCCCGACCGGCCTGATCCAGACCAGCCGCGGCTGCACGTTTTCGTGCAACTACTGCCCTTACATCCTGGTCGAGAGCAGGACCCGCTTTCGCGACCCGGAAATGGTCGTCGCGGAAATGCGGGAAGGCATGGAAAAGTACGGCTTTCGCTCGTACAAGTTTCGCGATCCGTTGTTCGGCCTCGACCGGCGCCGCGTGTTCAAGCTGGCCGAATTGCTCGGCCGCCTGCCGCGCAAGCTGCAGTTTTCGATCGAAGGGCGGATCGACCTGCTCAAGCCCGACGTCTTGCGCGCATTGAAAGAAGTCGGTCTGACGAGCGTCACGGTGGGCATTGAAACGCCGAGCGAAGCAACCTTGCGGCAGTACGAGCGAGCCCCGATCGAGGACGACCGGCAACGCGAGTTCGTGTTGTTCTGCCGCAGCTTGGGCGTTCGCACGGTCGCCGGGTTCATGATCGGCTTTCCCGAAGACACGCGTCAATCGATCATCTCCGTGTTGCGTTACGCACATCTAGTCGGGCCGACGTTTGCGAATTTCAACGTCGTCACGCCCTATCCGGGCACGAAGTTCTTCGAGCAAGTCAAGCACGAGATCGCCGACTTCGACTTCTCGAAATACAACGTTTACACGCCGGTGATGAAGTACCGGCATTTGACCCGCGAGCAAGTCGGCGAGTTGCACGCGCGCTGTTTCGTCGGCTATTACTTCCGTTCGCGCTATTTTCAGCAGAACGCGCATTTGCTGTGGCCTTGGCTCGCCCGGCTGGGCCTCGGGCGGAAGTCGGCGGCCAACGTCGCTCCGCGCCGTGCCGACGTCGCGCCGCGCGCCGCCGGCGTTGCGGCGGCGCCCGTCAATCTGACGCAAATTCAAGGGTTGCGGACCGATCCGCCGCACGTATTGGTTTCGTCGCCTCGCGGACAAGATTCGCCGCAAATGCTGCGAGTTTGATCCGGCCGCCCTTGCCTCCGAGAGCCGACCGCGGCGCCGCATCTGCCGCGGTCATCGAAGAAAGCGTCGCAGCGGACGGGATTTTGCTCGCCGTCGTCCAATCCGCGCAGGTATACTTCACGCGGTCTGAAACGAGACATTCCTGCCGTGGGGCGGCCTTCCTCGCCCGTCGACGATTGTCGGCCTGGAAGGCCGCCCCACGATATGCGTCTGCAAAGCGGGAGGCGGCTAATGCTTTTCAATGCGAGCGCTACCCATCGTTCTTCACGGCTGCTGCGTCGCGCGATATGCGGCGCCGGGCTGCTCGCATTGATCGAATCCGTTTGGATCAGCCCTCTTCGCGGTGCTGAAGAAATCGCGGCGGACAGGCCCAACGCGACGGCGGAATCCGCAGCCGACGATCCGCCCGCCAGCAAACTCGACGCCAAATTCGCCGATGGCTGGCGGAAAGAAGTCGCGCTGACCGACCCCAACGGCGGCGATAAGACGCCGCATTGCGTGGCCTGGGTCGACGACGGCTGGCTGGTCGTCGAACGCCGCGATACGGCGGGTGAGGTCGAGTGGCAGATCGTCTTGGCGCAGGTCGGCGAAGAGGACGAGCCGCCGACCATCGAGCCGAACCCTGCCGTGCCCGGCGGGCTGCGGCTGACGTATCGCGACGGCCGCTTTTTCATTCGCGACGACTGGGGGCACTTACGCTGCTTGCGACAGAAGAAAACGGCCGATATGCCATGGCCGGCGCTGGAGATTCCGCCGGATGAGGTCCATCCCAGCGGCATGGTGCTGGGCGGCGGCAACAAGCTGGGGGAGAAGGAAGGGAGGCTCTACGGCCGAAGAAACGGCGGCTGGCAATTCGTCGCGCGAGGTTGGGAAGGCGAACTGGCCGAGTACGTGCTGCGGATGTATTGTCTCGAAGTCGGCGCCTTCCGCCTTGGGTCGCGCAGCGACAGGGGCGGCGTCACGTATACGGTCGGCGAACAGCTCCATTCGGTCCAATCTTCCACGCTCTCAGACGACGGCGAGCTGTTCGTGGCAGCGCGAATGCACGAGTGGCTCGTGAACTTGCATCGCGACCAGCTCAAGAAGCTCCTGGATAATCGCAAAAAAATCGTCGGCGCCGCGCCGCCGGCCATTTTCGCCGCGAAGTGGCTCAACGGCGATGCGGTCCCCCTCGACGATCTGAAAGGCAAACCGGCGCTGGTCTACTTCGCGGGCGACTATTCCAAGCGAGTCGCCGATCAACTCTCGGCGATTGACGATTTGTTTGGAAAGTATCGCGATCGCGGCCTGGAGGTTGCCGCTGTGATTGCGGCCGACGACGAGGAACTCTACGCTGCCATTTGCGAGAAACGGGGTTGGAGGTTTCCGCTGGCGGTCGACCACTCCGGCGGCCCCGGCAGTTGGGGTGGTCCTGCGGCTCAGCGTTTTTCCGTTACGGACACGCCCTGCTATTTCCTGATCGGCCGCGACGGCAAGATTGCCGTCGGCCTGTACCAGGAGCGAGTTCCGCTAGGGAGCTATAAGCGGCCGCCGCCGCTACCCGACGATGCCGAGATCCAGAATCTGCTTGGCGTTGGCGACCAGTAGACGTCATGCGTAGACGCGGCATCCTGCCGCGTTCCTACCTGGCATCGACACGTGTAGACGCGGCATCCTGCCGCGTTCCTGCTTGGCATCGACACGTGTAGACGCGGCATCCTGCCGCGTTCCTGCCTGGCATCGACGCGACAAAAGCGGCAAGGATGCCGCTTCTACGACGTTCCAAAAAGCGGCAAGGATGCCGCTTCTACTTGTTCGAAGACGCCAACTCATCCAAGAAAGCCGCTTGGGCGGGGTTGATCTTCTCCTTCGCCGTCGCGAGATCGAAAAACTCGGCCCGGTCGATTTCGGGGAATTCCTGCTGCCGTCCCGACTTGGGCGGCCATTCGATGGAAAACGTGTTGCTCTTGATCTGCGCCGGGTCGCAATCGCCGGCGCAGGCCCAGGCATGGACGATCTTGCCGCCCTTCTGCTTGATGGGCGAAAGCGCTATGAAAGGCCCGGCCGGCTGCAAGCCGGTTTCCTCTGCCAGTTCGCGGCGGGCAACGGCGAGCAAGTCTTCTTCGCCATCGGTCTCGCCTTTGGGAATCGACCAGGCGCCTTCGTCCTTGTTGCGAAACAGCGGCCCGCCGGGATGAACCAGCAGGACTTCGAGGTTGTCGTCACGAATACGATAGATCAGGATTCCCGCGCTGATTTTTGGCATTGTTGACAACCGGCCCCGGCGAGCGGCCGGGCTTTTGCTCGGTCCTACTATTTGGGCTGCGAATCGTCTCCGAGAGCAACGTTTGGTAACCGGATTAAATAACATTAGCGCAGCACGCCGGCATCTTGCGGATGGCTAACGCTCCGCCGCTGCTGGCATTGCCGATTTTACGTTATTCCTTTCCCAGAAGGAGGCCTACGACCCAGCAGCCGCGGACGTGGAGTCGCTGCTGGCGGCAATGGCCGAGGATGTCGACGTCATTGCACCCGGCTTCTTCGAGGGTATCGGCCAAGATCGGCAAACGGTCAAAGGCGCCTTCGCGATATATGCCCTGCGCCAACTTGACGACCGCGCTGTCGTTCCACGTGAGCACGCCCGCTTGAACGTCGACGGGGCGGAAGATTAAAGGGCCGATGATGTCGCGGAGCAAGGACGACTCCAGAAGCAGGTGCGAGACGCAGGATGCCTTCCAGCGGAGGCGATCCGCATTGGGCGGGATTTCTTCCCACACGGGTTGACCGCCTACGATTGTGACCCTGGCGACAGGCGAGGGATGTGGAGCAGCCGTATAGGCGACGACGCTAGCAATTCCCTTCGCCACCGCGGCAGGATCAAATCCGCCGCATCGAGCCGCATCATACACCGTCCGCTCCAACGCGTTACCCTTGCGCCGCGCTCGATGAGCGGCGCTCACCGCTCGACCGAGTTCGACGTCCGTGGCGCAGCCCTCGGCATGCTCCTCTGCAACGCGAATGGCCTCTTGAAAAACTGCCGGAATCGAAGGCCAGACCGTGCGGCAGCAGGCACAAGCGAGCAATCGCAATTTGCGGTCGCTCGTCCTGCCCCGCAAGAATCTCGCCATCGGAGCCGGATCTTCGTTGAATAACCATTCCGCCTCCGTCATGGCCTGATTCCTGTCTCACGCTGTTAGTTACGATGCCGCTTCCTTTTCCAGATCGATTTGCCACTGCTCTTTCACAAAGGGCGGCACGAGGCGGAAGCAGGCTCGCCCGTCGGCCCAGCGCAGCATCTCGGGCGATTTCGCTGCCGCGGTGCAAAGCCGGATGGGGTGGGGCGCGACGCCAACTCGGCCGAGATCGAGCCGATCGGAGTCCCAGCAAGTCTGGATCGTGATGGCGGGGTGCGTTCGCTCGTGCGTGTGCCCGGCGCAAGCCCGATGCAGAAGCCGAAATTCGTTGTCCGGCAAGTCAAATGCCGTCCCGCGAAGTTCGGCGGCGAATTCAGCGGCTCGCGGACCGTGGTTCGGATCGGTAATTTCATTGAGTCGCCGAGAATCATGAAACACGGCGAAGAGCGTCACGACCTCGACATGGGCGCCAGTGATTTCGGCCAGCCGCAGTCCGTTTTCAAGCACTCGCGCCCAGTGCCCGACGCCATGGTCGCCGTCGAGCGGCAACGAGTACTGGTCGAGAATCGTTTTGAGCAGGCTGCGAAGGTCGAAAGGCACGCGAGGGCTCGCTTCGGGACCGCCGAATTTCTCCGCCTTTATTCTAACAGCACGCCGCGGCGTCTTTTGCTTCACCATATCCAGAACTTTCGCGGTCAGGTCGGCCACACCGCGCGGAGCGATCGGACCAAAGTAGCAGGCACACTCCCGTGTGCCGTCGCTGGCGTAGCAATGGCGCCCTAAACTAGCGCCGGTTTCGGCATCCGTAGGGTGACGGACCGGAGGTCCGTCCTACGGTTGACCGACGAGCGTGGTCCGCCAAAAAGCAGGACGATCTCTAATGCGCGAAGCAATCGCTCGTCTACTCCTTCACCACAATCACGTGCCACTTGCCCGGCCCGTGGACGCCGGTGGTGAGCGTGAGCTCGATGTCGCCGGTCTTGCTTGGGCCAGTGATGAGGACGAGGTTGCTGGGCAGGTTCTCGACTCCGTCCGTGTTGAGACGATCGAAGGCGTCGAACAAGTCGGGCACGATCTGCGCCGCTTCGACGATCGCTACGTGAACCGGCGGCAGCAGGCTGGCGAGACGCTCTTGCCCGGGGCGGCTGCCGAGAAGAAGCGTGCCGGTTTCGGCGATCGCCAGGCTGACGCTGGAAATGCCGATCTCGGCGGCGAACATCCGTTGTCGTTGCTCCGCCTGGTCGAGCGGGGCGAGCGAGTCGTGATCGAACCGGGCAATGTTTCGCTGCGACAGGGCTTCATCCAGCCCGAGCCGGTCCAACAGTGGATGCCGCCAGCAAAGCGCCGTCTGCGGAGCGTAGTATTCGAGCAGCCCGGCGAGCGCCTCGCGAGCCTCGTTCAGATCGGCGGCCGGATGCGCTTGGCCGCCGACGGCGTTGACTTCGTCGATCAGCCGCGCGGCGGGGTCATCGCCCGCGCCGCCGTAGCCGACTCGTTCGGGCAGATCACTGCGCAGATGGACGCGGTGGGCCCGTCCGGCCGCTGCCGCCTGGCGAATGCGGGCCAAAAACGCTTCGCGGCTCATTGCTCACCCTCTTCGTTTGCCGGGCGAGGGCGCCCGACCCTCCCTTCGTCGTCATTTGCCGGGCGAGGGCGCCCGGCCCTCCCTTCGTCGTCGCTTGCCGGGCGAGGGCGCCCGGCCCTCCCTTCGTCGTCGTTTGCCGGGCGGGGGCGCCCGGCCCTCCCTTCGGCGTCGCTTGCCGGGCGAGGGCGCCCGGCCCTCCCTTCGTCGTCATTTGCCGGGCGAGGGCGCCCGGCCCTCCCTTCGTCGTCATTTGCCGGGCGGGGGCGCCCGGCCCTCCCTTCATCCTGCCCGGCCCGCCCTTCGTCGTGCCACCAATCGCGGAACCGCTCGGGGGCGGGCGCCGGAAAGTCGCGACGCTCGGTCCAGCCGTGCAGTTGGCCGGGCAGACGTTCGAACCAACCGCTCTTGCGGCGCCAACGCCCGAGCGTGCGCGTCGCCAGCCAGGTTCCCAAACGATAGAGCCGCGGGCTGCGCATCGCCCGAGCCCAGATGCGATAGGCCAGCGCTTCGAGCCGGCCCAACTGGCCCGGCTCGCGGTGCAACTGGTCGCGAAGTTCGATCAGCATTTGCGGTATGGCGATCTTCACCGGGCAGGCCGCCTGGCAGGCGCCGCAGAGGCTCGAGGCGTGCGGCAGGTGATGGTTCGCCGACAGTCCGTCGTAGAGCGGCGTGAGCACGGCGCCGATCGGTCCGGCGTAAACGCCGCCATAGGCATGGCCGCCGACGTTGCGATAAATCGGGCAGGCGTTCAAGCAGGCGCCGCAGCGGATGCAAAACAAGCTTTCGCGCAGCGGCGAAGCCAGAATCCGCGAACGGCCGTTGTCTAGCAACACCAGGTGGAATTCGTCGGGTCCGTCCAATTCGCCCGGTTGCCGCGGGCCGCTGACGAGCGAAGTGTAGACCGACAACTTCTGGCCGGTCGCCGCCCGGGCCAGCACTTTGAGAAACACCGGCAAATCGGCCAGCCGCGGAATCACTTTCTCGATGCCCATGATCGCGATGTGGATTCGCGGCAGCGAGGTCGTCAGCCGGGCGTTGCCTTCGTTGGAAACCAGCACGATCGTACCGGTCTCGGCCACGGCGAAATTGGCGCCGGTGATGCCGACCTCGGCCGCGGCGAACGCTGACCGCAACCGCCGCCGGGCATAAGCCGCCAACTCGACCGCGTCGACCGGCAATGGCTCGCCCGCGTCGCGGCTGAGGATCTCGGCCACCTGCGGGATTCGCAAGTGCAGCGCCGGCGCCACCAGGTGCGAGGGCCGCTGGCCGGCGACCTGGATGATGTACTCGCCGAAATCGGTTTCGATGGTTTCGATCTGCTCCGCTTCGAGCGCCGCATTGAGATGAATCTCTTCGCTGGTCATCGACTTCGACTTGACCGCGCGTTTCAAGCCGCGGGCGCGGAGAATCTCCAGCACGATCTTGCAGGCCGCGGCGCCGTCGTCGGCGAAGTACACCTCGCCGCCGCGGCGGCGGACGCTGGCTTCGAGCGTTTCCAGATGGTGGTCGAGTTCGGCCAGCGTGGCGTCCTTGATCGCCCGGGCCCGCTCGCGCAGCAGGTCGGATTCGTCGAGCGCGGCGAAGGCGTCTCGGTTGCGCTGGCCGAGCGTTTCGCCCAGCTTGGCAAGGGCCGATTGCAACTCGGGGTTGTCCAATGCGGCGTGCGAGGCCGCGAGGAACGAGTGGTGTTCGTGTTTGGCGTAGTCTTCCGCCGACGCGGGGGCTTCGTTCATCAAGAGTTCGCCATCTGAAACACGATCAAGGCCCACGGCGCAATGCCAACGACCACCGAGAAGATAATTATGGCTCGCGGCGGCGGGTCGCGGCGAATTTTGATCACCACCGGCGTCAGCAGCAGCACGCCCAGCCCGATCACTACCGACGCCAATAAGAGCACCACCGTCAACACGGCCAACGATCCTTCGGAATCAGCACCCGCGAAGCCTCGCGTCGCCATAAAGGCGATTTCGCAAACCAAGGCGGTGAACACCATCAGCATCCAGCCGATCGTCAGCGCGTCGGTGCTGCGGGTTTCGCGCGATCGGGGTTGCTTGGCGTTTCGCTTTCGAGGTTTCTTGGCTTGCTTGGGCATGGGCTCCTCCTCTGCCAGAAGGCGCTAGCCCGGATTATTCATCAGCCCACACCAACCCGAAGCGCAAGCGAGGCGGAGCAACGCACTTACCTCGCTGGCGCTTCGGGTTTGCATGGAGCGCTTTGTCAAGTAATAGCTGGGCGGATGAATAATCCGGGCTAGCCGCCGATCTCACCGGCGCGATCTTCAGTTTAAGCCAGGCAAGCGAGAAAACCAACACGCCCCGCAAGCCGGGCAGTGATACCATTTGCGAGCATGTCAAGGAAAAAGGGCGAATTGGAAGGACGAGCTTGGCCCCATCCGTGTTTGCCACCAGCTTTAGCTGGTGGGGACCGGCAACCATTCTCTCTCTTTGGGAGCCGGCTTTAGCCGGCTTTTTCAGCCCTCGGGAAGCCGGCTGAGAAAGAAGGTTGATGTTGTTTCGCTACCACCAGCTAAAGCTGGTGGCAGACAGAGCGATAAGTTTTTCTTGAAACCAGTTCAAATGGTATCACGCCCCGCAAGCCGGAAGGCGGCAGGCGCGCCCGCTCCCCAACGCGGCCTTCGGCCGCAACCAAAGTAGCAGGCACATTCCATGTGCCGTCCGCGGCAGCGGGGTTACGTTCCGTCGCAGGGCTGGCGACGGCACACAGGAGTGTGCCTGCTACTTTGGCGCGAGCGTCGGGAATGACCCCGTGGTCTGGCGCCCGCGCCTAAACGCCGTGCGTCACGACGACGATATCGCCGCAGCACACGGGTAGGTCGCCACGTCGCGGCCCAAAAAGCCCCGATGGCAGCGGATCGAAAAGTCGAAAGGCATTGCAAGGCGACGAGTTAGCAGCCGCAAGCCGAGTGGGCGCCGCGGTCCGATCCGCGTTCGCAAACCAAAGAGCGACATGCGTTTGCATCCTCTGTGGGGCTGACCTAAAGTTCCAATGGCGGTCGAACGGCGGTCCGGGGCTCGCTTTCGCTGCCTGCTCGCTTTTTGATTCAGCGGCCAGTCGCGCTGGCATCCCGCGGACGCTGCGCGGGCGGCCCGCGGGGAATCACTCCAGAGCCGCGGGCATTTGGCCGAGACGTGCAGCGAAGATCCTCAGCGATTCCACTTCAACACTGTGTCTTCCGATCTCTTCTCACCCAACGCCGGCTGGCAAGACGTCGAATCGACGCTTGCGAAGGTTCGCGCCTGCGGCGACGGCTTTGCGGAATTCGTCGTCGACCAATTGGAGGAATTGGAGCGGCTGAGTTCTCTGCTGGGACAACGGCAGCGAGAGCACGATGCGGAACGCCGCGAGCTCGACGCCGGCCGTGCAGAGTTGGACGCGGAGCGCGAGAGCCTGGCCGAGCAGCGGCGCTGCCTCGAACGCGACGCCGAGCAAATCGAGGCGAATTCCCAGCGTCTGGAGAAGTCGCAGGCCGATCTCGAAGAAGCCCGTGCGGAATTCGCCAAGCTCCGCGAAGCGAGCGCCGGCGAAACGGGAACCGCGACGACGGCCTTGCTCAGCCAACTGGAGAACGTCGAACGGGAACGCGACGAGCTCGCCCAGCTCGAACAACAACGCTCGGCGATGGAGCAGGAATTGGCCGAAGCCCGGCAGCAGATCAGCCGTCTGGCCGACGCGAACGCCGAATTGGCCAAAGTTCGCGGCGAGTTGGAAGAAGCCCGCCTCGAATTGTTGCGCAAGCCGGAGCGATCGAGCGCCGAGGCCGACAGCGCGGCGGAAGAAATGTGCCATCGCCTGGCCGAGCTTGAGCAGCAGCGGTCGGCGCTGGAACAGGAATTGTCGTCGTCGCGCAGCCAGATCAGCCGCCTGGTCGATGCCACGGCGGAGCTGGCCGCCGTGCGCGGAGAACTGGCCGCGGCGCGAGCCGAGCTGCTCCAGCGCTCGGACCGCTCGCCCGGCGCCAGCGAAGGCGACCCAGTCTGGCGCGAGCGAGTTCGCGAGATGCAGCACGAACGCAACTTGCTGGAAGCCGAATTGGAAACGGTCCGGCGGCGCGTTGTCGAAATGGCCGAAACCGCCGCCAGCGAAAAGCAGCGCAACATGGAAGAGCGCAGCGAGTGGTCGAAAGAGTTCAAGCAACTGCGAAAACTGCTGGAGGTGCAGACCAGGTCGCCGGCGCCGAAAGCCGCCGCGCCCCTCGAGGCCCCGGCGCCAGTCGCCGCGCCGGTTGCACAGGCCGCTCCGGCGGGCGGCGATCCCATTCTGGAATCGGTGATGGCGCAATTCGACATGCTGCAGAAAGACATCGCGCGTCGGCGTTCGACCACGAAGTCGACGAAAAAATAGCCGGCCAAGGTGCAAGCAAGGCAAGTAGGAACGAGAAACATGCCCACGATACGAAACCCATGGCGCCTGTGCTTCGCCGGTTTGGCCAGCGGCTGCGCTTTGGCAGGAAGCGTTTGGGGGAATGCGCCCTTTTGGGGCGGCGCCGCCGCGGTCGGACTCTGCTGGGTTGCGCTCGAATCGTATCGGCGACTTCCGCGGCCACAACCGGCCGACGCGGACGCCGGCGCTGCCGCCGAAGAACTTGCCGAGAGCGAGCCGTTAGCGCCGATCGACCCGAACGATTTGAATTCTCTGGTCGAGGGCATGCTCGCCCGCGATCGCTACGCGCTGTTGTTGCGCCGGCAACTGGTTTCGAATCTTTCGCCCGAGCAATTCCAGCAGGCCCGGGAAGCCCTGGAAAACCAAATGGCGCTGGCGCCCTCGGGCGAAGTCTCGCTGGCGGCGCCCGGCGACGACGATTCGGGAGACGACGACTCGCCGTCGGAAAGCGTGCGGCGCGTCGAGGCGATGTTCCTCGATCGCTACCCGGTGACGAATCGCCAATACCTGCAATTCGTCGAGGCCGGCGGCTACGAGCAGATGTCGATCTGGGACCCGCAAGTCTGGACCGCGGTCTTCGATTTCGTCGATGCCACCGGGACGCCGGGGCCGCGGTTCTGGAAACACGGGCGTTATCCGCGCGGCGAAGACGATCTGCCGGTCGTGGGCGTCAGTTGGTACGAAGCCGCCGCTTACGCCCGCTGGGTGGGCAAGCGCTTGCCGACCGAGGCCGAATGGGTCAAGGCGGGCAGTTGGCCGGTGCCGCTGTCGGACAAGAAACAATGGCAGCGAAAGTTTCCCTGGGGCGACACGATGGACCGCGAACGCTGCAACCTCTGGGGCTCCGGCCCCGACAAGGTCGTGGCCGTCGGAGAATTCTCTTCCGGCGTCAGCGTGGGCGGAGTGTATCAACTGATCGGCAACGTCTGGGAGTGGACCAGCGGCAACTTCGGCGCAGCCGAAAGCGCCTCGCAAGATCTCCTCTTGCCGGTTCCCATGAAGAGCATTCGCGGCGGGGCCTTCGACACGTATTTCGAGAACCAGGCCACTTGTCAATTTCAGAGCGGCGACAACCCCTTGTCGCGCAAGCACAACATCGGCTTTCGCTGCGCGCTGGGCATGTGCGACGTCGCCGCGCCGGAGCCCGGCGCAGGGCGGCACGAAGAATTCCAGGAAGCCGAACCGGAACAGGCCGAGGAGACCCACGCATGATCAAAGAAGGCGCCATGCCTATGGACTCGTACCGGCTGGCCCAGTACGCGGTCCAAGTCCCCTGTTATATCTGCGGCGTCGACAACACGTTCGACGCCGAATTGTGCCGGCAATGCTTCGCGCCGATGGCCTTGGCCCACCAGGCGACGACCCAGAAAATCAACCCGCGCATGGTCGCGGCGATCGGCGCCAGCAGCGCCGGCAAGACGGTCTACCTGGGCATGCTGATGGACATGCTTTCGCGGCAGCCCGATCGCTTGCAAATGATGGCGCGCGGCGCCTTTTCGATCAACCTGCAGCAGTCCACCGCTTCGGCCCTGGCGCGCGGAGAGTTCCCCCGCAAGACGCCGACCGAGCCCGACCGCTGGAACTGGGTTCACGCCCAGTTGCGGATGGCGGGCAAGAAGCAGCCGCTCGAACTGATCATGCCCGACATGGCCGGCGAAGCCTTGCTCGAGGAAGTCGACCACCCGCACACGTACGACGTGATCCATCCGCTGTTGTCGAAGTGCTTCGGCGCGCTGATCCTGATCGACACGGTGAAGCTGCAAAGCGGCTCGCTCGATCAGGACTATTTCACGATGAAGCTGCTCAGTTATCTGGCCGAACTGGATGAAGATCCGAAACGCGGCTGGTCGAAGCGACCCGTCGGCTTCGTGTTGACCAAGGCCGATGAGTGCGAGGAGTGCTTCGTCGATCCGTCCGGCTTCGCCCAAGCCCGAGCGCCCGGGCTGTGGCGACAGTGCCAGGAGCGGTTCAGAAATCATCGCTTTTTTGCGGTCGGCGTGGCCGGCGGTTGCGCCTATCGCAATCGCCGCGAGGGCAAGCTGCGCGTGCCGTTGCGCGTCGAGCCGCGAGGGTTGATCGAACCGTTCGAATGGCTGGTAAAGCAGGCCTAAGCGGACCAAGTTTTTCCGGACGCAAACGCCTGCGAGATTCAAGATCCCCAAAGGCTTTCACGGTGCTCATCGAACAAGCGATTTTCACTTCGACGCAGACCAACCGCTTGGACGGCTATCAATTGGCCGTGTACAGCCCGGAAATTTGCGCCGAGGACTTGCGCGAATTGGCGGTCTGGGGACCGTCTCACGACTCGCTGCTGGAAAGCGGCGAAGACGCGGTCAGCATCAACTTTCACCGCTTGCCAAGCGGCGCCTATTGCGTTTCGAAGACCACTCCGGCGGGCAGCGAATACAGCGGTCGCACGGGGCCCAAAATCTACACGCAATGTCTGATCGTCGACGCCGAAACGCTGGCGCGCTTTGCCAACAACCCGTTCGCGCTGCTGACGGCGGCCTTCGCCCAAGGCTCGCTAAAGGTCCACGATCCGCTGCCCGAGTCGCTCGAAGCGTTTCGGCTGGCGGGCAAGGCGGCCGTGGTCGACCAGGCGCTGTTGGCGCAATTGCTCTCCGAACCGGGCGCCACCTGGCTCGGCGCGCTGGTCGAAGCCGCCTTGCGCAGCCCTTCGTTGGCGCTGATCGCCGCCGGCAACGGCATCCGGCTGATCCACGGCCTCATCAACTGCCTGCCGCTTGAGTGCCGCACCGAATTTTCCTTCTGCACCGGGCTCAAGCATTCGCCGCGCCGACCCTTTCGCATCTTTTGCCTGGGCGACGACCCGACCGATCAACGACGCATCTTGCGGCAGCAGGAGACGACGGTGCTCGAATTGTCGGGCAAGCCGCCCAAACAATTCACGGCCACCACCGGTTGGAGCGGCTTCGTGGCGCTGGTCATCGCCTCGGGCAAAACGTCGTTTCTGGCTCAGCAGCTTGCGAAACCGCGACCGGGCCTCTCGATCGGCGATCTGACGGCGCTGGGCAACGAGCTGCTGGAAGTGCTGGCGGAATCCGCTCCGGCGGCCGCCGGCGCCGCCGCACATTTCGGCGAGCCGGAGTCGGCGCATCTCGGCGAGCCCGAGGCGTTAGCCTCCGGGTCGTTGCCGGAGGGAGGGCCGGGCGCCCCCGCCCGGCCAAACAAACCAGAGGGAGGGCCGGGGGCCCCCGCCCGGCCAAACGACGCGGCCGAAACCGCTCCGGCCGGGCGAGGGCGCCCGGCCCTCCACGACTCGCCTAACTCCGGCTCGCCAAACGTCGCCTCCGGCGCGGTTCCGCCCGCGGACGAGCAACACCGGGCCGACGCGGCCCATCGCCGTTTTCTGCGGGCCGTGCAGAGCGCTATCCGCAAGGCGCCGGGCGGCATCGAACTCGATCCGGCCCAGGTCCTGGGCACGCATTGCCCGGCTGCACTGGAGCAGCTCGAACGGCTCGACGACGCCGTGTTCGAAGCCATCGCCGGCAAGCCCGGCGCCCTCGACGAACTGCGCAAGCTCTGGCCCGAGGTGCTGTCGCAGCTTGGTCCAGAGCTGGTGGAAGAATCTCGCGAGCAATACGTGCGGCACGCGCTGCGCGTGTGGCGAGATTGCGTCGAAGGGGACCAAATCCGCAATCCCACGTTGGCCGTCGCCGCGATGGACGTCGTCTGCTTGCTGTTCGGCGAGTAGGCGCTCGACTGGCTCCGTCAAGCGGTAACACGTGCCGGACGGCGCCGGTCTCGAATTGCGCCCCGGCAAGAGGATTGCGCCGCGCGGTTTTTGCGATGCTTTGAATCGGCGGGCGGCAAAGAGGTTCGACGACCGCGAGCGGAATTGCACCGGCAACGCCTGCCACCAGCTTTAGCTGGTGGTAGGAAAGCCAACCATGAAACGTCGTCTAGCCGGCTTTAGCCGGCTTCCTCTTGAATTGGCTTTGATGAGGATGGCAGGCCACTGACGAGCGTCTGAAGACCTGCACAAGCCGGCTCAAAGACAACTGGCGCTTTTGCTCGAATACCACCAGCTAAAGCTGGTGGCAGACAGCAAAGAAGATCAGCAGCAATTTCCGAATTCTTTTGAAGAAGCGCGCGGTGAGTAAAGTTGCAAAGCGGCGAGTTGTAATAATTTAGCCCGCTTGGCTCAAGGCGGGTTCACTGCGCTTTTGGAATGTCTCCGCTCCGTGCATCGCGTCTTCCGCCGCCAAGGCGGTTCGGCGCGGTTGGCCATCTTGGCATCTGGAAGTTTCCGCTTGCGACGCGGCGACGCGGCCATGGTCGCTTTTCGCTCCGCGAAAAGACGTGCTTTCGCGGAGCGAAAGACGTCGATCCGCTCCTGGCGAGCCGGAGGCGTGAGCCTCCGTGTCGTCG
>Ga0307373_10005379_pt1 | contig 20974 bp, 20 predicted proteins | sample OX2MG_FD_202534 | JGI IMG/M metagenome (GOLD analysis project Ga0307373, IMG submission 202534) | Soil microbial communities from Risofladan, Vaasa, Finland - OX-2 | ecosystem: Environmental > Terrestrial > Soil > Coastal area > Acid sulfate soil | place: Finland: Risofladan, Vaasa | collected...
GGTTTCATCAGTCCATTTTATTGAAGCTAAATATTCATAACAACTTGCGTCGTCTTTAAAGTGCCGGTTAAATTTTATAGAATTCACACCTACAAACCTAAACTTTTTATCCATTGAGCTAAATTAGTTCTTTTTTTCCTCTTGGGCGCCCTAAGCGTATATACCTATAAATGAAATAAATGGATGCGTTAACACAAGAATCTGATAAATTGCGATCCTTTGCAAAATCATTTCCTATTTACTTAATGATTTCCTCCCTATCCATCATTCGCTGATTTATCTTCCAATCTTTTGTATATTTGTGAGTGATTAATAATCGTATTTAAAAACAATTCGCCATGTCAAAAAAAAATTATCTCTCTTTCATTTTGGCTTTCGGGCTTTTGCTATTCATTACCCCGCAAAGCTTTGCCCAATCTATGGTATTGTCAAAGGGTTCGAAAGCGCCAATTTTCACCGCCAAGGCCAGCCAGTCGGGCAATGAATTCGAATTTTCTTTAAAGAAAGCCCTTGCCAGGGGGCCGGTGGTGTTGTATTTCTATCCTTCTGCTTACACAGGTGGTTGTGATTTGGAAGCACATACCTTCGCCGAATTCAAGAATAAATTTACGGCAGCAGGAGCCACCATTATTGGTGTATCGGCAGATGATATTCAGAGATTGAGGTCGTTCTCATCTAACCCCGATTACTGTGCGGGGAAATTTGCGGTGGCTTCAGATCCCGGAGGCAAAATTGCAGCAACTTATGGCTTAAAACTGATACCTCCACAGCCTGGTGTTAAAGATGTACGTGGTGTGCAGGTTACTCACGGTTTTATCCCACGAACCACATTCGTTATTAACAGGCATGACAAAATTGTAGCTGTCTTTTCATCGGAAACCGATCATATTTCGCCTGATGAACATGTAAAAAAATCATTGGCAATTGTAAAGGAACTGTAGTTTGAAGAGACGAGTTATAGTCGGATAGGCAAGGGCATTTCAGCCCAAGCCCTCCACAAAACCGTGCTTGAGATTCTCACCTCACACGGCTTTTCTCATTCAGCATAAGAAGATTCTTACACATAATTGAACTAAACTTGATCATCCACGGATTACTCTGTGTTGTCTTTCTTAGTGCAAATGAATGAGCTGAACCCTTCGCTCCTTTCCGCTTTCACAAAATATCAACACTACTATGATTCAGTCCGACGCTTCCTGTTGTATCTCACGCCTTGAGCATGATTGAGTTGCAGTACGAACTGTAAAACCTTCGTTGAACAGTCTCCTGATAAATTATCAGAATTCCCGCAAAGCACATTGGCACATCAACAGGGAAACCTCCCACGTTCCGAATAAAAGCCTGTGTAAAGTTCCTGTCGTCTTTATGCCGGTTGACCTGTAGCCAGTAAACAGTTGCCTGCTACAATTATCCTATCAGCGCGAAGAAGCCAATAGTTTTGTCAACATCTGACCCTTTTCGACACGTCTTCAACGATTCACTTACGTTCAGCTCCTTTACACTCACCTGATACCGTCTCACGATACCTTTTGTCTGATTGTTCAGCACCATGCCTTTTGAACACAGCACCATCAGATGGTTTAGTACCAGCGACTGCACGCCGATACTGATAGACCTACTATCATCTTTTATTCAACATTGAAAAGAACTATCTCAATCCTTTCCATTCGTGGCACACCTTCACAAAGGGTAAAATCCCGAGTTTTCTCGGGGAACTGGTTCAGAACGCTTTAGCGGTCTGAACCAGTATATAGGACAATCGTTCGGGCCGCGGAAGAAAGCGACCCCACAAGACAGAATAACCCAATATTTTGTCCCATTAGTAATATAGTTTGGTCATCATTAGAAGATTTTATCGAATTGAACTTTTTGGACGAATAGAAATGCTAACAAATAATACTACTTTGACTGAGAGATTTCGTGATTTGTCGTCATCATTTTCTACCAACGAATAGTATTGACAGAACCTGACGCTCTGTTTTGCAAGGTTGAAACCATTGAATTAGCACGCCCACTAATTTTATTGCTTATTCCATTATAATTACTCAATCGTAATAACTGTATTTTTACTTTTCTCTATTCCAACATTTTTTCTCGAATGGCTTTTTACTGCCACCATAGTTAATATGGCCGAAATAAATAAGGATCCTGCCATAAGGATATAGGAAGCATCAAAGTTTCCTGTAAGTCCGTTCAAATAACCCACAATATAAGCTCCTGCAAATGATCCCAATGCACCCAGGCTATTGATTAATGCGATGGCTCCTCCTGAAACGTTTCGTGGCAATATCTCAGTAATAACTGCAAAGAAAGGACCATACGGTGCATACATGGCGCCTCCCGCTATTACCAGCAATGAAAAAGATAGCCAGAAATTATGGCTCCCTACCAAATAAGATCCATAAAAAGCAATCGCTCCCACCAAAAGAAAAGGCCAGATAAATTCTTTTCTCTTTAAGGCTTTATCCGAATAGTGAGATACTATCAGCATCATGATTATAGCCAGTACATAAGGAACTGAAGCCAGCCATCCTGTTTTTACAATATTCATGTTGGGCGCCTCATTAATGATTGAGGGAAGCCACATCACAAAACCATATACTCCAATACTCCACAAAGCATACTGAAAGCACAACAAAACCACCACTCTTGATTTAAAAGCTTCGGCATAATTTTTTATTGGTTTTATGTTTTGTTGTTCTAATGCCAATTGTTCCTCTATATCTTTTTTCTCGGATTCGGATAACCATTTGGCATCTTTTACTTTGTCTTTTACTAAATACCACCAAAAGAAGGCCCAGATGATGGCAGGTGTTCCTTCTATAATAAACATCATGCGCCAACCCAATGATCCTACGAGGTGGCCTGAAAGGATTGACATCCATAAAATAGTAACAGGGTTACCAAGGATCAGAAAGTTATTGGCTCTTGAGCGCTCTGCTCTTGTAAACCACCTGCTTAAAAATATCAGCATGGAAGGAAATACAGCGCTTTCCACCACTCCCAGCATAAAGCGGATGATGATCAGCAAGTCTATATTCTGCACCATGCCGGTGGCCATTGCCAATGCTCCCCACAGTATCAATGCCCAGAATATTAATCTCCTCGCACTTTTGTTGGCCGCATATAATGCTCCCGGTACCTGGAAGAAAAAGTAACCCAGGAAAAACAGGGAACCCAACAGGGACGACATGGCTGCGGTTATGTTGAGATCATGAGCCATTCCACCAGCCAAAGCAAATCCAAAATTGGCCCGGTCGAGATATGCAAGACTATAGGTGATAAAAACTATAGGAATTAAACGATACCAGCGCTTTTTGGCTAATGGCAAGGACATAATTGTTTCATTTTTTTTTACTTCGTTTTGTTTCTGTTTCGAAACTTAAACTGCTTTGACAACCTGGAACTCCTGATTTATCTTGCTAATCTATGGAATTAAAACAAGAATTTAAACCTATTTTAGAATGAGTCAATTTTAAAGATGTATCCTTTTTGGAGCAAGGGTACAGTTTGTAAATTAGCGTAAGCTTATGCTTTTAAAAGAAGAGATTTGTATATTTACTTATGAGCCGCAAAATATAAATCCAATGCTATCGAGGTAAGGATTAATTTAAGTTCGTAATTAAATGGAACAAGTGGATACATTTTCATTTTTTTTGTTTTTCCTTGTTCCATCGGAACAAATCGCAGGCAGAAAAAAATTCATATTCCCAGGTTAAGCCCTGACGTTACCAACAAATGCTTATAGGTATGACACGAAACAACAAAAAATATTCAGTAATTCTTTTTGTATCGTTAGCGATTCTATCTTCCTGTGCAACCATCTTAAATGGGCCTGTGCAAAAAATTCTTATTACTCCAGGCAAGAATATTAAAATTTTATCGGTAGAAAAGGTTGCCTTGGTTGATTCATCATTAATCGGCATGAATGCGCAGAAAGCCTATTATGTTGTAAGAGGTACCCAACCTCTTAAAGTTAATATCCAAGTTGGCAGTACAAAAAAATTAGTATTCTTAAAGGCCAGGAATTCCTTAGCTTTTTGGGCTAACATTGACTTCAACTATGGTTTAGGGATGTTAATTGACAAAGAAAATGTAAAGAGGTTTGCTTATAGAAAAAGAAATTATTTAACAGCTACTAACGACACGTCAGTTACCATAACCAGATTTGCGCCCATAAAACAAGGGACGATTAAATTATCATTATCGCCATCATACTTAAATGGATTTAGCATAAACAAAATAGACAACCAATACAATAACAGTGGGGTTTGGGGGCTTGAAACAGGTTTAGATTATTTTTATAAGGATAACCATTATTTATCTCTAAACTTAGGAGCAGCAACTGATAGATTCGGAGAATATTTAGGTATTGGATATTTTGAGACGGCAAGTACCCTATATGCCAGTGTGAGAAATAATAATGTAATTGGAAGTTTTGATTTGGGTTATGGTCTGAATTTGTCGGAGCTAAATTGGACAAATCAAACAATGAACGCGCCAATTCAAATTATTCAATCAGTTAAAAGTATAGGATTAGGATTGAGTTTTTCAGCGCAGTATAGGTTAGGAAATTATTTTAGATTTGGCTTTCTTTATCAACCTGTTTTATTTTGTCCGGGTTTTGACTATCAACATTTTACTTCTTTTAATTTGATATGGAAATTCCCAATAGGACAGATCAACAGATAAATACACTTGCCTACAATAGCAAAGCTTGCTTTGACGAGGACAGCGTTACTTTATCTGTGGATGACTTATAAATGGTATGGAATTATTTTTGATATTGAAGGTGTAACCATTCCAATAGTGGTATTATTCTTTTAGCATTTAACGGGGATAGATTTATCATTGTAAAAGATAAGCCCCTGTAGAAACAGGGGCCGGTTTACCAAAACTAACTGCTTATGAGAAAAATTTGTATTTTTTATTTTTAATTACGTCACAAAGATAATACTATATTTATTTAATAAATGTTAAGCTATTATTTATTAAATGTTAAGTCATATCTTTAGGATAAACCATGACCGTAAATTTAGATCTATGATATCTGGCATGGCAATTGTCATAATACTATACCAATACGAGCAATATATATTATTAAGAATGTGAATTAATTTGTTTTATATAATGCGATATTTTTCCTAAATTACATTTAACTAAAATAAAATAAAATGAACAAATCCGGAAAAAGGGTAATTCCAATATATGCAATGATCTTCGCATTAGGTTTTTCATTGTTTGCAAGCGCTCAAAGCAGGAAACAGGAAAGAGATCAACGCGAAAACCATAAAGAGGTAACAAAACGGGTTCCAACCAGGGAGGTGACTACCCATACTACAGTGAATCGTAGAACTGAAACACGACCAACAGTTGCACGTCAACCTGAAAGACGACCGACAGTGACGCGTCAAACAGAAACAAGAGTAACCGTAAATCGTACAACGAATCGTAATTCAGTTGTAAAGTATCCCTCAAATCGTCCGGTTTACAGACCCAAAGGTATGGCTGTTAACCGCAGGCCTTATCATCGTCCTCCGATTGTTTATAGAGGTAGAAAATTTTACACCTATCACAAATATTATGCTCATCCTTTAACGACGTTTTCTTATGGACCACGCTGGCATCCGATAGGTTTTTTTGTTTCGTCGCTTATAGGTGCAGCAATTGTTATTGATGTTGCCAGCATGCATTATCATTATTCTGATGGGGTATTTTATGCTCCATATAATAATGGATATCGTGTAGTACCTCCTCCTCCTGGAGCTTATGTGCCATCAATTCCCGAAGGTTTCCAGCAATTATCGGTAGGTGGCCAGCCTTATTATTATTTTGGTGGCGCTTTCTATATCTTCAACGGTAATGAATACGAAGTGGTGCAGGCACCGGCAGGGGGTGTTGTCTATAATTTACCCCAGGGTAGTTCGCAAGTGCAGGCAGATAATTATAGCTATGTGATGTATAACGGTACTTATTACCAGCCCATTCAGATTAATGGCCAGGATGCGTATGAGGTTGTGGAAATTGAGCAGTAATAAGTCTTTTTAGCGAGTGATCGTTACACTAATAAATTAAATTCTAATTTTTAATAAACTGAATAAAATGCTGTACAGATTGTACAGCATTTTTAATTCTTTGAACTTCCACATCAACAAGAGCACCAATAAAAAAGCAAATCTTATTCTCAGATTTTTGTTCCTTTTATCAATGTTACTGACTTAATGGATTGATTTTTTAGATGTACAAATTGTTTTCGTTCTTCGTCTTGCATAAAATTTTTAAAGTCCTCTTCTGCGGCAAACTCTACCAAATGTATTTCATAAGGCGCATCCATATTTGCTTCGATTATTGAGGTTTTACCAGGTCTTATTCGTAACAGGAGTTGACCATTATATTTTGAGATGATAGGAATTGCAATATCCTCAAATTGATGAAAAACATTTTCCTGTCCTTCCTTCAGGTAAATAAGCTGAGTTATATAAATCATATTCTGAGTTTTACAAAATTTTAAATTTTCACTTAGTGGAGGTTTAACTTTTAATTGCCGGCGCCTGCAACCTCCTGATCAAGACGGGACATAATTTTAAAGAAGCCATTGTTCATGAGAACAGACCAAACCGGCTCTTCTTTTTCAGTAATAAATTTGGAAAGTAATTTCTTATATTACTGAAGTTATCCACCAAACATTGCCAAAAGGATCTTTAATACCTCCGCTGCGACCGTATGATTGATTGGAAAGTTGTGTTACCACTGAGCCTCCATTTTGTAAGGCACTTCTATAGGTTTCATCTGCATTTTCAACGTAAACAAATAAGTTTGCGTTACTCAATTTATACCTGTCGATTGAGTCGGCAAACATGATAGTACTTTGTCCAATCATTACTTCTGCGTGCATAATTTGGTTTTCGTTGCGCATTGCTTTAATCTTTTCTGTTGCGCCAAATACTCTCTGAGTAAACGCGAGAAAGCCAGCGGCATTATCAAGAATTAAATAAGGCATTATTGTCTGATAGTTTTCAGGGATTTTCATTTTCTTAAATTTTAATTGTTTTAATTTATAAGATTATTTTCGTTTATGCTTGTATGTTATTTAAAAGAAATGGTAACTTTTGAAAAGCGGGAAATACCTTCCTAAATGTCAAAGTCCTTATATTAACTTTCCAAAATTTTTTACTATTTTATAACAGACCCGGGAATTTTCTTTCGGAAAGAATTCTCTTCAAAGGTCTGCGTTCTTTTTAACTGTCTATTACATTCCGTTTCTAGGATCTTGCCTATACTGAAATTCATATTCCGGCGGGGGCTCTTTTCCTAAAAGATTTTTTACAAAATAATCCCAGCGGCGACGCATTTCATAAAAGTAATATTTTCCATAACCATGATGACTGTTAGGATAAATGATCAGGTCAAAGTTTTTGTGGGCGTCTTCCAAAGCCTGCACTACAAGTAATGTATTTTGTGGTGGTACGTTATCATCCATCAATCCATCCACCAACATTAATTTTCCTTTCAGATTTTTAGCATATGTTTCATTAGCCTCTGCTGCATAAGTACTGTTATTTATCGGCCCGTCAAAACGATCGCCCCAGTCAGATTCATAATTGCGATTATCGTGGTTGCCGGATTCTGCAATACCTACTTTAAAGAAATCAGGATATCGGAACATAGCATCTGCTGTGGCAAAGCCCCCTCCCGAATGTCCCCAGATACCGACGCGGGTGGTATCCATATAAGAATACCTGGCAGCTAATTGCCTGATACCAGCGACCTGGTCGGGCAAAGTATTCACAGACATATCACTATAATCCTTGTCCTGGAAATGCTTTGTCCTTAAGGGGTTGCCGGTCCCTTCAATTTCCACAACTACAAATCCAAGTTCTGCAAGGGCCTGGTTGTCTCCGTCAAAAACATGGAATGACCATCCGCTGCTTCCTTCAGCAGTTATAGTTCCTCCCTGCGGGCCCGGATAGATATAATCAATAACCGGGTATTTTTTTTGCAGATCAAGATGAGTAGGAGTATAAATTAATCCATAAATTTCATTTACTCCGTCTGCAGCTTTTACTTTAAATGGAACCGGTGGCTTCCACCCGATGGCCTCAAGCCTGGAAAGGTCAGTTTTTGCAATCGTCATAATCATCCTGCCATCTGATTTTCGCAATACGGTTACAGGTGCCACATCGGGTTTTGAATAGCTGTCAATGAAATATTTCCCTGTGGGTGAACAAGTAACATCATGATTACCGGTTTCGGGAGTAAGTATAGAAAATCCTTTACCGTCAAAATTTATTTTGCAAAGTTGCATATAGTATGGATTTTCTTCTTCTAATCCTGCCGCCATAAAATAAATGATACGGCCTTTATCATCTACTTTTAATATTTTAGAAACATCATATTTTCCGTCGGTAATTTTATTTTTCAATTTGCCGGTAACTGCATCATATAGATAAAGGTGATCCCAATTATCACGTTGAGAAAACCAAATAAATTCATGGGATGCAGGAAGATAACGCCAGTTTACTCCACCAAATCCTGATTCAAACTGAGAAGGTACATCTTCCTCAAAAATTTCACTCACATCACCTGTCTCAGCATCTGCAATCCGCACTTTTTCTGTTTTATGAAAACGGGAAGTAGAAACAAAAGCCAGCTTACTTCCATCGGGACTCCATTCTACGTCCACCAGTTTACCATCAGCGGCAATATCATCCATATCCGTAGAACGGCGGGGATCAGGAGGGATCTTTAGAAATATAACTTTAGGATCACTTACATTGATGACTACACGATATATTTTCATTTGCGCAGTATCGCCCGGGAATTCATATTTCCATTTATCCAAATGCGGTGCACCTACATTGGTAGATACTAAATACATATCGGTTACATTACGTTGATCTTGTTTGAACGTAGCTATTTTTTTGGAATCAGGGGACCAAAGCAATATGGGATGATCACTATGCCGCCAGCTTGCATTATCTGTAGCATACCCAAAATTCTCTGTACCATCAGTAGTGAGTTGCGTCTCTTTCCTGGAAGCTATATCACGAACCCACAAATTCCAGTCTTTGATATAGGCTGTCAGCTTACCGTCAGGAGAAATAACTTCATCTCGTAGATCTCTGCTGTAACGGTTCATCATAGGAGAGGAGAATTTCTGATCACTTTGCATACATTGGTAGCCTTGCAGGTCACATTGCCATTCTTTATCATCAGCACGAAAAAGAATAGCTCTATTATCATCTGTATATTTAAAATATTGAAACGGCAGCATGTCAGCAGTATAAGTATTACCAGTCGCCCTTGAAAGAGAAGCAGCCAGTTTTTCCTGGTCGAATGCCGGTTTACGTGTACCGTTTTCCGGATCTACTAAAATAAATTCACTACCCCTGGGTGTCAAATCACGAAACCAGAAATAATCGTTGGAAATCCAGTTAGGTTCAACACTTTCGTGATCAATATAAGGTGCGGTTTTATAAAAAAGAAATTGTTCAGCATGAGCATAATCGCTGGCCGTCAATGAATCCCGGGATGATTGGGCATAAGCTGAAACTGTTATTGACAGTAAGATAACAGGCAGGTAAAGTTTTCTTATCATTGAAGTAAATGTATTTTATGGGGGCTAAGGTAGGGAAAATAACGAGTGAATATTTCAGGTCTTTTTTTACTTTTCTTTGATTGGTAAGTAATACAGGATGATTGGAAAGTTGCAAGAATAGCGAAGTTAGCCAGTCTCAAAAATGTAGAAGTAAGTTCAATCTTCATTTTAACCGAATGTAAAAGTAAATGCCTTAAATCCTTCAGGCACTTCTATTTCAATGTTATGTTCATGGTAATCATTGGAATTAAATAAAGTATAAAGTTGCGACATTTGCACTTTTACATCTGGCTGTGCTTTTCCATCTACTGTAATCTTTATGATTACCGGTTTTTTTGAAGAAGCCACCATATATACTTTTCCGGATGAAAAATGTAAATAAATTTTGCCGGTGCCTTTTGTTACCTCAGCATAATCTTCACCAAATTTCCATTTGCCTTCCACGGCAAAATTATTAAGTGCCGGAGTACCATTAAAAGTGTACATTTTTGATTGGTCGGAGGCAGTTTGCGAAGGCGTTAAATTTTGTATCCTGTTAAGATTGAAATACATTTCAGGTGAATTTATTTTGCTTAGATCCTGGCCATTTTCTGTACCTACAGATTCATTTAAACCTAGCAATCCCCGAATGGCATTTTCTGTATGATCGTATTCCCCTTCGCCAAAATGTTCATACACAATATTTCCTTTTTGATCAATCAGATATTCTGCGGGCCAATATTCGTTTTTATAGGCGTTCCAGGTACCATAGCTATTGTCCTGCGCTACGGGGTATTTAATTCCGAATTTAGCCACAGCTTTTTCTACATTACCGTTGTCTTTTTCAAAAGGGAATTCAGGAGTGTGAACGCCAATAACAACAAATCCTTTGTCTTTATACATAGCATACCATTTTTCTGTAAATGGCAAAGTTCGCAGGCAGTTAATGCATGAATACGTCCAGAAATCTATCAATACCACTTTTCCTCTTAACTGTTTTATGGTTAGTGGTTCAGAATTGATCCAGTTGGCAATCCCTGTAAATTCTGGTGCTGGTCCATAATCAGACAATTTAATTTCTCCTGTGTCAGCAATTCCATTTCTGTCGGAAACAGTTATAACGGATGGGGAGGCGCCTACTAATTTTTGTTCAAGATTTGATTGTGGAAAGAAAGAAGTGAGTTTGCTCTCAATTAATGTGTCATATTGAAAATACATGGCTACCGCGAGCAACAAAATTAAAACTCCAAATGCCTGCTGAAGCCTTGCGGAATATTTTACCAGGCCACGGATTTTAGTAGTTATCCACTGGCTTCCGTAGGCAATAATCAGCATAGGCACTCCCGCTCCGAGAGCATATATAATCACCAATATGGAAGCCTTAGCGGTACTTCCTTGTGTGGCAATCAAAGTAAGAATCGTTCCCAATACTGGTCCGCCACAAGGCGTCCAAACAATTCCTAACACCAATCCCAAAATGAAAGCGCCTGAATTACCTTTGCGTGAGTTTCCTGCTTCACTCGCTTTATTGATAACGCCTGAAAACTTTGAAGTAAGTAATTCAAAAGGCAACGGCCATATCATAAAAAATGCAAAAACCAACAACATTACAATAGCGATGTTTCTGATAAGATTTTGTGAAAGGCCTAAATGAGTTACCAATGCAGAAAGTACCAGGCTGGCAGCCGCAAAACTTATCACAAAACCAAGTACTATCATTAAAGGACGGAGCCTGTTACGTTGGCCAACAGAAGCGCCGAGTATAATTGGCAGCATTGGTAATATGCACGGCGCTGCTATAGTTAGTATGCCGGCTAAAAAAGCAAAGAGAACCTGAACCATAAAAAAATGACTTTTGTCGGAAACAAAAAATTTGAATTATCCAGAGATACGAGTAATTTGTATATAGAGATTGTTAAAAAATTGATGATGTGGGTAAGCCTTTGTATGGATTGAGAGAAATTAATGTTGGAAACAAAACGAAGCAGTAGTTAGAGATTGAGTGAGGTATTAGCGACCTGAAAGGAAAAATATTCCCGGAATAAGGTTTAACTTCGTAACCTTGTTTTACTAATAGGAACTCAGGAGAAAAAGAACTTGTATTTTCTTTGTTGGATGTTTTTAACAAACTTAATCCAGAGTAATTAACTAATGAATTTGCACTTTATGCCTTTACTATATTTAAAAGACAATCACAATAATACAACAGCTGTGGTAATCCCCATAAGCGGTTGGGAAAAATTACGCAAGCACATCAGGATATTAATTTGATGCTTCAGCCTAAGACAGATCCTACAAAAAAAATGAAGCCTTCTGATTACAGGGGTTGTATTTCTTCCGAAAAAGCGGATAAATTAAATGCTCACATTGAACAATCGCGTAACGAATGGAACAACGATATTTAGTCGACTCTAATACTATCATTGATTACGTTGGAAACAAAATGTCTGGAAATACTCTGGTAGTTTTTTATGGTTATTTTAACAATAATCTTTCTGTATCTATTATCACTAAAATCGAAGTACTGGGATTTAAAGGAAATGAATATGAACTAAAAAAATTAAACGATTTTATTGGATTGGCAAATATTTTTTATGTTGATGACAATATTGCTGATAAGACCATCGAACTACGTAAGATTTACAAAATTAAAACTCCCGATGCCATTATTGCTGCTACAGTGCTGGTTTACGGTTTAATATTAATAAGTCGCAATGTTACTGATTTCAAGAAAATTGAAGGGCTAAAAATAATTAACCCGCGGGAACTGTAATTTATAATAACTGCTGACGTAAGAATTACTCTATCAAAATATAAAAGATCTATTTCATGTCTTTTTTGCAATGAACTAATCGAATCCTAAATTATAATCCAAATCTATCCCAAAATAATTGACCAAGCTACAAACTTATTATAATAATCCATTGTAATGGAATTCTTAATTTTGTAAACTCAATAATATAATAAAGTGTAAATGTTTGAACTTCTCTCGCAAAGTATAAAAGAAAAGATTTCGCTAACGGATGAGGAATTTAATTTTACAAAAACTCTTTTCATTCCAAAGAAATTACGTAAAAAGCAATATTTATTACAGGAAGGCGACATAAGCAAATACACAGCATTTGTAGAAAAAGGAATGTTACGCACTTTTACAGTGGACGAAAAAGGAAACGAACCAATTCTTCAATTTGCTATGGAAGGTTGGTGGGCAGGTGATCTGTATAGTTTTCTTACTGATGAGCCTTCCCAATATCATATAGAAGCCATAGAAGATTGCGAATTACTATTGATAACAAAACCTTCGTGGGATACGCTGCTTGAAAAAATTCCTGCATTCGAAAGATATTTCCGGATATTGATTCAAAACAGCCTCATTGCCACCCAACAAAGATTGATGGGTTCTATGAGCGAAACTGCGGAAGAAAAATATACAAAACTTATTGATAATTTTCCCGGATGTATTCAAAGAATTCCCCAGCACATGATTGCTTCTTATTTAGGAATTACCCGCGAAACGCTTAGTCGCATCCGAAGCCAGTTGGCCTCGCGTAAATGACAGAGTGATTTTTAGCATTCACTTTTATTATGTGCAGAATCCTGTAGGAATGATTTTGTATCTTTAATGCAATAATATTATTCGAAGAGTAAAGGTTTAATAGAAAGATAAGAAATGAAAGTATTTATAAATAACATCATACCGGAAGCAGGAAAAAATCTTATGTTGAAAGCCGGAATAGAGATTTTAGAATGGAAGGAAAAAAGAACTTTAAGCCCTGCTGAATTAATAGAATATTCTAAACAGTGTGATGCTTTAGTCGTTGCGGGATACAATAAAATTGATGCAAATTTTCTGCAGGAATGCAAACATTTAAAAGTAATCGCATTACATTCCGTAGGCTATGATAGTGTTGATATTGCCGAAGCAACCCGTCTAAGGATTCCAATTGGAAATACCCCGGGTGTTGTAAGCGGCGCTACTGCTGATACTGCTTTTTTGTTGATGCTTGCTGTTTCGCGAAAGGCTTTTTACCTGCATAAAAAAATCCTTAAAGGAGATTGGAAATTTTTTGAACCAACTGCCAGCCTGGGAATAGAATTAACCGGTAAAACTTTAGGTATTTATGGTTTGGGAAATATTGGGTTTGACATGGCAAAACGTTGCATAGGTGCTTACAATATGAAGGTCATTTATCATAACAGAAATCACAATATAGAAGCCGAAAAATCATTGAATGCAAAAATGGTTTCGTTTGAAGAATTATTGAAAGAGAGCGATGTCATTTCTGTGCACAGCGTTTTATCCAATGAAACAAAAGGTAAATTCAACAGCGCAGCATTCGATAAGATGAAGCCTGGTTCTATTTTTATAAATACTGCAAGAGGAAGAATTCATAATGAGGAAGATCTAATGTATGCTTTACAAAATAATACTATCTGGGGTGCAGGTTTAGATGTAACTAATCCTGAGCCCATGCATCCCGATAATCCTTTGCTGAATATGCCCAACGTTGCCGTATTACCGCACATAGGTACAGCAACTGTCGAAACAAGGAATGCTATGTCAACTCTCGCAGCCCAAAATATTATTGCAGGTGTAAATGGAAAACGTATTCCTTATCCTGTAAATCCTGAGGTATATGATTTAATAAAAAACATCTAAGAAGCTCTGTTTAATTTACGTTTGATCATAATAGTTATATTATGGTACTTTCATTTCTTAACTTATTTTTAAGATTCTTGTTTTTCGATTTAAATTTCCTCTCTTTGGACTAACCAAGCAAATTCTATTGACATAGATCAATGCAATTTATTATCATACATCATTGGTTTAGGTATCTCCATCATGCTAATTTTGTGCTACAAAAAAAGTGGATCATGTCAGCTAAAAAATCAATAGCTATTGTTGGAGCAACAGAAAAGATAGGAGAGGAGATTGCTACTCAGTTTATGAATAGCAATTATTCTTTGCTTTTAATTTCCAACAATAAAGACAGATTGAATTATTTAGCAAAAAAAATGGCAGATAAAAAACCAAAGGCTGAAATCAATTTTATGGAATGTGTGAAAGATGGCTGCTGGGAAGCCGATATTATCATTCTTGCAGTTCCTCACGATGAGGAAAAAATGGTGGCTGAAATAATGAAGGAAGTGGCTACTCAAAAAATAGTAGTTAGTGTTTCAAATGAGGAAAATGCATGCGGAGAATTACAGAAAATATTGCCTTACTCTAAATTGGTAAGAGTTTCAGGAGACTTCAATTCAAAGGAATTAATAATCAAAGGCGATAATGAAACAGTAAACGAACCTGCCCTGGCGCAAGCAAAGGAAATAAAAGAGATTTTTAACCAGGCAGGTTATCATACTATTATTGAGAATTATTTCTATAAAAATTAAATTCACAAACAACAACAAATATTTAATAAAAACAATTTAAAACTAAAAACATGGCAACAATTAAATGGTCTGCTGACCCGAGTCACACAGAAATTACTTTTAAAGTAAAACACCTTATGATCACTACTGTAACAGGTCAATTTAAAGAATACACTGTTGATGTAGAAACTGAAGGTGATGATTTTCATACAGCAAAGAAGATTGAATTCTCTGCTAACATTAACTCAATTGATACGAATAATGAACAACGGAATGCTCACTTAAGATCTGCGGATTTCTTTAATGTGGAAAAGAATCCCAAATTGTATTTTTCTGGCAAGAAATACGAGGTTAAAGGTGATGAGGCAAAACTTCATGGAGATTTAACTATTGGCGGAATAACAAAACCTCTTACACTCGATGTGGAATTCGGAGGAATAGTAAAAGATCCATGGGGTGGAGAGAGAGCCGGTTTCTCTATTAAAGGAAAATTGAGCCGTAAGGATTTTGGTATGGTTTATAATGCTGCTTTGGAAGCAGGTGGGGTAGTAGTAGGAGATGAGGTGAAAATAAATGCTGAAGTAGAACTGGTTAAACAAGTTATCAAAGAAGAAGAAAAAAAAGCTATCTTAAAGAAAACAGAAGCGGTAGCATAAGCTTATTAAAAGCATTGAATCTATCATGGGAGAAACTTTTAATTCCATGATAGATTCATTTTAAAAAATAATAACTACGATGAAAATAGCATTAATCGGGGCCACAGGATTTGTAGGTTCCGCCATTTTAAAAGAAGCTTTAGAAAGAGGTCACTTAGTAGCCGCTATTGCTCGTCATCCCCAAAAAATAAAACCGCAAAATAATCTTACGATTAAAAAAAGCGATGTAATTGATAGTGATGGTTTGGCAGGGATATTGAAAGGAAATGATGTAGTTATAAGTGCATATAATGCAGGGTGGACAAACCCTGACATTTATAATGATTTTTTAAAAGGATCTCAATCTATTCAGGATTCAGTGAAAAAATCGGGAGTGAAAAGGTATATTGTAATTGGTGGCGCAGGTAGTTTATTTGTAGCGCCTAATGTACAATTGGTTGACGTACCTGAATTCCCCGCTGAATGGAAACCCGGCGCATTAGCTGCGCGTGATTATTTAAACATTTTAAAAAAAGAAAATGAGTTGGATTGGACTTTTGTAAGTCCGGCAATTGAAATGAGCCAGGGCACTCCGCATGGAAGAAAAGGTACTTATCGAACTGGCTTGGATAACCCTGTGTTTGATACCAATAACAAAAGCGCCATTTCAGTGGAAGACCTTGCAGTAGCGATTGTGGATGAAGTTGAAAATCCTAAGCATGTTCGTGCACGCTTCACTGTTGGGTATTAATTATTAAAAAATAAAAATCATGAATGTAAATATTTGGTCAGATGTAAGATGCCCGTTTTGCTATATCGGTAAAAGAAAGTTCGAGAAGGCACTTGAAAAATTTCCTCATAAAGATAAAGTGAACGTAATATGGCAAAGTTTTGAACTTGATCCTAAACTAAAAACAAATATCACTGTAAGTGCAATAGATCATTTAGCACAGGTTAAAGGAATCTCAAAATCCCAGGCAGAGGGAATGCAACAGCATGTTGCCAACATTGCCAAAGAAGTGGGACTCGATTTTAATTCTAAAGAAATGATTGTTGCCAACTCCTTTAATGCACATAGGCTAATTCAATTATCCAAAACCAAAGGGTTAGGTAATGAAATGGAAGAAGCATTATTCAAAGCCTATTTTGTGGATGGGAAGAATATAGATGATAAAGAAACTCTTCTTAAAACAGGCATGTCTATTGGATTAGATGAAAGTGAAGTGAAAGAGATTTTTTCTTCAGATGCGTTTGCAAAAGAAGTAAAGCAGGATGAAAGGCAGGCACAATCAATAGGTATTAATGGTGTTCCATTTTTTGTTCTAAACAAAAAATATGCTGTTTCTGGTGCCCAATCTCCCGAAACCTTTTTAGATGTTTTGGAACAAACATGGCTAGAATTCGAGAAAGAAAATCCGCCACTGATTATTACAGAAGGTGAGTCTTGCTCTGTTGATGGGAACTGTAATTAAGTAAAGCAAACAATTAACCATTAAGAAATAAACCGGGAGTAAAAATCAATGTCATCTTTTTCAACTTTCAATAAGTTTACCAATGCTCTGAAAGCGGAAGAATACCTGATGCCCGTATTGTTCATTGGTCACGGTTCGCCTATGAATGGAATAGAGGATAATGAATTCAGCCAAAAATGGGCACAGATGGCAAAAGAAATTCCAACGCCGGCAGCGGTGATGGTGATTTCTGCGCATTGGTTCAGTAAAGGCACACGCATCACGGCTATGGATTTTCCTGAAACCATCCATGACTTTGGAGGTTTCCCGCAGACACTATTTGATGTGCAATATCCTGCACCTGGTAATCCTGCTTTGGCAATAGAAACCTCGGAGTTGTTACATTCTGCACATGTGGAATTAGACCACGACTGGGGATTAGATCATGGCGCATGGACTGTTGTAAGGCACATGTATCCCGAAGCAAAGATTCCTGTTTTACAATTGAGTATTGATTATACCAAACCGCCTCAAAATCACTATGATCTGGCAAAAGAATTGTATGGATTAAGGAAAAAGGGGGTACTAATTATTGGTAGCGGAAATATGGTACACAATCTGCGGATGGTATCCTGGAACAAAATGAATGAGAATTACGGTTATGATTGGGCGTTGCAGATGAATGATACTTTTAAGAGATTGATCCTAAATGGTGATTATAAATCGTTGATAAATTATGAAAGTTTGGGTGCTGAAAGCAGACTTGCGATTCCAACCCCTGAGCATTATTTGCCACTCTTGTATTCGTTAGGATTGAAAGGGAATAATGATTCTATTTCTTTCTTTAATGATAAAGGGCAGGATCTTTGACGATGACTTCGGTGTTAATTGAAAATTGAAAATTGATAAAATGTACAACCTGAAAATAATTTCTTCTACTGTTCGTCCGGGGCGTAAAGGACCGGTAGTAGCTGCATGGGTCACTGAATTGGCTAAGCAAAACGGGAACTTTAATGTAGAATTCATAGATCTTGGTGAACTTAATTTGCCTATGATGAATGAACCTAATCATCCCATAATGAAAATGTACAAACATGAGCATACCAAACAGTGGAGCGCAAAAATTGACGAAGCAGATGCATTCATTTTTGTAACGGGGGAATATGATTATAATTATCCCGCTCCATTAAGAAATGCATTAGAGTATCTCTCACAGGAATGGGGATATAAACCTGCTGTAATCGTGAGCTATGGTGGCGTGTCTGCGGGTACAAGGGCAGCTAATTCTTTAAAAGGCGACCTTTCAACTTTTAGAATGGTTCCTTTATCTGAGTCAGTAAATTTTCCATTTTTTCAACAAAATATAAATGATGAAAATGAATTTGAAGCAAATGAAGTTTCTCATAAAGCGGCGCAAAATATGTTGAAACAATTAGTAAGATGGACCAAAGGATTAAAAGCAATAAAGGAAGATACAGAATAAATGATCGTAATTTTTCAAAGACGAAAGATGATTGTTAAAATACTTAAAACAGAATAGAAATGGAAAAAAGAAAATTAGGCAAATCAGACTTATTGATATCACCACTTACATTTGGAGGTAATGTTTTTGGATGGACAATTGATGAAGAAAAATCATTCAAATTGTTGGATGTTTTTTTCGCATCCAATTTTAATTTTGTAGATACTGCAGATGGATATTCAAGATGGGTGCCGGGTAATCATGGTGGTGAGTCTGAAACCATCATCGGAAACTGGATGAAAAAAAGAGGGAACAGAAAAGACATGATCATTGCAACTAAAGTAGGAGCTGATATGGGCAACGGCAAAAAGGGATTGAAAGCAAACTATATAAAAAAGGCTGCGGAAGATTCCTTAAAAAGATTACAAACAGATTATATTGATCTGTATCAATCGCATCATGATGATTTGGATACACCGGTTTCTGAAACTATGACTGCATTTAATGAATTAATTAAAGAAGGAAAAGTGCGTTATATCGGGGGATCTAATCTAAGCGCGGAAAGAATTAAAGAATCCAATGATTTTGCCCGAAAAAATAATCTGCAACCTTATATAAGTTTACAACCGTTATATAATTTATATAGCCGGGAAAAATTTGAGAATGATTACCTTAAATTGGCTTTTGACGAAGGTTTGGCAGTGCTCCCTTATTATTCATTGGCAAGCGGTTTCCTTACTGGAAAATTCAGGAACGAGAAAGATCTAAATATCAGCCAACGTGGTCATGGCATTAAGAAAAAATACTTTAATGAAAGAGGATTTAAAATTTTGGCCGCAATGGACAAAGTAGCAAAAAAACAAAAAATTGAGTTATCACAAATTGCCATTGTATGGATGCTTCATAAACCGTTCATCACTTCGGCAATTGCAAGCGCTACAAAAGAAAAACAGTTGGAAGAATTAATTCATGCAACTAATCTAAAATTAAGCAAAGAGCAAATCAATGCTTTAGACGAGGCGAGTGCCTATTAAATTTTCAATTTTTAACTTTCAATTTTCAATTAATTTATGGAATTAGGCATCATGACTTTTGCAGATATGGAACCGGAAACGCTTCCGGGACGTGGAATTAATGCGCATCAGCGACTGAAAGATCTGATGGAAGAGATCAAATTGGCCGATCAACTGGGGTTGGATGTTTTTGGAACTGGCGAACACCATCGTCCTGATTATGCAGTGTCATCTCCTGCAATCATTTTAGCGGCAGCGGCAATGGTTACGAAAAATATTAAACTCACAAGTGCCGTTACTGTATTGAGTTCTGATGATCCGGTGCGTGTGTTTCAGAATTTTTCAGAAGTAGATCTTTTATCAGATGGGCGTGCTGAGATTATGGCGGGCAGGGGATCTTTCATTGAATCATTTCCTTTATTCGGATTCGACCTGGATGATTATGATGAGTTGTTCATTGAAAAATTAGATCTTTTACTGAAACTTAATAAGACAGAAATAATTAAATGGAAAGGAAAACATCGTGCGTCTATTGATAACCGTGGTATTTATCCCCGGCCTTATCAATCTTCCATTCCTGTTTGGATTGCTGCGGGAGGCACCCCTGCTTCAGCAGTAAGAGCAGCTAACCTTGGTTTGCCATTAACATTGGCTATTATTGGCGGCATCCCTGAGCAATTTGTACCATTTATAAATTTGTACAAGGAGACATGGAAAAGAGTAGGCCGGGATAGTTCTCAATTACAATTCGGAATTAATAATCATGTATTTATTAGTGAAGAGTCACAAAAAGCAGGTGATGAATTTTATCCCTATTATGCCGCCATGATGAACCGTGTAGGAAAAGAGAGAGGCTGGCCAGCACTTTCGCGAAGGCAGTTTGATTATTCACGTTCACCAAATGGCGCGCTTATGGTGGGAAGTGTTCAGGAAGTGATTGATAAAATTCTATATGAACATGAATTGTTTGATAATACCCGTTTCCTAGCGCAAGCAAGCGTAGGCAATGTGCCACATCAACTGGTAATGAAGTCTATTGAATTGTTTGGAGACAAGGTAGCGCCAGTTATCAGGAAGGAAATTAATGCAAAAAATGCAGTAGCCTTTACTTAATTTATTGAACCTCCTTTTTGTCCATTTGCTTTAATTCTACCTTGAACCATATTCTTGTGAAAGTAAAAATGATTATGAAAAGAATACAAAAAATGAGTTCGAGATAATGTATCAGATCTAATTTTTCAAAGAAAAAAGTTAACAGCAATATAAAAAATGCTGAAGAAATAAAGAGGATCTTTACTTTTTTTTTCGATAATTCATAAGATTTTGGATATTGGAGTGTATATTCCGAACCATGGTAACCCCCCATTCCGATTTATGGTACCCCCTCATTCCGAAGCATGGTAACCCCACCCTTGAAAAGATATTTTTACCGGTAATTCCCCACTTTTTTTGTTATTGGTAAA
>Ga0307373_10005382_pt1 | contig 20971 bp, 19 predicted proteins | sample OX2MG_FD_202534 | JGI IMG/M metagenome (GOLD analysis project Ga0307373, IMG submission 202534) | Soil microbial communities from Risofladan, Vaasa, Finland - OX-2 | ecosystem: Environmental > Terrestrial > Soil > Coastal area > Acid sulfate soil | place: Finland: Risofladan, Vaasa | collected...
GATCTCGGAGGGAGCAAGAGGTGAAATCGTTCGAGCGAGGCAACCAGCACGCCGAAGAGATCGGTCCCCTGGAAGCCCAGGAGCTCTGCCACGCCGGTGCACTCCTGATCGATGTGCGTGAGCTTGATGAGTGGAACGCCGGTCACGCACCTGACGCCCGGCACGTCCCACTCGGCCAACTTGATCCAACTCAATTCGATCACGGGTCGCGCATTGTGACCGTCTGTCGCTCGGGCAATCGCTCAGCGTTCGCTGCGACTGAGTTGCGTAGCGCAGGATTCGTCGTCTCAAATCTGGCTGGAGGAATGAAGGCCTGGGCGAGTGACGGTCTGTCCGTGACGAGCAGTTCAGGACACGTCGGCGTCGTGATTTAGTGCGACGCACGGAATCGAGACCACCAAGCCACCAGATTCGAGCGCACCCTCCAGAGTCCGGAGGTATCCGATGTCGCTGCTCATGGCGAGCTCCACCGTGCGTACGATCCTTCCCCTGGGGCCCTCCATCCCGCCCGAGACGTCGAGCTTTTGGAGACCCTTCTCACCGCGGAGGATCCAAATGTCGTCTTCACCAGCATGGTCGTCGCCCAGCTTTTCGACCACATCACGACCGACTGCCGGGTCGTTGAATACGGCAAACAGCCGATGCCGGGGGCGACCTATGGCGTCGTGGTGCTTGGCTGCATTCTTTTGGCGAACCATCCATGTCACCTCCGTTTCATCGACCGCCGCGGCAGAGCGTCTGCTTCACACGTTGGGATAGATCCTCCGATCCGGTAGGGCCGAACGTCCCTTGGCCAGCCGACTGCATCCCGGAAGGAGCGGGCGCGGGCGCCTGGCACTTTGCAAGTAGTTCCGCTCCCAACTGGGTACGGCGAGATGGACGCCTCGGTCGCAGCACTGAGCGCGTCCTGACCATGACCCCGGTTACGAAGCGCATTGGTCCGCACCATCCTGGGCGCAGGATCTCGTCTGTCTGTACCAGCTCAACGCGAACCAACCGGATGGCGTGGGGGCCCGACGACCCAATTGAAGTGTGGGATCGCTGGATGAGCCGTCGCCCCTGGCGCAGGTGCGAGCCGAAGGGTCAGATCTGCTCCGGCGTGCGTCCCCCGGCCCACCACGGCCGGAGCTGCAGGCGCGCCGGCGGCAGGGTCCCGTGCACGAGCACGGCCCTCCCCCGCGGCAGGCAGCGCAGCGCCTCGGGCGGGAGCAGCCGGCGGGGGCTCGTGGTCGAGGTGGTCGACCGACCGCCCCTGGCGTCCTGGGTCACCGATGGGTGCACGACCTCCTCGTCACCGATCAGCCGGCTCGCGTAGTCGAGGGTGTCCGGGTCGGCGATGCCCGGCAGGAACAGCTTGGCCCGGTGGTTGTTCAGGACGGTCGGGGCACGGGCGCCGTAGCGGGCGCGGACCTGGGCCAGGTCCTGCCAGACCGTGACCAGCCCGATCCCGTGCGATGCACAGGTCGCCGCCAGCCCGTCGAGTTCGGGCAGCGGCGCGATGTGGGCCGCCTCGTCGAGCACGACCAGCAGCGGGGGGTCGAGGGGGCGGCCCGTCCGGGTCGCGGTGGCGAAGGCGTGACCCAACACCTGCTGGGTGAGTGCCGTGAAGTACCCGCGCAGCCGGCGTTGGTCGTGCGCCGGCGCGCACAGGTAGAGGGTGTGCGGGCCACCGAGGAGGTGACGCGGCTCGAAGCGATCGACCGCGCCCGGCGTCGCATGCGCGAACGGCGCCAGCACGGTCTCCGCCGTCGTGTAGACGGAGCTGCGCGTCCGGTCGTCGCGGTACCAGGTGGCGCGGGCCGCATGGAGCGGCGCGTCCTCGCCGACGCGCTCGAGGATGTCGCCGACCTCGGCCGACTCCTGCGTGTCCACCCAGCGCACGACGTCGCCCATGGTGCGGCCGTCCCTCGCCGCGGCGAAGAAGATCGGCGCGAGCAGCTTGGCCGCGGTGGCGTACCAGAACTCGCCATCGGCGGTCGTTCCGTCCGCCCTGGCCGACTCGCACAGGTCCGTCGCGGCACGGCAGGCCCGGCGCCAGTCGCCGCAGTCCGTCAGCGGTGACCAGTCGCTCACCCGCGCACCGGTGCTGCCCGTCGGGTCGATGCACCAAACCCGGCCGCGGGCGGCGCAGACCCGCGCCGTGTCGCGCAGCAGGTCGCTCTTCACGCTGGCCGCCACCACGGGACCGGGCCACCCGAGGATGGCGGGGACGGCCAGGCTGCTCGTCTTCCCGCTCTGGGTCGGACCCACTACGACCAGCGACTGGACCGGCTCGGCCGCCACGGTGGTGATGCGCACCACGCCCGGGAGGACGCCGAGGGTGAGGCGGCCCGGCGTTCGGGAGCGCCCGTCGACGAGCAACGGTCGCAGGTCCCGGCGCCGAGCCCAGTGGGCACCCCGCCTGGCTCCGGGACGACGCGCGTGTGCCCGCGTCCCGCCACGCGAGAAAATGCCGGCGAGCAGCGCGCCGCCCAGCGCCACCGGCAGGACCGTTGCGGCGAGGCCACTCACCGCTGCTGTCCCGTCATCGCCGAGTCCGTGTTGACGATCAGCTGCTCCATGGCGCTCAGCCGGTGCTGCACGAGGAACGACCGCTGGCCCACCTTCCACAGCCCGACGCCCCGGCGCAGTTGGGGGAGCAGCTCCGCCTCGGTCTCCGACAGGGACAGCAGCTCGGACGCCGCAGCCAGCTCGCCCGGCGACTGGGCGTAGATGACGCGCGTCTCGGAATCGGCCAGTAGGCCCTGCGCCAGTGCCACCTGCTCGGAGTCCGACGCGCCGACCGAGTGCAGGTCCGACACCCGGTGCAGCACCGCCACATTGGAGACGCCGAAGGCACGCGACAGCTTCCACGACGACTGGAGCCACCTTGCGACTCCGAGATTCGACAAGATCGCCCAGGCCTCGTCGACCACCAGGAAGAACCGGCCTTGCCCCTGCCCCGCCGGCGCTCCGCCGGCGCTCACGGCCGCCCTCGCCAGCGCCGCCTGCAACCAGGCGGTGGCACACGCCATCAGGACACCCAGCGCAGCCGATGAATACAGCGCCGATAGATCCAGGACGACGAGCGGCGAGGACAGGTCGAGCCCGGACGTGGTCGGCCCGTCGAACATCCCCCGCAGGTCGCCATGGACAAGCCGGCGCAGCTCCAGCGCCACGTCCCGACCGTCTTCGAGAAGGTCGCGTCGTTCGGTGCGTAGCGAGCGGGCGGCGTCGACCGTCGGTGTCAGCAGCGCCTCGACGACCACGGGCACCGTGGGCACGTCGGTGACGCTGGTGGCCTCGGCCAGGGCGGCTCCGAGGGCGGCTCGCTCGCGCGGGAACAGACCCCGTCCGAGACAGGCGCTCGCGAGCGACGAGAGCAGCTCGATCCGGCGGCGTCCGCTGGCGTCCGAGCCCGCATCACCCTCCATGTCAGGACCAGGGTCGAGGGGGTTGAGCCGGACGGCTCCCCCGGGGCGCAGCGCCACCGGACGGACACCCCATGCGTCTGCGAGGTCCGCGTATTCGCCCTTGGGGTCGACGACCCAGGCCCGGCGACCGAAGACGGCCTGACGCCACAGGAACGACTTGACGAAGGCGCTCTTGCCTCGGCCGATCTGTCCGAACACCACCATGTTGGGGTTGGACACGACGCCGGCCGCGTAGAGCTCGAAGGGGTCGAAGACGAAGGAGCCGCCGAGCAGGTCGTCACCGATGACCACGCCGCGTCGACCGAGGCCCGCCTCGGCAATGAACGGGTACGCCGCACCGAGGTTGCGCGTCGTCACCTGGTGAGCCGGCATTCTCGGCATCCGCTCCCTCACAACGGGTGAACGGTCGTCCGTTGCCGCCGGTGACGCCATGACCTCGACGAAGCCATGAGCGCTACCCCCCAGGAGCGATCACCGAAACCGACATCGACGTGCTGGCGACGATCCACTTCCAGCTGACCCAGGACAGCCTGGCAGCGCTGGTCAGTTCAGTACGGACCTCAAGACGCTTGTGAGGCCAGTTGCGCAAAAATGGCGGCCACAGGTCTGGCCCGGCGGTGAACGTCAAAGAGCCCGACCTCGGTCACCGCGCCTTTCGGATTCACCAGTTCGGTCTGCCAGTCGAACTGGTCTCCACGGCTATACCAGCAGAGACCGCGCACCGGCAGGCCGTCGGCGCGCAACCCGCGAAGTTCATCGGTAAGCGAAACCAGCCATGGAATCTGGTCATCGACACCGAGCGAGAGATTCGACGTCTCCGCCACCCAGAAGGGCACGTCATATCTTTCGTGCCACCGTCGGAACTCAGCCCCGGCGAATGCGACCCGCTCGTGGATCGACCACTCGGGGGCGGCGCCCCCGACAGGAAGAACCGAGGTGGGGTAGAAGTCGAGGCCCGCGACGACCCCGTCGGTCACCGCGAGAGAACGGATGCGCTCGAGCAGCCCGGCATCGACGGGATCGAGGTAACGGGCCGCCGCCGCGAGAGGTTCCCGCCCGAAGTGCAGGTCCCAGACGAGCCAACTCCATGCCCGCAACGCGTGCACGTCGGCATCGGCCTGCGGCTCGACCGCCACCGGAACCGGGAATCCCTCGGAGCCAATCCACCAGCCGCCGCGATCGTCACGGATGCGCGCCAGCGCCTCCAGGTTGGCCAGCACAATGTTGGCCAACATGCGCGCGTGGTCGGGCCCGGACGCGAGCCGGTCGTTCCAGACCCCGAGACAACCCGAGTTCATTGCGGTGACGCCTGGCTCATTGATCGGTGTGAACCATCGCGGTTCTCGATAACGGTTGAGGAATGCCTCGACGTATCGACAGAACGAGTCCACCCATCGCTCGTCGGCAAAGCCGCCGAAGGAATCGGGGAGACCGAAGTGCAACAGGTCGACGATCGGCTCCAGACCGTGCTCAGCGCAACGGGCGAATGCTCGGTCCCAGAGCGTCCAGTCGTAGTGGCCTGGTTCCGGCTCGCTCAGACGCCATGGTGCGCCGTATCGAACGATCTTGACGCCGAGCGTCGCAATCGAGCGAAGGTCGTCGTCAACGTGGGAGTAGTGCCCACTTTGCGCGAATTGGTCTTGGCGATAGGGCATTCCATCGGCGAGCACCAAAGGATCGGAACCTTCTTCGCCGACGGCCCATGCAAAGTCAGGGAATCCGTCTTCGGAACCAATCGTGTCCCTGCCCGACATAGGGATGCGAATCTAGCGGTGACTCCATTACCTTGACGAAGCCGTGAGCATCGCACCGGCGCCGTCGAGAAGAGACTGTGGAGGGATGATGGAACGCACGTGAGCGACCCTGAGCATCCACCCCCACCCCTGGTGGTGACCCTGGCCGCCCTCACCGTCGTCAGCGGCTTCATCGATGCCGTGAGCTTCCTCGGCCTCGGCCACGTCTTCACGGCCAACATAACCGGGAACGTGCTCCTCATTGGATTCGCTGCGGCTGGTGCCGCAGGATTCTCCATGACGGCCAGCCTGTGTGCACTGGCGGCATTCCTCGTCGGGGCCGTCGCCGGAGGGCGGCTGGCCCGCCATGTCCGACCGGTCCGCAACCTGCTGCTCGTCGCCATGGTGATCGAGGCGGCCTGCACGACCACCGCCGCCATCATTGCCGGGACCGTCCCGGCTATCGGATCGGGGTGGCCCCGCTACGTGGTCCTCGTTCTTCTCGCCGGCGCGGTGGGCCTCCGGAACTCAGCGGTGCGGCGCCTCGGCGTCCCCGACATGTCGACCACCGTGCTGACCACCACGCTGACGGGACTGGCGTCGCACTCGCGCCTGGCCGGCGGGACGAACCCGCATGCCCGTCTCGGCACCACCTCGGTCGTCAGCATGTTCGGCGGCGGCTTGGTGGGCGCCGTCCTCCTTCTCCACGCGGGGGCGACCTGGTCCCTCGGTGTCGCGGCCGGCATCGCCACCGTCACGGCCGTCTACTTCTCCCGGACGGTCCCCCTCGAGGTCAGCGCGCCGTGATCGTCCTGCTGTTCGAGTTGCCGGAGCTGAAGGTGCTGTCGCCGCTGTAGCTGGCCGTGACAGGGTAGGCCTCGACCACGCCCACCACGACTCCGTCCGGCGCCGGGACGTCCCCCTCATCGCGCTCGAACGGGTCCAGCCAGTCCACGTCTGCGCCCGGGTCGCCGCCGAACGTCGTCGGAGAGCCTGTCCACCGCCGAGAACCAACTGGGGGCGGCAGGATTCAGCGCCAGCGCGCAACCGTGGAGTGCAGTTGCTCCACGCCGGGCCAAGTGATGCAGCAGGTCCCGCCGCAGGGCGCCACCGTCCAGCTCTTCTACTGCACGAAGGTGACCTGAGCCGGTCCCGTGACGTGCGACGTGAAGCGGACGGCCCGCTCCCGGGCGAACCGGTCGAGACTGGGCGTGTCGAACTCCGTGCCGCCGTAGCTGCCGAGCATGTGCCGGTTAAGGCCGTCCAACAGGAGCACGACGACATTGCGCGGCTCGCCTCCCGCTTCCGCCGGGCCCGTCTCGGGCGGGGTTGCATCGGGACGGCCGGCCACGGAGCCATGGTACGAGCGCCCGTCAGACGCCGTGCCACACGGCGTCGGTGAACATCGACCTCAGTGCAGTCATTGCAGTCAGTGCAGCCCGCGGCACAGCGGGAGCGTGCACGTATAGGCCGAGGCCTGGTCGCCGTAGAGGCGGCGCAGCGCCAGCCGGCTCTGGCCCGCCGCGTGCTGCACGACGTCGCAGGCGGTCACCAGCTCCTCCTCGCTGGCCGCCGAGACCGTGACGTAGCCCGAGTAACGGAACGACGCGTGGCCCTCGGACAGCTCCGCCTCCCGCCGGGCCAGCACCTCGGACTCGCGGGCGTGCCGGGCCGTGGCGATGAAGCCACCACGCCGCCGCAACTCGCTGTCGGCCAGGTCGGCCGTACGAGACGCCTCGACCTTGCGCACGGCGGCGTCGGAGCCGAGTGGCTCCATGACGACGGCCAGCGTCGAGCGGGACGAACCGAGGAGGAGGGGCGCCAAGAAGTCGCTCCGCACTTCGGTGCGCGGCCACTCGGCCACCCAGAAGGTGGCGTGGATCATGGCGTCGACCCGCACCTCGGACCAGCTCTCCTCCATGGCCATCGGCCAGTGGTCCCGCGCCGGCGCCGCGCCGGCCACGACCTCGTGCGGCTCGTAGGTCCGGAGCAGCTGGCGGGCCAGGTCGTCGGCGGTCAGGACGGACTCGACCTGAACGTCGGCATCGCCCAGCAACCGGACGAGCGATGCCGCCTCGCGGGCCAGGGTGGCGCAGCCCACCTCGACCGACTTGGTCACCCGCACCTGGAAGGCCAGGACCACGTCGTGGGCGCAGGCGTGCGAGTCCATGTCGGCCAGCAAGGCGTCGTAGGAGGCGGTGCAGGCCGACGCCACGCCCGGCACGGCCTCCGCGGCGACGTAGGTCCGCAGCCCGTGCCCGTCGTCGGGGAAGGATGCCGCCACCCACTGCACCCGCTGGACGGGCGAGCCTTCGCGCGCCAGCGAGGCGAGCACGGCGGCCCAGGCACCCACCCGGCGGTCCTGCTCGTCCGCCCCGAGCAGGGCGAAGCTCCCGCCGCGCAGCGCCAGGGCCGCGGTCAGCGTGCGCCCGGCGCGGTCGTGCACGACGCCCATGTCCTGCCAGCCCACCTCTAAGAGGCGCATCCCGCGCAGCGCCCCCATGCGGCCCCCGCCGCCAAAGAAGCCGCTCCGGCGCGTCCCCCAGCAGACGACCACGGGCAGCCACTCGTCGCCGGTGCGCCCGGCCACCGGGACCGTCGCCAGTGCGCCGTAGAGCACGAGGATGCCGACGGCGGCCGCCACCCCGACGGCATTGGGCTCCCAGCGCAGGACCAGCACGCCGAAGACGAGGCCCACGGCCACCGTCATGATCTGCCCGGCCCGCCACCCCGCCAGTGCGCCGCCGCGCTCGCGCGGCCCGAAGCGGTAGCGCGACCCCGGTTCGCCGTTCGGGCTCATGCGTCCGGCCCCTGACCGGGGGGCCATGCCGGCGGCAACGACTTCACCGACGGGCTCCCGCCCCCGTCGTATTCCATGTAGGCGCGCTGCTGCCCCGGCCGGTAGCGCGTCATGAGGGCACGGCCCGGCGGGACGCCCTGCCACATCCAGGCGTCCTCGGCGCTGTCCGGTCCGATGCGCCTCCCCTTGGCCGAGCGGGCGCCCACACGATCGGCCGGATCCGGCTCGAACCCGGTGGCCACCGCCGCCGCCCCCGCTGCCGCTGCCGCCACCGTTCCCCCAGCCGACCCTCCCACCGATCCCGCGTCGTCCGTCGACTCCGGGCCGGCGTAGTCCAGGGAGCCCGGACCGAAGACCGGCGCCGGCCGCAGCGGGTTGGGGCCCTTGGGCTGGCGGGGCGCTCCGGGGGCGAAGCGTTCGGCGATGTCCCGGGTGGCCTCGGGGCTGCCCTCCACCATCGGGATCCCCAGGCCGCCCTCTCCGTCGTCGTCACCCGTGCCGCCCCCGCCACCCAGCCCCCCGGCACCGGCCGCCATTCCCGCGGCCCCGCCGCCCCCCGCCACCTGCGCCAGCAGACGGGAGTCGCCCAGGGCCCCCAAGCCCTCGTGCAGAGCGTGGCTGGCGGCGGTGCGGGGCACACGGGTCATCCCCGTCATCCCGCGTTCGCGCAGCCCGTCGAGATGCGCCACCGCACCCGCCTCGACGGCCGGGATCAGGCGCAGGATGGCGAAGGGCACGAAGGTGGCCATGAGGAGGAGCGCGCCGCCCGCCAGCACGGAGGAGAAGCCCGACCCGTGATCCCCGGTGCCGGCCGTGCCCGAGGAGACGGCGCCCGCGGCCAGGCTCAGCGTCGCCACGATCACGAACTTGGAGAGGATCAGGGCCGCCAATGTCTCGACCAGCCGGCGCAGGTAGTGCGAGACCGCCGGCCACACCAGCGTGGCCAGGGCCAGTGGTAGGAACAACACGGCCACGTAGACGGCCGCCGCCCGGATCAGCAGCTCCAACCAGAGCACGAACGCAGCCACCGCGATCAGCATGGCGATGAGCAGCAGCACGAAGCTGGCGATGGAGGGATTGGCGGCCGAGTCCACCAGCCCTGACGTCACGCCGTTGAGGAGCGAGCTGACGTCGGCACTCGTGCCACCCGCCACCGCGTCGCTCATGGCGTCGGTGGCCGACAGGCTCAAGATGACGATCTGGACCGCCACCACCGCCAGCAAGAGCGCCAGCGGCAGCTGCACCAGGAAGGTCCTGATGAGCTGACCCGGGTTCTGCCGCACGATCGCCTGCAGCGTCGAGGCCAGCAGCATCGGCAGGACGACCACGCCGGCCAGCGCCGTCATCTGGCCGTAGTGGGTCTGGAACCAGCTCGCCCCCAGGTCCACCGTCGTGGTGGCGCTGAGGACGTCGCCGATCTGATTCAGCAGCCACTCCGCCCCGCTGGCCACCCACTGGCTGATCCCGGAGAGCACCGATTCGAAGCCCGAGGACGCGACCGAGCCGCCGATGCTGCCGGCCTGGCAGATCGGGTTGAGTGCGTCGAGACCGGTGCAGCCGGCAGCCAGCATGGGAAGGCGATCCAGTGAGGTCGGGAGTTCGCGGTGGCGAAGGAAGGGGGGTGGGAAGAGTCGGGGTCAGCGGCCGGACCGGCGGATCAGTGCAGGTTGGTCCCGGTGTGGAAGAAGAAGTTGATGAGCGGGGGCGCGGCGCCGATGAGGAGGGCGGCCAGCCCCGAGACCAGGACAGCCCGTTTCCCGACCATGGACTGCTGGAAGTTCTGGGCGTGGACGCCCAACGCCCAGGCGGCGGCACCGATCAGCAGGCCGGCCAGCGCGGCGATGAGGGCCCAGGCGCCTAGCCCGTTCGTCAGGTCCTGCAGGGTCCCCCCGCCCGGGAGCGCGTTCACGCTCGGGTTCAGCGAGACATCGGCCAGGTGCCACACGACCATGGGTGCCCTCCAACATGAGTGCCGGCGCCGGACCCTCCGGGACGCCCTACGGCCGGAGAACGGTTCGCATGACGGGGGAAAGAGCGTAAAGAAGCCGGAAAGAAATCCGGCGGGGCGGACAACGCGACAACGCGGACAACGGACCGTGACACCCACTCGGGGGTTGCAGAAGGGCAGCTCAGGGCGCGCGTCCCCCCGGGCGCGGCCGGAGTCGGGACACGACGACGTCACACCCCCGCTCGACCTGGTCGCCGGGCACGCTCCAGCCCTGTCATATTGGGGGCGTGTTGCTCAGCGGCCCGGGGGAAGTCAATTTGAGCATGACCCAGGCGATCATCATCATTGCGATCGCCGTCGCCGTCTGCGTCCTCGTCGGCTTCATCGCCGCCTTGCTCGGGCGGCGGTCGGGGCGCCGGGCCATCTCGCAGCGCCTGGCCTCACTCGGCACCCGCCTCGGCCTCGATCCGCCGCAGGACGAGTACAACGTCGAGACCTCGCTGGCCTACCTCGAGCAGGTCACCGGCGGCGCGGCCCAGGCCGTGACCGAGTCGAGCTCGGACGCCATCAGGCTCCGGCGCTCGCTCGACACCCTCACGCAGGGCGTGGTGCTCTGCGACGAGAACGGCACCGTGATCTACCGCAACGGCCGGGCCAACGCCCTCATGGTCAGCCGCCACGGCGACGCGCTGGCCGCCCAGGCGGTGACCGACGTCCTGGAGGACGCCTGGCACGAGGGATCGGCCGAGCGCACCCTCGACCTCTACGGTCCTCCGCGGCGCACGCTGCAGGTGCGCGCCCGCCAGATCGACGACGGCCGCCGGCCGCTCGGGGTCATCGCTCTCATTGAGGACGTCTCGGAGCGGCGCCGGCTCGAGGAGATCCGCCGCGACTTCGTGGCCAACGTGAGTCACGAGCTCAAGACGCCCATGGGGGCCTTGGGGCTCCTGGCCGAGACCCTCGTGTCCGAGCCCGACCCCGACGTGGCACAGCGCCTGGCCGGACGGATCCACAACGAGGCCTTCCGGGTGAGCCGGATCATCGATGACCTGCTCGACCTCTCGCGCATCGAGTCCGAGGAGGCCCCGCCCCGCGAGCCCGTGCTGGTCAACCTGGTCATGGCCGATGCCATCGAACGGGTTCGAGCCACAGCGGACCAGCGCGGCATCGAGATCGTCCTCCACGAGCCGTCACCCCCCGTCGCCGTACTGGGCGACCGGCGCCAGCTCGTCTCGGCCATGCACGCCCTACTCGAGAACGCCATCACCTACTCGTACGACAACTCCAAGGTCGTGGTCACCGGCGTCGTGCAGCACTTCAACCCGAACCTGAGCCATCCCTCCATCGCCGGCGCCCTGATCGACGACGACGGTCCGGCCCGAGCCGATCCCATCACCGGCGAGTACCCCTCCGTGGTCGGCGGCGGCGGTGAGGGCGCGTCGGAGCGTTCCGGGAAGCACGCGGCGGTGGACGCCGACGATGGCGCCGAGCGTGACGCCGACACGGGGGAGACTGCGGCCGCCACCCGCACCAGCGGCCGGGCGGCAGGCGCCAGGGACCCGGTCTTCACCCCCGAGATCCTCGACCAGTACGCACCGTTGGGCCAGGCCGCCCCGGGCGCCTCGGCCGCCACGGGTACGACGGCCCCTTCCATGCCCGTGCCTCCGGTGGTGAGCGCCGAGGGCGACACCGCCGGAACCGGTCCGGCGGACGCCGGCGCGGCCATCTCCCCCAATTGGCGCATCGAAGAGCGGGACAACGTGCGGCTCTCGGTGCAGGACCACGGCGTCGGGATCCCGGCCCGGGACCTGGACCGGATCTTCGAGCGCTTCTACCGGGTCGACCACGGGCGCAGCCGGGACACCGGCGGCACCGGGCTGGGCCTGTCGATCGTCCGCCACGTGGCCAACAACCACCAGGGCTGGGTCGACGTCGAGTCGCGTGAGGGCGAGGGGTCGACCTTCACCCTGGTCCTGCCCATCCAGGCGGAGCGCCTCGCATGAGCAAGGCCGCGCCGACGGGCAAGACCGCCAAGAAGGCGGGCCGGCCGACGCCGGGCGAGGGCCCGGTCAAGGTCCTGCTGGCCGAGGACGAGGAATCCTTCATTGAGGCCCTGGTCATCGGCCTGACCAACGAGGGCTTCCGGGTCACCGTGGCCCGCGACGGCAACGAGGCCCTGCAGCTCTTCGACGAGACCGTGCCCGACATCCTGCTGTTGGACCTGATGCTGCCCAAGTTGTCGGGCATCGACGTCTGCCGGGCCATCCGCACCCGCTCGACGGTTCCCATCATCATGGTCACGGCCAAGGGCACCGAGATCGACACCGTGGTGGCCCTCGAGGTCGGCGCCGACGACTACGTCACCAAGCCCTACCGCCTCCGTGAGCTGGTGGCCCGCATGCGGGCCGTGCTGCGGAGGGCGCCCGGGGGCTCCGAGTCCGGCGACCTGGCCGGGTCCATCGAGTTCGGCAGCGACGGCATCTGGGAGTCCAACGGGATCAAGGTCGATTTCGACCAGCGCCGCGTCTTCGTGCGCGGCGAGGAGGTCCACCTACGGCGCAAGGAATTCGAGCTGCTCCGGCTGCTGGTGGAGAACTCGGGTCGGGTGTTGACCCGCGACGTGCTCATCGACCGCGTCTGGGGCACCGACTACATCGGCGACACCAAGACGCTCGACGTGCACATCAAACGGCTCCGTTCGCGCATCGAGGCCGACCCCTCGACCCCGGTCCTCATCACCACCGTGCGCGGCGTCGGCTACCGCTTCGCCGCCGCCTAGAACGCTCCGTTGTGAGTCCGTTGTTCGGGCGTTAACCTGCCCGTACGCTGGGGCGGAGCACATCCGGGCGGAAGACACGTCGCTGACCTGGTTGGCCCTCTCCGAGGTTGCTCAGGCGGGATGCAGCTGGGACACTCAGGCCGGTCCGCCGACGGTTTGAGGATGGTTCGATTTGTCAGTGGTGAGGAAGGCCGTCGTCTTGGTGACGACTATCGCCGTGCTCCGGCTGCTCCCCGCCATCCATTCCGGCAGCACGGGAGCGGCGATCGTCCCGCCGCAGGACCCCGGGAGCAACATCTACCCCGCCCCCGGCTACAGCGGACCCTGCGGCAGCCTGGCCGCACCGAACCCCTACTGCCCGAGCGGTCTCACCAAGATGTACGGGGACCGCCAGGTCGAGGGGATCGGACCCATGAGCCTGCCCACGAACTACGCGTCGCTGACTCCACCAGAGCAGCTCTTCGTCCTCACCGACCTCGAGCGGATCGACCGCGGCATCGCGCCGATCTCGGGGCTCTCGGCCAACCTCGATGCCTACGCCCAGGCTGGGGCCAATGCCGGACATGACCCTGGCTTCCCGCCCTATGCGGGTGCGGGTGGCTCGACATGGTCCTCCTCGGGTTCGCTGGGCCTTTCCCTGGCCGAGTGGATGTACAACGACGGACCGGGCGGGTCCAACGCGGACTGCCCGGCCACGGGCGGTGGTGGCTGCTGGCGCCATCGGGACATCATCCTGGGCCAGTACGCCTCCCCCTCCATGATGGGCGTCGGCTACGGCAGCGGGACCACGCAGATCTTCGTGGGCGGTGACACCGTGGACACCCCGTACTTCACCTGGGCCCAGGAGATCCCGCTCCTGCCCGTCGGCGTCTTCGCCTCCGGCATCAACGACTCGGTCCTGCCCGGCCAGTCGCACACCTCGACCATTCAGCTCTGGGCCTCCGGCGCCTACATGGACATCATGGCATCCATCACCGGCGGCGGGAGCGCCTTCTCGGCCAGCACCGCCAGCTGCAACCTGCCCGCCGGCGGATCGTGCGATATGGCCCTGACCTTCACGCCTCCCTCCCTGGGCGCCTTCACCACCACCCTGGTCGTGACCGGCCCCAACGGCACCCAGTACGTTCCGCTGCGCGCCGTCTCGAGCCACGGCTACCACCTGGCGGCGGCGGACGGCGGGGTCTTCAGCTTCGGCGACGCCGCCTTCGACGGCTCGACGGGCGGGCACCGCCTCAACCAGCCTGTGGTCGGCATGGCCTCCACCCACGACGGGGGCGGCTACTGGGAAGTGGCGGCGGACGGCGGGGTCTTCAGCTTCGGCGACGCCCTCTTCTACGGCTCCATGGGAGGTCACGGCCTCAATTCGCCCATCGTCGGCATGGCCGCCACGCCCGACGGGGGCGGCTACTGGGAAGTGGCGGCCGACGGAGGGGTCTTCAGCTTCGGCGACGCCCTCTTCTACGGCTCCCGCGGCGGCCTCCCGGTCGACGGATCCATCGTGGGGATGGCGGCGGACGCCACAGGTCACGGCTACTGGCTGGTCTCGTCCCAAGGCGGGATCTTCAGCTTCGGGGACGCCACCTTCTTCGGCTCGGCGGGCAACCTGCCCCTCAACCGGCCCGTCCTCGGCATGGCCGCCACGGCAGACGGGGGCGGCTACTGGCTGGTGGCGTCCGACGGAGGCATCTTCACCTACGGCGACGCCCCCTACCTGGGCTCCACGGGCGGTTACCCCCTGGTGGCGCCGGTGGTGGGCATGGCCTCGACGACCGAAGGCGCCGGCTACTGGCTCATTGCCTCCGACGGGGGCGTGTTCAACTTCGGCGATGCCGGCTTCTTCGGCTCCATGGGTGGCAAGGCCCTGGTCCAGCCCGTGGTGGGCGGGTCGGAGCAGAACTGACCCTGGGGGCGCCGGGCCCCGACGCTCAGACTCAGACCGTCAGCCGCTCGAAGTCGTCCGGGATGGTCACGCCGGTCTCGGCCAACGACGCCGTGTCCACCTGCTCCCCCAGGTGCGTGAGGATCAGGTGCGTGTCGGGGTGGGCCGCGGCCAGGGCCCGCACCGACTCCTCGTCCATGTGCGAGGTCGGGACTCCCGGCGGGGTGTGGCGCCCGTTGCACTCCAGCACCAGGACCTCCGCCTCCCGGGCCAGCTCGGTCAGCCCGTCACAGGGCGTGACGTCACCCGAATAGCCCACGACACGGGCCCGGCCGGCTGCGCCACCTCTCCCGGCGCCGCCGGCGTCACCACCCCGTTCGAATAGGTAGCCGAAGCAGCGCAGGTAGGGCACGTGCACGACCTCGACGGCCCGGAAGCGCAGCGGCCCGGCCTCCTGCCAGCTGCCGTCGACCTCGACGAAGCGCAGATCGAGCCGGGCGAAGGCCAGGTCGGTCACCGATCCGACCGCGCCCGCCTCGTTCAGCTGCACCAGGTGGGCCCGAATACCCGGTGGCCCGACCACATGGACCGTCTTGCCCCCGCCCACCTCGGCCAGCGCCTCGAGCAGGAAGGGCCAGCCGAAGCAGTGGTCCGCGTGGAAATGCGACACGACGACCACCTCGACGTCGTCGACCGCGAACCCGCACCGGCGCAGATGTGGCAGCGCCGTCGGCGAGGGCTCGACCAGCACGTTGGTGTCCAGGACGAAGCTGTTCCAGTAGCGGCCGGGGGGCGCCAGGAAGTTGCCTGTCCCGAGGAAGGTCAGCGTGGCCACGGCGAAGGTCAGTGCCCGCTACCGGGTGTCGGCCAGGGACAGCAGCGCCGCCACCAGGATGGGGTCGCCCACCACGGCGTCGTCTGGGACCGGCAGGCGCCGGTACAGCATGAGGACCAGGTCGGAGGCCGAGGCCTTCAGCTCCGAGACCCGGCCGGCGGCACGACCGGAAGCGCCGGCAGAGCCGGACCCGCCCGCTGCCGTCCCCGCCACGCGCCAGCTGGCGCCCGTGTCGGTGGCCGTGAGCGTCACTTCCCCGGGCAGCGAGGCCAGGTCGGCGCCGACCATGATCTCGATGAACTCGGGCACCCCGTCCTCGGCCAGCCCCTCGTGCAGCGGCAGCGGGGCCCCGTGCACGCCCTCGGCGTCCCAGCGGTGCACCGACGCCTCCTGGGCCTGATGCCGGCCGACGGCGCCCGCCGTGTGGGGCTCGGGCCACCAGGCCCAGCACGGGGCGTCGGGACCCACCTCGCGCAAGGCGGCCAGGAGCGAGTACGTGCACCAGCCCATCCAGGCCAGCAGATCGGCGTCCTCGGGGAAGACCGTCAGCGAGGCACCGGAACGCTCGTCGGGGTTCTGGGCCCGGACGTTCTCGCCCCAGTACCACTGCACCTCCCCGATGTGGTGCGCCAGGTCGCGCACCACCCACTCGGGCGTCGACGGCACCCTGGCCTGCAGGTCGAGCGTGGCCACCACGTCACTCAGGCGGCGGCTCTCCGCCGCAATGATCTCGAGCCGGTCCCCGAAGCCGAAGCGCTCGCCCGGGGCACGCCCGTCCAGGTCCGTGACCGTCATGGGGCCTTGATCAGCAGTTCCCCGCCCACATAGGGCGCCAGGGCCTCGGGCAGGAGCACCGTCCCGTCCGGCTGGCGCCCGTTCTCCACCAGGGCGGCCCAAATACGGGGCCAGGCCAGGGCCGAGCCATTGACCGTGTGCACCAGTTGCAGCGGCCCACCCCCGGCCGGCCGGAAGCGCACGTTGGCCCGGCGGGCCTGGTAGTCGCGGAACCAGCTGACCGAACTCACCTCGAGCCAGCGGTCGACGCCCGGCGCGTAGGCCTCCAGGTCGAAGGTGCGGGCCGACGACCCGCCCAGGTCGCCGCAGCACAGGTCGAGCACCCGGTAGGGAAGCTCGAGCTCCTGGAGCATCGACTCGGCCCGCCGCAGAATGTCGGCCTGGGCCTCCAGGGCGTCGTCGGGCGTCGTGTAGGCGAAGAGCTCCACCTTGTCGAACTCGTGCACGCGCAGCAGCCCGCGGGTGTCCCGGCCGGCCGAGCCTGCCTCACGCCGGTAGCAGGCGGTCGCCGCGGTGAAGCGCAGCGGGAGCTGGGACTCCTCCAGAATGTCGCCGCGGTGCATGGAGGTGAGCGGCACCTCGGCCGTCGGGATCAGCCACAGGTCGTCGCGCTCGAGGTGGTAGGCGTCGTCGGCGAACTTGGGCAGGTGGCCGGTCGAGGTCATGGTCTCGGTCAGCACCACCGTGGGCGGCCGGATCTCCTCGTACGCCGGTGCGTGGCGGTCGATGGCGAAGGCCGTCAGCGCCCGCAACAGCCGCGCCCCCGGACCTCTGTACAGCGGGAACATGGACCCGGCCAGGCGGGCACCGCGCTCCATGTCGAGGATCTGCAGCGCCTCGCCGATCTCCCAGTGCGGGACCTCCTGGTGCCCGGCCCGCTGGGGCTCCGGCCGCCCGGACTCCTGGCCCGGCCACCAGCGGCGGACTTCCACGTTGTCGTCCTCGCCCGCCCCGTCCGGCGCGTCATCCGCGGGGATGTTGGGCAGGTAGAGCAGACCGGTCTGGCGCCGCTCCAGCAGCTCCTCGGCCTCGGCGGCCGCGACCCGCTCCTGTTCGCCCAGCCGCCGGCTGCGGTCGCTGAGCTCGGCCGCCCGGTCCTCGTCGCCCGCCTTCTTGGCCTGGCCCACCTGGCGCGAGATCTCCTTGACCTCGGCCCGCATCGTCTCGGCGGCGGACACCCGCGCGCTCCACGCCGCGTCCGCCTCGAGCACGGCGTCCACCTCGGCCGCCTCCACACCGCGCCGGGCCAACGCGGCCTTCACACCGTCAGGGTCGGCGCGCAACGCCCGGATATCGATCACTCCTGCTCAAAGTAGCCTGCGACGCCGTGCCAGCTGTCGAGGTCAACGGCCTCACCGTGCGCTACGGACCCCCCGGCGCGCCGGCTGCCGTCGACGACCTCGACCTCACCGCCGCGGCGGGCGAGGTGCTGGTCGTGCTCGGGCCCAACGGGGCCGGCAAGACCTCCACCGTCGAGACGCTCGAGGGCTACCGCCGCCCCGCCGCCGGCCGCGTGCGGGTGCTCGGGCTCAGTCCCCAGGACGACCACGCCGCCCTCAGCGGCCGGGTCGGGGTCATGCTCCAACGCGGCGGCGTGTACCCCATGCTCGGCCCGCGCCGGGTGCTGCACCTCTTCGCCGGCTACTACCCGGCGCCCGTCCCGGCCGAGGAGCTGCTCGACCTGGTCGGCCTGCGCAGCGTGGCCAGCACGCCCTGGCGCCACCTCTCGGGGGGCGAGCAGCAGCGACTCTCGCTGGCGTTGGCCCTGGTCGGGCGGCCCGAGGTGGCCTTCCTCGACGAGCCGACGGCGGGCGTCGACCCCGAGGGGCGCCTCGCCGTGCGCGCCGTGGTGGCCGGACTGAGGGAGAAGGGCGTCTGCGTGGTCCTCACCACCCACGAGCTGGGCGAAGCCGAGAAGATGGCGGATCGCATTGTGATCCTCTCGGCGGGCCGGGTGGTGCTGGAGGGGACGCCGCACGGCCTCACCGCCGGCGCCGGCGCCGGCGCCGGCACCGGCACCGGGGCCGGGACGGCGGCCGCGGCCGCGGCCGACGACCGCAGGGTCGTCACCTTCGGCGCACCCCCCTCCCTCGACGTGATGGCCCTGGCGGGCGCCATCGGGCCGGGGGCCACGGCGACCGAGACTGCGGCGGGCCGCTACCGGGTGGAGGCCGCCGGGCTGGAGTCCCCTGCCGTCACCGCCGCCGTGGCGAACTTCCTGGCCGCCCGCGGCGCCGCGCTCACCGACCTGGTGGTCGGCAAGACCCTCGAAGACGTCTACTTCGAAACGGTCGGGTCGGCGGCGGCCGAACAGGCGCCGGCCGACGGGACCGTTTCGCCGACGTCCCGTGGGCGCCGCGGCCGGGGGCGTTCCCGATGAGCACGACCGCCGACGCCCTTCGGCCCCTCGCCGCCCAGACCGGCGCCGAGGTCCACATGACGCTCCGCCGGGGTGAGACTCTGCTCCTCACCCTCGGCATCCCGGTCGTCTTCCTGCTCTTCTTCTCGAAGGTCTCGGTGGTGTCGACCCCGACCGCGACCCCGGCCAACTTCTTCGTGCCCGGCATTCTGGCCCTGGCCGTCATGTCGACGGCGATGGTCTCGCTCGGCATCGCCACCGGCTTCGAGCGCGGCTACGGCGTCCTCAAGCGCCTGGGGGCCACGCCGCTCGGCCGCCCCCGCCTGCTCGGAGCCAAGATCATCACCATCGTCGCGGTCGAACTGCTGCAGACCGCCGTCCTGCTCCCGGTCGGCCTGGCCCTGGGCTGGAATCCGGGTGGCGGCGGAGCGGTGGCGGTAGGGGGAGCGGTCGGCGCCATCCTCCTCGGCTCGGCCGCCTTCGCCGGCATCGGCCTCTTCATGGCCGGCACCCTGCGGGCCGAGGTGAACCTGGCCGCGGCCAACGGCCTCTACCTCGTCCTCCTGCTGCTGGGCGGCATGATCGTCCCGCTCTCCAAGTTGCCGAGTGGCCTGGCCGGCTTCGCCAAGCTTCTCCCGGCAGCCGCGCTCTCGTCCGCCCTGCACGCCACGCTCGGCAGCGGCGGCTCGGTCCCGACCGAGTCCTGGGTCGTGCTGGCGGTCTGGGCCGTTGCAGCGCCCGTTGGCGCCGCGCTCACGTTCCGATGGGAATGACCGAGACCTAATTCCATGACCGCGGACGGAGCCCTGCCGAGCGTGCCGGACCAGCCCTGGCTCACCCGCCGCACCGTCCTGGCCCTCGTCGCCATGGGCCTGGCGGTGATCACGATCGCCAACGACTTCACGGCCTTCAGTGTCGCCATCCCAACCATGGAGATCGACCTGCACGCCAGCCTCTCCACCGTGCAGTGGGTCCTCAACGCCTACGCGCTGATCTTCGGTGTGGCCATCGTCACCGGCGGCCGGCTGGCCGACATGTTCGGTCGCCGCCGGGTCTTCCTGATCGGGACGGTGATCTTCGCCGCCTTCTCACTGGCCTGTGGGCTGGCTCCCGACGCGCTGACGCTGATCATCTTCCGGGGCCTGATGGGGATCGGCGGCGCTCTGATGTGGCCGGCCATCCTCGGCCTCACCTTCGACCTACTACCCGAGTCCAAGGCCGGACTGGCCGGCGGCCTCGTCATTGCCGCCGCCGGACTCGGGAACGCCGTCGGGCCGCTGGTGGGAGGGGCGTTGACCCAGGCGCTCAGCTGGCGTTGGATCTTCTTCGTCAACCTCCCGATCGCGGGGCTGGCCGCCGCGGCCACGCTCTGGACCATTCCCCACGACAAGCCGGTCGACCCGGGTCAGCGTCTCGACTACGCGGGCGTGGCCACCTTGAGCGGAGGGCTGATCGCGCTCCTGCTCGCCCTCGACTTCTCGAGCTCGTGGGGCTGGAGCAGCGCCAGAGTCGAGCTGATCGTCGCCGTCGCCGTGGTGCTGGTGCTCACCTTCGTGGTCCTGCAGAGCCGCCCCCGCGACAACGCCCTCCTGCCCCGTGACGTCCTGCACAACCGCGACTTCCTCGCCGCCTGCGGGTGTGTCCTGTGCATCTCACCGGTCTTCTTCGGGGTCCTGCTCTACGTGCCCCAGATCATGATCAAGGTGTTCGGCGACGACCCCCTCAGCGCGGGCCTGGGCCTGCTCCCGATGATGGTGGTCTACGCCCTCGTGTCCCTGGTCGCCGGCCCGCTCTACAACCGCATCGGCGCCCGCATCGCCGTGTCGGGCGGTGCCGCCTGCATCACCGCCGGCATGGTCGTCCTGGCACTGCTGCCTGCGCACCCGGACTATCTCTCTCTGTTGCCCGGCCTGCTGATCCTCGGCGTGGGCATCGGGTTCTTCTACTCCTCGGTCACGACCGCCGGCGTCACCTCACTCAGTGCCGAGCGGGCCAGCCTGGCCGGCGGCGCCATCTACATGTGCCAGGTGGCCGGGGGCTCCATCGGCCTCGGCATCACGACCGCCATTGTGGCGGCGGCGCCGAACGACTCGTTCGACTTCGTCGGGGGCGTGACCGACGCCTTCACCTTCGACGTCGTGGTGGCGTTGGTGGCGACCGTGATCGCCTTCGTCGGGCTCGGCCGTCGTGCGACCACGGCCCGCGTGGTCGCCCCGGCGTGAGCAGGGAGACGGCTCGCCTCGCCGCTCAGCGAAGCAGGGCGCGCTCGTCCGCCGTGAACGACGACGGCGTGAGCTGGGCGCCGGCCACGATCTTCTGAATAGTGCCGTCGCCCTTGACGAACACGGCGTAGGGGTCGCCGCGGAAGTAGAAGAGCCCGCTGGTCACCGTCGTGTCGGGGTCGTAGGCCACGGGAAACGTGACGCCGGC
>Ga0307373_10005384_pt1 | contig 20964 bp, 25 predicted proteins | sample OX2MG_FD_202534 | JGI IMG/M metagenome (GOLD analysis project Ga0307373, IMG submission 202534) | Soil microbial communities from Risofladan, Vaasa, Finland - OX-2 | ecosystem: Environmental > Terrestrial > Soil > Coastal area > Acid sulfate soil | place: Finland: Risofladan, Vaasa | collected...
CGGGTTGATGCCCATGTCCCAGAAGTGCGGCCCCGTGAAGGCGTAGGGCTGGGCCACGCGAAAGACGAGGATCGAAATCGCTGCCGCGAGGCACAGCCAGGAGAGGTCGTTCGCCCAGTGCCCGCCGATGCGCGGGCGACCGCCCTGCCACTGCAGCCCCAGCCGCGGCATGTCGCGGATGCCCATGCGGACGGCAACGGCCACCACCGGCGCGAGCGCGAGCGGCCAGGCCGTGACCTTGCACGCCAGCCCCAGCCCGATGGAGACGCCAAGGCCCACAAAGATCGCGGCCGTTTTCCGCTGGCTGAGCGGTTTCGCGGCCGGGCGCAGCAAGAGCGCCGAAAGCACCAGCGTCGCCGCGCCAAAGAACGTCACGTAGGGGTCCATGGTCCAGAAGTGCGCGAGCTGCGTCGGCAACACCGCGAGTGCATAGAAGAGCGCCGCGAGCAGGCCAACTTTGCGCCCCACCGCGCCCCCAAAGAGGCTCCAGCCCAGCGCGAACACGAAGCCGATCGTTGCCACATCGAACAGCGACGTGATCCGGCGGCCGCATACCACCGTGCCGTCATAGCTGTCGGTAGCAGTCACACAGCCCTTGCCGATGAAGCTCGCGACCGCGTTATCGGCGAAGCCCGGGAGGACGTTCCCGACCGCCTGGAATGGCTGCCGGTGCGCGCAGACGATGACTCCCGGCGCGCCGGTCGGAGATTGCCCGCACTGCGCCCCGAACAGCGTGAACGCGCCCTTCGCCAGGAAGAGGGGGAACGTCCCGTAGACATAGGAATGTGTGTTCGGGTCGTTGTAGGGGTTGAGCGGGCTGCGCGCAGTGTCGAAATAGCCGCCGATACTGGATGGCCAGTGCAGGTCCGACGCAACCAGCGAGAGGAAGCGCTCGTCCGGGTGCATCTGCAACGGTGCCTGCGCGCCCGCGGGCTGGTCCCAATAGAGGCCGTGGAAGCGCAGCCCCGTCCCTGCGAGGAGGATGAGCAGCAACCCCACCTGCCAGCGCAGCACGGCGCCGCGCAGGCGCGTGGCTGCCGCCGACCGCCACAGCGCTGCCGGGCTCCGCACCCACGAGGTCTCGGCCAAGCGCCCTCCCCGGTGACCCTTCGCGATGTCCCGCGATAACGGCGCCGCACCGCCAGCGAAGATACGCCCCCTAGGATACGTTCCCCGACCCATCGGGGAATCGGTGCCCGCCCGCAGGTTAGGAGCGGGGAAACGAGGGAGGAGGGAGGAGGGAGGAGTTCTCGCCATCGGGGCCGGTCGGGAAGCGGCAGCGCCCACTCCGCTCTACCAGGCATCGATTGTCGTGGCAGGCTCCACATTCGGAGCGCCACTACCTGGGAAGCCCGGAAGCGGGATAGACTTGATCCGGCATGACGAACACCAGCGGAACCGTGGTGACAGGTGTGGAGGCAGCACTCCGGGATGCTTTGCGGCCGGCCTGGCCGAGAGCGGTGGTGGAGCGGTCGGCACTGGAAGTCGCGGGGCTTGTTAGCTTCGCTGCCTTGCGGGCAGTCTTAGAGGCGGCCGAGCATGTCGCGGACGCGCCGCGTGTGGCTCGGGTTGAAGGGTTCAGAAGTCGGGAGGATCCCGACTGGTCTCAGCTTGTCCTGGTCGTGGAAGACCCGGGCGAGCCCGGGAGCGCGAAGTGGCATGCGTCCCTCGACGCGGCCGGGCGCGTCATCAAGACCGCCGTCGAGCGGCATCCCGAGGCCGCTGAGGCCATTACAAGTCAGATTTCGTTCGACCTATAACCGTGGCATTCGATCCGCTCGACTGGATTGCGCTGGCCGATGAGCTTGCTGCCCGTAGCGACGAAGCGTCACACCGCGCGGCGATCGGCCGTTACTACTATGGGATGTTCGTAAAGTCGCTTCTCTCTCTTGAGTTCGAGGGGAAGCTGCAGCCCACGGGTAGCCGGGCCGACCACCGGGAAGCTGTCCGCGCGCTTTCTGGCGCACGGAGTTCGGCAGCAATCTCCCTGAATAACCTCGCTCGCCTGAGAGAGGCGGCGGACTACCGGGTGAATCCTGCCGTGACGGCGGCGGATCTCCAGCGTGCACGGGGACATGCGGCAGCGATCCAACGCATGTGCGCGCCTGACTGGGCGAAGATCCCTGAAGATTGGTTCCCGGCGGCGCATCCTTGACACCCGCCGCTGAGATCGTTGGAGCTACATCTCCAGGACAATCTTGCCAAAGTTCGCGTTCGTCTCCATGTAGGCCTGCGCAGCGCCTGCTTCGGCGAACGGGAAGACGCGATCCACCACCACTTTGATTCGGCCGTTGGCGATGTGGGGCAGCACGCTCTTTTCGAACGCACGCGTCGCCAGTGCCTTCTCTTCCAACGAACGTGCGCGCAGCACCGTGCCGCGCACCTGCAGGCGCTTTGCCACCAGCATCCCCAGGTTCGCCGGGGTCGATGCCCCGCCCATCAGCCCGACGATCACCATGCGCCCCTTCGGCGCCAGCGCCTTCATGTTCTTCTCCCAGTAGTCCGCACCGATGACATCGAGGATGACATCCACGCCGCGCCCGTCCGTGGCGGCGAGCGCTTCCGTCGCGAAATCCTGCGTGCGGTAGTTGATGCCCACGTCCAGCCCGAGTTCGCGCGCGCGGGCGAGCTTTTCGTCGCTCCCGGCCGTCCCCAGCACTGGCGTCGCGCCAAACGTCTTCGCGATCTGTACCGCCGCGACGCCGACGCCAGAACCGGCGGCATGCACCAGCACCGCCTCGCCTGCGACCAGCCCGCACTGCAGGAGCGCGTCGTGGGCGGTGATGTAGACCTCTGGCGTCGCTCCCGCCTCGAGCCATGAAAGGCCCGGCGGCACCCGCATCGCCAGCCGCGCCGGGGTCGAAACGAGTTCGGCATACCCCTGCCCGGGCACGAGCCCCATCACGCGGTCGCCGGCCGCGAACCCCTGCACACGCTCGCCCACTCGGACAACTTCGCCCGCATACTCAAGGCCCGGTATATCGAACGCTGGCTTCTGGCCCGGCTGGGGATAGTTGCCCATGCGCTGCAAGACGTCGGCGCGGTTGAGCCCGGCCGCGCGTATACGCACCAGGAGGTCGTCTGGCCCGAAAAGCGGGTCAGACACCTCCCCAACCTGCAGCACCTCGGGACCGCCAGGACGAGTAACAACGATTGCTTTCATGCGGCGCAGCTTGGCAGCTCTCTCTGCGCCGGGCAACGGGTCAGAAGTCGCCGGGCGCCACCTGCAGGCAGGTCAGCCCGAGGCCACGCCACATGTCCACCGCCTGGTTGCGGTCGTCGAGCACGAACAGCACGGCATATTTGTCCCGGATTTGAGCCTCGTAGAGTTCGGTCTTGATGATGGCGTCCTTGCGGAAGTCGCGCGTGCGGCGCATGTGCAGGGCTGAATAGGGGATCGTATGGTCTGCCAGCCATTGCTCCGTCGGAGCGCGGTAGCGCGACTCGCGCCCGGATACGAGGACGATGCTGAAGCCAGCCGCGGCGTAGGTCCGCAGAATGTGGGCGATGGGCTCGTTGATTGAGTCGCCCATGCAACTGCTGGCATCGTAGGGGCTGCGCCCGTTGAGGATTGCGAGCGTTCCATCGAGGTCACAAATGATGGCCTGTGGCCCTGACGACGCCGGCATCAGCATCGCACCCGCACAGCGAGGAGCCGCGCCTCGCCGCGCCGGTCCATGCGCCGGACAGGCATCACCGCATGGTCGCGGGCAGAGATGGTCCACGTCAGAGCGATCACGTTTCGAAGCGTAACGCGGCCCCTGCTTTTGCGCCCCGCCACGGCGGCCCTCCGGCACGTCCGTTGCTCGTCGGCTGCTACTCGCTACCCTCATTCCATGCCCCGAATGCGGCCCAAGCCCAACTCAACCCCGGACGACGTTGCGTTCGGCATCAACCCATGCGCGATGGCGCTCGAAGCTGGCGTCGCGAAGTCGCTCTTCTACTTCGCGGGCACGAAGAATGAGCGGGTGCTGGCGCTCATCGAGCGCGCTCGTTCGGCCGGTATCCCCGCGGACCCGGTCGATGGCTTTCGCCTGGACGAGCTCACCGGCGAAGGTGTCCACCAGGGCGTGCTGGTACGCCTCCGCCACCAGGAGCCGGTGGACCTCGCCACCGTCGCGAAGCGTGCCCAACAGGCGTCGCTGGTCATCCTCCTCGATCGAATCACCGACCCCCAGAACATGGGCGCGGTGCTACGGACAGCGGTCGCCGTGGGCGTCGATTGCGTGGTCCTCCCGCCCCGGCGCGGCGCGCTGCTCACGCCGGGAGTTCATCGTGCCAGCGCGGGGCTGAGCTTCATCGCCCCGGTGGCCGCGCCCCAGAACCTGGCAATGGCGGTCCGCACCCTGAAGGAGCACGACTACTGGATTGTCGCCGCCGATGCGGGCGAGGGGTCGCAATCTGCGACCGCCTTCGATTGGCCGCCCCGCACCGCGCTCATCCTCGGCAGCGAAGGTGAGGGCGTTGGCCAGCTCCTGCGGCGCGAGAGCGACTTCGTCGTTGCCCTGCCTATGGACCCCCGCGTGGAGTCGCTCAATGTCGGGGTCGCCTGCGGAGCGCTGAGCTACCTGTGGCGGCGCCAGTGGCCCGTGATACCGGCATCCGGCGCGCTGACGGGGGAACTGCCCGGCTGCTGACAGGCAGACACGCCCGCGGCACACTGGGACGAAGGAGGCGGCGAGCGATGCACCGGACCACCCTGATTGGATGCGCCCTCGCGGCGGCACTCGTCGTGACCGCCTGCGGCGGCTCCTCCTCCACACCCCCAACCAACAGCCCGCCGGCGACCGTGCCGCAGCCCACGGCAACAGCAGCCTCCTCGGCGACCTCGACACCGGTGACCCCGGCCGCAACGCCGGTCCTCGCAGTATGCGTGCCCGCCCAGGTTGGCTTGCAGGCCGTTGCCCAGGGTGCGACGGGTAATATCGCCATCGGCGTCACTGTCACAAGCGTCGGAAAGTCATGCCACCTCGCGGGCACGCTCTCAGTGACCGTCGAAGATGCGAACGGCAACCCGCTGGTGGTCACCGGCAATGGTGCCTCGCTGCCGTTCGAAGCCAATATCTCCACCCAGCCCACGTCGCGAGTGTTCTTCTGGAGCAACTGGTGCGCTCAGCAGGGCAGCTTCAAAGCCGAGGTGAAGCTCGATGGGCACACCATCCTCATCCCTATCGCGGTGCCCGCGCGCTGCGACCAGCCGAGTGCAAAATCCACGCTCTCCGCGGTGCTGGCCCAGTAACAGAGGGCCACGACGCAAGTTCACCCGCCGCGGCGAAGCACAAAACCCGTCCGAGTTAGGCCCGTACTGTCGGTGTCGCGCAATAGCTCCACGGCACTCCGGCCCAGCACGGGCAGCGGCCCCGCGATAATCTCGGAAAGCGGCGCGAGGACGAAAGCACGGCCCGCAATGCCCACATGCGGGATCTGCAGTAATTCGCTCGTGAACGTGACATCGCCGTAAAAGAGGATATCGAGGTCAATCGGCCGGGGCCCCCAGCGCCGCTCCGGCCGTCGCCCGAGTGCGAATTCGATGCGCTTGAGCGTTTCCAGCAGCTCGGGTGGGGCGAGCGTCGTTGTCGCGCGGACCGCGGCGTTGAGGTACGGCGGCTGATCGGCCGGGACTGGTGGCGTCTCCCAGATCGCCGACGTCGCGCCGACAAGCACGCCGGCCTCTTCCATGGCTTGCACGGCCGCTTGCAGGTTCGCCACCCGGTCGCCAAGGTTCGACCCGAGGGCGATGACGATCCCGGTTTCGACGTCGCTCACCGGTCCTCCCGCTTCCAATTTCCCCGCACGACGGCGTCGCTGACGCGGGCGACACGCACCATCTCCCGCACATCGTGCACGCGCACAAGGTCGGCACCGGCGGCAATGCTCAGCGCCACCATCGCGGCGCTGCCCTCCAGGCGGTCGTCTGCCGGAGCATCCAGGATGAGTCCGAGCGTCGATTTGCGCGACGTGCCCATCAGCAACGGCAGCCGGAAGTCCCAGAGTTCGGGTAGCCGGCGCACCAGCTCCAGGTTCTGCTCCGGTGTCCAGCCGAACCCGAAGCCGGGGTCGAGGATCAGGCGTTCGCGCCGGACTCCCGCCGAGTCGGCAGCCGAGAGTGTGGCTTCGAATCCAGACCGCACGTCGGCCGCGACGTCGTGGAAGTGACGCCCGCGCTGGTTGTGCATGACGATCGCCGGTGCGCCGTGGCGCGCCACGACCCCCGCCATCGCGGCATCGAAGCGGAAGCCGGTGATGTCGTTGACGAGGTCCGCACCGGTGCAGAGTGCCGCGTCCGCCACTGCCGCGTGATAGGTGTCGACGGAGATTGGGAGCGAAACTGCCGAACGGATGGCGGCCAGTGCGGGGGTCAGCCGCGCACACTCCTCAGCGGCGGTGATCGGTGTCGCGCCGGGCCGCGATGATTCGCCGCCGAGATCGAGCATGTCCGCACCCGCCGCTTCGAACGATTCGGCGAGCGCCACCGCCCCTGCGATGTTCCCGGCGAGGCCGTCGCCGCTGAACGAGTCGGGCGTGATGTTGATGATGCCAACGATGAATGTGCGCGTCCCCCACGCGAAGGTGCAGCCGCGCACGTGCATCTCGGGTTCGGTGTAGGCCCGTCCGGAGGGCCAGTTCATCGACACCGGGCACTCCCGGTGGGAGCGATCGTCACCCCTCCACCTCGAACTCTTGTTCAGTGCGTTCTCCGCCTTCGATGTACCATGCCCGTGCGATTGGGTGGTCGCGGTCGGCGACACCGATCACGAAGTGGACGAACGGGGGCCCGAAAAATGGCCCCATCATGCGGACGTCGGTCGGGCTTGGTACGGGTTCGCTGCCCGTGTGCGAGTGATAGAAGCCGGCAAGCTCCGCCCCACTGTCGTCGATCACGGCTTCGATGCGCCGCGTCTCGAGTGGGTCGATACTGAAGCGATAGGGGCTCGCCTCCCGGTTGGTTGCGCGGAAGACCGCCGTCGCGGCGCCGTTGCGTGCGGCGATCAGCCCGCAGCACTCGATGGGCGCGTCTTCAAGGGCGTGCGCGATCATGGCGTCGAGGTGTTCTCGCCGAAGGCGGATTACTGGGGTCATCCAATGGCTCCCGAGGAAAGTTCGGCCCGGCGCTCACCCGGCTCGCTCTCCCATTCTAGAGGGCGCCCGCTACGCAAACGAAAACCCCTCGATGAGTCGAGGGGTTTTCGAGAGGCGGGCTCTTGCTGTTACGAGCAGGTCTGGCTGGCTGAGTCCTTGAGCTTCGCAGTCGGGACAGCCTGCGTCATGATCAGGGCCACGCCGGAGAAGCGCGGGATGACGCTGATACCGCCGTTCGCTGTTGCGTTGACGAACTTCGGCACGTTGGCGGTGTTGAAGTAATGCATCCACGTCTGGTTGGGCGCGTTCCAGATGTAGATCGCGTTCCACGAGGAGGCGGGCAAGCAGGCTACCCAGTCCTGCGGTTGGAGGTCACCACCAGTCGGTCCGCCGACAAGGTTGAAGCCTGTCGTCAGGTTGGCGGAGCCGGCGAACGCCAGGCCGAGCGAACCGCCGAGCAGCGCCGTCGCCACGAGCGAACCCGCGACCAGCGCGAACATCTTTCGTCGAAACCAGCTCATGTTTCCTCCAACGCGAGTGACCGCCCGCGTATCGTCGAGTCTGTACCGTAGCACCGCGCCGGGTACATGCATCACTACAAACGCCGCAGTGCCCCCGGATGTTGCCACTGCCCTGTAAAACGTTCGTAAAAAGGGACGGGGCTGCCGCCTGCAGCGGCTGCCCCCGAGCTTATACCGTGCCCGCCGATTGCTTCGCCTCCTCCGTCCGCCGTTCACCGGCATAACGCTGGAGGAAGAGGTCCATGATCGCGGCACACTGCCTCCCGAACGCGGGTGCCGCGTCGAAGGCGTGCGGCTGCCCGGCGTAGACGTGGAGCTCGGCGGGCGCACCCGCAGCCACGAGCGCGCGGTACATCTGCAGGCTCGCATCGGCCGGCACCAGTTCGTCGGCATTTCCGTGGATGAGCAGCGTGGGCGGGAATGCCGGGGAGGCGTGGGTCAGCGGGCTTGCGCTTCGCAAAGCGCCTTCGCCTGCTCCCTCACCCATGAGCGCGCGGACTGCAGGGCTTAGTGAGGCGTCGCCGCCGAGGAGTACGGGCGCGTAGATGCCGACCGCTGCGGCCACGGAAGTCGCCACGCCAGCGTTTCCACCCGTGCCTTCGAATTCGGCAACGTGCGGCGTCCCCGCCAGCATCAGCGAAAGATGTGCGCCAGCCGAATTCCCCGAGACGGCGATCCGCTCCGGATCGATACCGAGTCGGGCCGCATTCGCGCGCATCCAGCGCAGAGCTGCTTTCACGTCGTGGATCTGCGCGGGCCATTGCGCCTCGCCGGAAAGCCGGTACTCGCTTGCCATGCAGACATAACCGAGGCGGCCGAGAAGGATGCCGTAACCCCGAAGCTGGCCACGGTCGCCGCCGCTCCAGCCTCCACCGTGGAGCAGTAGGACTCCCGGCGCGCGCTGCGGACTCCCCGGCGGCGTGAAGATGTCGCAGCGAAGGTCACGGCCGCCACCGGTGCCAAAGACCACTCCTTCTTCGATGGTTACGCGGCCAGCTTCGGATGAAGTCATGTTCGTTCTCCCCGGGACTATTGGCAGGGAAGCTACGCCGGCTCCATCAACGTGGCAACCCCTGTTACTGGCAGCCTGGAGCAGTCCGGGTACCAATCGCGCCTGAGATCGGCGGAGGTTCGGGCAATCAGAACGCGGAGGGCGGCGTCGGCGTCGCCCGTGGCCGGGGGCGTGGTGTTGGCGTTGGCGTGGGTGTGCTGGTCGGCGTTGGCGTCGGAGTATGGGTCGCTGTCGGAGTCGGCGTGATCGTCGGAGTGTCCGTCGGCGGCACGGTCGTAGCGGTGGGTGATATACCGGGCCGCGCCACGCTGGTTCCGCTCCCGGGGAACACAATTGGTCCGTCCGAAAGCGGCGTCCCGGGCGCGATGTGGAAGTCGAGGAAGTCCTCCGGGTTGAGGGGGACGCCCTTGTAGCGGATCTCGAAGTGCAGGTGCTCGCCCGTCGAATATCCGGTCGAACCCGAGATGCCGATCACAAGCGATGGCGCCGCCGGCTGGCCGACGGTCACAAGGATGCGGCTGAGGTGCGCATAGAGCGTCGTCCAGCTATCGCCGCAGTCGATGATCACGTGGTTGCCGTAGGTGGCCGAGTAACCCGTGTATTGCACCGAGCCTTTGCACGCCGAGTACACGTTCGAATGTGGGTATGTATCCAGTGCCAGGTCGATCCCACCGTGGATGCGCCCGTTCCCGCGCGGCGCCCCAAACCGGTCCGTCACCTTGGTCCAGACTTTCAAGGGAAGCGTGAACCGGCCGGCGTGAGCTCCCTGCGGCACCTGCGGCGTGGGCTGGGCGATGACGGCCCCCTCGCCATCAGACGAGGCGGCCGCCGCTGGCAGCGTCGGTTCGGTGCTCGGCACGGCGGCCGCCACCGCTGCCGTACCGCCCGGCGCAGCAGCACGGGAACTGCCGTGCTCCGTCTGCACCGCAATCAGCGTCAGCACCATCAGCACGGCCGTCGCTGCGAGCAGGATCCGCGCCGGATGCGACCGCGGCGGGCGCAGTCCGGCCAACCAGGTTCGAAGTCTTTGCATCTCTGTATCGAGCATCGGCCGCTTGGGCCGGCGCGGAGAGAGTCTGCTCCGTGGATTCCTGTCAGACAATTGGGGAATCGCCACGGGAACGGGGGCACTTTACCAAGGACCAACCTGTCACAGTTCCGAAACGCTCTCTTTCTGCCTCATTGGGTACGGTGAGTGAGGCCCGCTATTGCCGCACGTCCCGGCCGGGCACGGAGAAGACTGGAAGATGTTGAAGACCCCTAAACTCGTGGCCATTGGCGCCGGTATCGCCGCATTCGGTGGCGTCCTTGGCGTTGGCATCGTCGCTGCGCAGAGTTCTGGCTCATCACCCGCCGCCCACAGCGCCGCCGCCCCGGGCTCGCAATCACTGCTCAGCCTCCTCGAGGGCGCTAGCCCCTCGCCGTCGCCGACCGGTTCGGCCAAGGGGCAGCCGAATCCGATCGTTGAGGACTTCCTCCAGAAGCTCGCCACACGGCTGGGCATCCCCCTTGCCACCCTGAAGAGCGACCTTAAGCAGACGAGCCTCGACGAACTGCAGACGCTGGTGACCTCGGGCAAGCTCACGCAAGCCCAGGCCGACCAGATCAAGAGCACCATCGAAAATGGCAACAACCTTTTCTTTGGCCTCGGGAAGGGCCTTCCCGGCCATGGCAAGCCCGGCGGATTCGGTGGCCCCGGAGGAATGTTCGGCCCCGGCCTGTTCGGGATCATTGGTCAGAATGAATCCGCCGTCGCGAACTTCCTCGGCGTCTCGACGACCACCCTGCAGACGGACCTCAAGAGCGGCCAGTCTCTCGGTCAGATTGCCGATGCTCAGAAAAAGTCGCGCACCGACCTGAAGACCTTCCTCACCACGCAACTCGACTCGACACTCCAGCAGCTCGTCAAGAATGGCAAGATGACGCAGACGCAGTCTGATGCGATTCGCACCAGTGCACTCGCCAACCTCGATGCCATCATCAACGGCCAGTTCCCGATGCACATGCGGGGCATGGGCCCGCGTGATGGGATGCGCCCTGGCGGCAACGGAGCACCACCATCACAAACCCCGACCAGCGTGACGGGCACATCGGCGCCGATTTCCTGATTAATGCGGCCGCTGCAGCGGGAGCCAGAAGCTCTCGCTGCGGCGAAGATTTGCAGCGTGGAGCACAATACTGGAGACCGTGGCTGGTGAGAGGCTGCAGGACCTGATCCTCGTGGCTGACGACGACGAACATATCGTTGAACTCGTCGGCCTCTATTTGCGTCGCGCGGGCTACGCTGTCGACGTCGCCTATGACGGCGACGAAGCGCTGCGCAAGACCATCGAGCTGCACCCGGCGCTGGTCGTCCTCGACATCATGATGCCGGGCCAGGACGGGCTGCAGGTCTGCCGCACCCTTGGCCGCCGCGGAGATGTCCCGATCGTCCTCCTCACCGCGCGGTCGACGGATATCGACAAGATCGCCGGGCTGCGATTCGGAGCGGACGACTACGTCACCAAGCCGTTCAACCCCGAAGAGCTCCTCGCCCGCATCGAAGCCGTCCTCCGCCGTTCACGTGCAGGGACCCCGGCCCGCGTGCCGGAACGCATCGTCCAGGGCCGCCTCACCGTCGATATGGACGCGCGCACCGTCCTCCTCGATGGGGCCCCCGTCCCGCTTACACCGAAAGAGCTTGACCTGCTGGCCACCTTCGCCCGCTTCCCCAACGTCGTCCTCGACCGCGAACAGCTGCTCGACCTCGTCTGGGGCACCTCGTTCTATGCCATACGCACCGTGGACGTCCACGTTGCGCGCCTTCGCGATAAGCTCGAAGGGAGCGGCACGCGCATCGACACGGTCTGGGGTTCAGGCTATCGCTTCAGCCTGGAGCATTAGCATGCATCCCTTCGCAAGCCTCCAGACCAAGCTCATCGCGGCATTTGTGTCGTTGGTCGCGGTCGCCCTGCTGCTCGCAGGAGCGGCGTTCATCGTCGTCCGCCGTGCCGATCAGCGTCAGAACGAACTGGACCGCATCGCAGCGACGGCGCCGGCGATTTTTGGCGAGTTCCAGGGATTCGCTGCCCGCGGCGAGCCACTCAACCGCTTCCCCGATTTCATCCGCGCTGCCGCGAACCGCCACCACGTGCAGATCCTGCTGATCGACGCTAGCGGACAGGTGACCGCGGATAGTGCCACCACCATCGTCGGCAAGCGCATCGTGGTGCCGTCCGATGCCAGCCACCTCGCGACCCCCCTGGGAAGGGGCTCATACACCACCTGGCAGCCCGGCAGCAATAGCCCTGGCTCGGGACTGGTGATGGTCGCCTCGCAACTCTCCTTCGTGCAGGTGCCGCGCAAGGATGCCGCCCCGGCACCGCCTCCAGAACCAGTTGGCGGGCGTATTGTGCTTGCCCTGCCGGCCAGTAGCCTCAGGAACGCCTGGGTCTCGTTGCTGCCCGGCCTCGGCATTGCCTTTGGGGTCGCGCTGCCTGCCGCGGCCCTCCTCGGCTTTCTTCTTGCTCGCTACATCACGCGGCCCGTCAAGGAGCTCACACTCGCATCGCGCCAGATGGCGGAAGGCACCTTCGATGTGAATGTGCCCACCGGCCGCCACGACGAGCTCGGCGACCTTGCGGAAGCGTTCGCCACGATGGCGCAGCGGGTTGGCGGCTCGCAGGCCCAAATGCGCACGCTTGTGGCCAACGTCTCCCACGACCTCAAGACGCCCCTGACGTCCATCCTCGGCTTCGCGCGCGCACTGCACACCGGCGCTGCCCCCGAAACCGAGGTCACCCGCATCGGCGGCATCATCGAAGAGGAGGCAAACCGGCTCGCGTCCCGCCTGAACGAACTCCTCTATCTTTCGGAAATCGACGCCGGTGCCACGATCGTCGCAGCGGAGTCCGTCGATCTTGGCCGCCTCGCAAATGCTGCTGTGAGCCGCCTCCTTCCCGCTGGCGAAACGCGGACGTATAGCGTGTCCGCCGATACCCCGCCCGGCGTTATCGCCTGTGCCGACTCAGCGAAGACCGAGCGCATCGTCGAAAACCTTCTCGATAATGCCCGCAAGTTCGTCCCCGCTGGTGGCGAAATTGCCGTCCGCGTCTATGGCGCCAACGCGCACGCGGTCGTGGAAGTGGTCAACACCTGCGACGACATCGCTCCCGATGAAATTGACCGTCTCTTCGACCGGTTCTATCGCCGCGACCGCAACCGCAATCGCAAGACCCAGGGCAGCGGGCTGGGGCTCTCAATTGCCCGCGACATCGCCCGGCTGCAGGGGGGTGAACTGACCGCTGCCTGCGAAAACTCCCACATCGCCTTCCGTCTTTCCCTGCCGGCCGATGTCTCGCCCTGATCTCGAGCCAGCAGACGCTATTGGCGCTGATACCCCGCTTCCCGCAGCCTTCGCCAGACCTCCCCACTCGTGCTGTAGCGCTCCATGAGAAACGGGTACACCGCCGGCAGGAGGAAGAGTTCCTCCATGCAGCGCTGCGCAAGGTAGCGGTCGAGGACGGCAGGCTGCGTGTCCGGGTCCACGAGATCGATGGCGAGGCCTGCCTCATAGCCACCTGCAGCCGCCGGGACGCCCACCGTCACCGGTGCCACGATCTGCTTCTGTTCGAGCGTCACGATCGCCTCCCGCAGCCGGTCTCGGAAGGGGGCGGAAACGCCGCCACCGGGTGCAACCAGGAACGCCTCCGGAGCGAGGCCGCCTTGCAGAGCGTGGACAACTGCGGTCACGTAGTCCACGCGGAAGGCGTCGCTCCCCGCCGCTCGGGACGGCGGCAACCCGACGCAAAGCACACCGAGCAACGCACGTTCGAGCGACGAAAGATCTTGCGGTTCGAACACTCCATCAGCATACCCGGTGCGCGCTGCTTGCCCAACGCGGCCCGGCCACAGGCGGGGAAACGTATTAGCCTGCAGCAGGGCGATCACGCACCATGACAGGCGTGGACGACGATCAGGGCCCTTCGGAAGCGGTTAGTGCGCCCCCGGATCAGTCCGGCCCGCCGGCGCCAGCGCCGCCGCCACCAGCACGGCCAGCCTGGACCTACTTTCTCACCCCCGCCGCGGTCGTCCTCGGATCCCTCGTGATCGCCAGTGCCGTTTGGTACACAAACCGGGAGTCGAACCCCGCAGCGTCGGCACCGGTGGTGGCCGCCTCCACTCAGGCTGCCACCACGACGAGTCCCGCCGCGGGCAATGGCAGTGCTCCCGTCGCCTCCGGCCAGCCAGACCTTCTCAGCGTCTTTGATGGCTATGCCAAACAGATAGGGCTCGATCAGGCAAAATTCACGCAGTGTCTCGCCAGCCCGTCAACCGTTGCTGTCATCAACAAACAGCTGCAACGGGGCAATGCTCTCGGTATCAACGGCACGCCCACCTTCTTCATCAACAACAAGATGATCGTTGGGGCGCAGCCGACCGAGATTTTCGACGAGGTCATCCAGGATGAGCTCAAGGGCAGCCCCGCGACGATCGACGGCTATTCGGCGGCGATCAAACAGCTCGCGGCCACGAATCCGCCCAACTTCAAGATCCTTGCCACGAAGCCGGACGTTTCCGATGCCCAGTTCGAAGGCAGTCCCACGGCGAAGGTTATCGTCGCCGAGTTCAGCGACTTTCAATGTCCGTTTTGCAAACGCTTCGTCGATACCACGCTCGCGCACATCCGTGCTGAAGTTGGTGCCCAGGTGGCCATCGCGTTCCTGAACTTCCCCCTCACGCAGATCCATCCGAACGCGGGTAACGCCAGCCTGGTCGCGGCGTGTGCGGGAGAGCAGGGCAAGTTCTGGCCGATGCACGACCTGCTGTTCGCCCGCCAGGGTGAGTGGGAGAGCCTGCGCGCGAAGTGACGGCGCTCGCGCAGCTTGCGCCGGGGCCTCAGCTCGCTTCGCACTCCGTGTTGTCGAGCTGTTCCAGGATGTAGTTCACAATCCGCCCCGTGCGGTCCATGCCCGCGCTGCAGTGCACCAGCACCGGCTTCGGCAATTGCCGGAACGCCTCCCACGCCGCCTCATACTGTTCCGCGGTGAACGGGTGCGTCTGCTGGTCCTCAGTGGGAATGTGGAAGACTTCGAAGCCAACGCTCCGGTAGCGCTCTATCAGCCCTTCCGGGACAGACTTGCGATACAGCCAGAGTTGGTCTCCGCCGATCAAGCAGATGACCGATGCAACGCCGAACGCCTCCGCCTCAGCAAGCCACTCGTCGACGACTTCCGCGGCAACCTGATGTTCAGGGCCGGGCCGATACCCCGGCCGGGGGCTCGTCGCGAGGAGCCCTTCGATCACCCAGTTCGCCATTCTCTAATCCTACCCCGGCGCGCGGTTTCGCTCACGTCCCGCGGACTGCGCCGATTGCATATCGCCCGTCGCTTCGCGCTAAATACGACGATGGCCAACCCGTTCTCCCTCGAAGGTAAGACCGCACTCATCACCGGTGGCTCGCGCGGCATCGGCTTTGCCATCGCCCGCGCCTTCATCGATGCGGGCGCGCGCGTCATCATCACTGCGCGCGGCGAGGAAGCGCTGAGCGCCGCCGCCGTCGCCCTGGGCCCGAACGCGCTTGCCCGCCGCTGCGACAACGCCGACCCGGCCGATATCCGGGCCACCGTCGCCGACTGCTGGCGGCTTGGCCCGATCGACATCCTCGTCAATAACGCCGGCATCTCCCCGTATTACAAGCGCGCCGAATTCGTGACGGTCGAGGAGTTCGACAGCGTCGTCACCGTGAACCTGCGCGGCAGCTATTTCGCCAGCGTCGAAGTGGCGACGCGGCTCTTCGAAGCATCTCTGCCGGGGAGCGTCATCAACGTTAGCTCCGTCTCCGGGGTCGTGCCGCTGGAACGCCTGGGTGTCTATGCGGCCACGAAGGCTGCGCTCCAGCACCTGACGAAAGTCATGGCACTCGAATGGGCGGACCGTGGGGTGCGCGTCAATGCCATCGCGCCGGGCTGGACCGAGACCGACTTCACCGATGACCTCTTTTCCAGCCGGCACGGCGAAAGGCTTCGTTCCGACATCCCGATGGGCCGCCTCGCCGCACCCGCCGACATCACGGGCGCGGCCATCTACCTTGCAAGCGCCGCGAGCGGCTACGTCACAGGCACCACGCTGCTCGTCGATGGCGGCCGCGCCCTGCGTTGAGGTACTTCTCCCGCCGCGTGCGAGCGCCCCTTGACGGCTTCATCGTTAGTGAGGGTTTTCGCTATAGACAGGACGAAACAGTGGGATAGATAATTCCCGCGATCATCGGGATCTGGCGCGGGGCGCGGGGAGACGCCCGGCCATGAAAGGATCTGTGATGGCCGCAATCTCGGCGAGTGCCGGCGCTTCCGGTGCGATGTTCCCCTTCAACCTGGAGGTGGATGGGCCTCAACCTCAGAGCCGTCTGTCCGTCTTCTTCCGCATCATCTTCGCTATCCCACAGCTCATCGTCACCTATTTCATTAGCGCACTCCTGAGCATCGTTGGTCTCATTGGGTGGCTCGTGATCCTGTTCACGGGGAAGTACCCGGGCGGGATGATGAACTTCTCCACAGGCGGATTGCGCTGGCTCCTGCGCACCTACGCCTACATGGCGCTCCTGACCGGCCAGTACCCGCCTTTCAGCCTGGAGGACGACAGCAAATACCCGGTGCGGTTCCTCGGCCAGGGGCAGACCGACGGCCGTAATCGTCTCACCTGCTTCTTCCGCCTCCTCATGGTCATCCCCCACGTCATCGTCCTTTATATCCTCGGCGCAATCGCATACATCGCAGTGGTCATCGCGTGGTTCGCAGCGCTCATCACCGGGTCGGTGCCGTCGGGCCTGCATACCTTCATCGCCGGCGTGCTCCGCTGGGGCTCGCGCGTCTATGCGTACTACTACCTGCTCACCGACGAGTACCCGCCGTTCAGCATGAGCTAGCGGCACCCCGAGCCGAAAGTGTTAATGTGAACCGCGGCCGAGCTTTGCCTGAGTGAGGTCCGGGATTCTCCCTCCCGATCGAGGAGCGCAATGAGCGACATCGGCCCGGCGAGCGGCGACGATCCCCCGCCGGGAGAGGCGCCACCCGCTGCAGCTTCTATCGCCTTCCGGCCCGCGGCTGATGCCGCACCTCCGGCTGAAACCACGGCCATGCTCCCTGCCGCGCCTCCTCCTGCCGAGCGCTACCCCGTGCGCTTCGACGTTGCCTACCCGGAGCGGCTGAGCCGCTGGAAGACATTCCTGCGGCTGCCGTTGCTCGTCCCTGTCCTGCTCTTTGCCTATCTCATCCAGTCGGCGCTTGCGGTGCTGTTCCTCGTTGGCGCGCGGTATCGAAAACCACGAATACCGGCGCCTGAACACGCTGGAGCTCCGCGTAGCTGACGGTCTCCCTGTGGGTCCGGGACGTGATGATGGCCCCCGCGGTGACGAGCGCGACGACAACGAGAGCAGCAGTGGCAAGGCTGTTGCCGGGACGCCAGCCATCCTCACCGTCCGCGCCGGAGCGGCCACGTATCAATACACTCCGCGTTTCACCATCGTCGAAGGCACCCTCACACCGGCGATTGCCGGCCACACATCCGCCACTATCGACTCCGTTTTCGTCGTCCCGATCGGCGCCATACCCACGCAACTCCAGTTCCACAACGGCTTCCTCACCCGCGGCGGCGTCACATACTCCTTCGAGTAGTCTCTCGTCTCTCGTCTCTCGTCTCTCGTCTCTCGTCTCTCGTCTCTCGTCTCTCGTCTCTCGTCTCTCGTCTCTCGTCTCTCGTCTCTCGTCTCTCGTATCTCGTATCTCGTCGCTCATCTCGCCGCCCTCGCGTACCCTGTATTCACCCGTCCCATCTCTTCCTCCGAGGCCAGGCCATGTCCGCACTCTCCCAGCGCGACCCCGAAGTCGCTGCCATCATCGCCGATGAGCGCACCCGCCAGGTCGAGTGCCTGGAGCTCATCGCGAGCGAGAACTATGCCTCGGCTGCCGTGCTCGAAGCCACCGGCTCGGTCTTCACGAACAAGTACGCTGAGGGATATCCCGGCAAGCGCTACTACGCCGGCAACCAGCACAGCGACCGGGTCGAGACGCTCGCCATCGAGCGGGCGCGAAAGCTCTTCGGCACCGACCACGTGAATGTCCAGCCGAGCTCTGGCGCAGAGGCGAACATGGCAGCCTACTTCGCCATGATTGAGCCCGGCGACACCGTCATGGGGCTGAGCCTCGACCAGGGCGGCCACCTGACGCATGGCTCTCCCGTCAATTTCAGCGGCAGGCTCTATCATTTCGTCCCCTATACGGTCGACCGCGAGTCCGAGGTCATCGACATGGCGGCTGTCCGCCGCCTCGCTCTCGAATGCCGTCCGAAGGTGATCGTCGCCGGGTATACCGCCTACCCTCGGGCGATCGATTTCGCCGCTTTTGCAGAGGTTGCGCGAGCGGTCAATGCGCGCCTCATGGTGGATATGTCGCATATCGCTGGCCTCATCGCGGGCGGTCAGCACATGTCGCCCCAGCCCTACGCCGATATCATCACCACGACGACCCACAAGACGCTGCGCGGCCCGCGCGGGGGGATGATCCTTTCCACGGGGGAGCTGGCCGAGGCCATCGACAAGGCAGTCTTCCCCGGGACACAGGGCGGGCCACACATCCACACCATCGCCGGCAAAGCGGTGGCCTTCGGCGAAGCCCTCCAACCCGAGTTCCGCGATTATGCCCGCAAGATCGTTGAGAACGCTGCAGCGCTTGCGGAGGCGTTGGTCGCGGGTGGGCTACGGCTCGTTTCCGGCGGCACCGACAACCACCTCATCCTCGCCGACTGCAATTCCGTGAACATCAGCGGCCTGAAGGCGCAAAACGCCCTCCAGGGCGCCGGCATCGTCACCAACAAAAACACCATCCCCAACGACCAGCGCTCGCCCTTCATCGCCAGTGGCCTGCGTCTTGGTACCCCTGCGCTCACCTCTCGTGGGATGGGCCGGGACGACATGAAACGGGTGGGGGGCTGGATCTGCCGCGTCCTCAAGGACCCGGATGGTGATGGCGTGCGCGAGTCTGTGCGCCTCGAAGTCGCTGACTTCGCCCGCGCGTTCCCCGTGCCGGGGATCACTGGCGGCGCCTAAAAGCGCGCACGGCGCGGTGAGCACGAATTCGAAGCGGGAGCACAGGTGGCGCGGTCTGCACCGCTTACCAGCGCGCAATGACGCGTGCGATTGAGCGGAACAGGCCCTGATGATACCCTCATCCTTCGCGCCGGAGTCCGCCTCGCTCGCGCGCACGCCCGTGCGCCCTTCTCATGCGGGGAAACCCATCGCCGGCCTACTGGAGATCCATGCGGGAATATGAACTGACGGTCGTCTATGACCTGGCCGTCGCCGAAGCTGGCGGGCCGGACGCCAGCGTCGAACTCCTCACCCATAGCGTCGAAACGCGTGGCGGCACCGTCCTTCGCGTCGATCACTGGGGCCGCCGCCGAATGGCCTATCCCATCGGCCGCGCCATCGACGCCGACTACGTCGTCAGCCGCGTCGAACTCGATCCCACAGGTGTCGCACCCCTGGAGGCGGCGCTCCGGATCGACGAGAAGGTCCTCCGCCACCTCGTCGTCCGCGCCGATGAGCTGCCGGTCCCACCGCCGCCTCGCGAACCGCGGCCGGCGCCGCCCGTTGCGGAAGCCCCCGCAGTCGCTGCCGATGCCCCCGGCGACGAGACCGCCGTCGCCCCGGCGCCCGAAGCAGACGCCCAACCGGCTGCGGCGCAGCCCGAGCCCGAGCCAGCACCGGTCGCCGAGACCCCGGCTGTCGCCGAGTCCGAGTCCGAGTCCCCGGCCGTGGCCGAGACCGAGGCCCCGGCAATTGCCGAGTCTGAGACCGCGGCCGCTGCCGCGTCCGAACCATCACCCGAACCGCCATCCGCCTGAAGCACTAGGAGGCAACCGTGGCCAGCCTGAACAAGATCATGCTCATTGGCAACGCCGGCAAGGACGCAGAACTGCGTTACACCGCGGGCGGCACCGCGCAATCGCAGTTCAGCCTGGCCGTCAACCGCAACCGCAAGAATCAGGCGGGCGAATGGGAATCGGAGACGGAGTGGTTCAATATCATCCTCTTCGGCGACCAGGCCGAGCGTCTCAGTCAATACATTACCAAGGGCAAGTCGATCTACGTCGAAGGCCGGCTCCAAACCCGCAACTGGGACGACGACCAGGGCCAGAAGCACACTCGCGTCGAAGTCATCGCCAACGCTATCCAGATGCTGGATCGGCGCGAAGGTGCCGGTGGTGGCGACTGGGGCGATGGGAATCGGGCCGCCAGCCCGGCGGCCCGCCCTGCGCGTGGCGGCTACAACGGCCCTCGTAATGGCGGTGGTGACCTCGACCCGGATGACCTGCCCTTCGAATGACCCACCCGCCGGGATTCTCCCGGCACCACTCGGTGCACGGCCGCTTGCGCCGCGCACAACCCCATCGAGAAGGAAAACGATATGAGTTCTGAAGAACGAGCACCGCGCGAAGACCGCTCCGAGGGCGGCGACCGCCCGTCCCGCCCGGCGCCGCGCCGCTTCGGCGGCCGCCGCAAGGTCTGCCGCTTCTGCGTCGACCACGTCAAGGGCATCGACTACAAGGACATTGGCCGCATCCGCATGTATGTCAGCGACCGCGGCAAGATCGAGCCGCGGCGCAAGACCGGCGCCTGCCTCAAGCACCAGCGGCTCGTTTGCACCGCGATCAAGCGCGCTCGTCACCTCGCGCTGCTGCCCTACACGCTCTCCCACATTCGCCAGACCGGCGTGTTTCCCTCCCGGGGCTAAACACTCCTCCCGCCCCGTGGCTCAAACGCCCGTGGGCGGGATCCAAACGCCACACGAGGACACGCATGGCCCGCCGAGAACGCACCACCGGACTCCCCCGCCCCCGGCCCCGCGCCACCGCCCACTCCGGCCGGCGCTTTCTCGGCATTACCTGGAACGAACGGCACGGCCGCATGGCGATCCTGGCGGGTGCCTTGGCTCTCCTCCTTACGGTCGGCGGCCTCTTCTCCTACCGCGTCTACTACAACGTCATTGGCCACCCGAATAAGGTCATCCTCACCGTCGGCAACCAGAACTTCAGCCTTCGCTACTATTCGGATCGCCTCTTCCAGTTTTTCCAGGCGAACGGGCAGACCGGGTCGAGTCAGCCTATCCTCGAACAGCAACTGCTCACCAAGATCGAGGACGAGGCGCTGACCATCCAGGTGGCCAAAGATAACAAGATCAGCCTCGACGACACCGCCATCACCCAGGAGATCGCCTCCGAACTCGGCGTCCCCGTCGGTGGCAGCGGCAGCTCCTTCGATACGCTCTACCGGCAGAAGCTCAAGACTACCAAGATGAGCGACTCTAACTACCGCAC
>Ga0307373_10005386_pt1 | contig 20958 bp, 16 predicted proteins | sample OX2MG_FD_202534 | JGI IMG/M metagenome (GOLD analysis project Ga0307373, IMG submission 202534) | Soil microbial communities from Risofladan, Vaasa, Finland - OX-2 | ecosystem: Environmental > Terrestrial > Soil > Coastal area > Acid sulfate soil | place: Finland: Risofladan, Vaasa | collected...
GAGAACGTCACGTGGTATGAGGCGGCTGACTTCTGTCGGCGGCTTTCGGAGGCGCCGGAGGAAAAAGCCGAGCATCGGCGCTACCGATTGCCGACCGAGGCCGAGTGGGAGTACGCCTGCCGGGCCGGCAAGAGCGAGGCGTATCGCTGGAGCGCGCGGCGCACGCCCGACGACAAGTCGGGCGAAGCGGCGGGCATCGAGCCGGCGCTCGCCGTGACCAAGGTCGGGGCCTATCCGGCCAATGCGTTTGGGCTCCACGACATGCGGGGCAACGTATGGGAGTGGTGCGGCGACTGGTTCGATCGCACGTATTACGGCCGTTCGCCGCTCGCCAATCCGCAGGGACCCGCCGAGGGCTACCTCAAGGTCGTCCGCGGCGGCGACTGGATTTTTGTGGGCGAAGTTTGCCGCATCAACTACCCCATCATGTCTCCCTGGCAAAAAAGCCCGTTCGTGGGTTTCCGCGTCGTGTGCGAGGCGGGAGAATAGATTCCGTGCCATGACTGAAGACAGGCCCGAGCGAGAACCTGAACTGACGCCGCGGGAAGTCCGGCAGTGGGCCGAGTTTTGCTGCTGGACGACGCTGGCGTTGGCCCCCTTTCTCTACTGGGTCAACGGTCCCGCCGTTTCCACGGACCAGTTTGTCGTCAGAACGGCGCTGGTGGTGCTGGCGGCCGCCGGCGCCAGCACGCTTCGACTCTTCGCCTGGCGCGCGCGGGGCCGCGGCAGGCGCGGCCGCGGTGGCAGATAGGCCGTGTTAGGCCGAAGGCCGGCGGCAGTGCTGATAGGCCAGGATCACCTCGTAAAGGTCGGTGGAGATGGTGATCTCGTCGTCGGCAAAGTCGCGCAGCCAGGTGCGCTCGCTGCGGACCGCGTCGGCCAGCAAGGGGAAGATTTCGCCCACGCGGGCCCGCACGGTGTTCTCGTCGTCGGCGGTCGCGGTGGCGGCAGTCGAGCTGCTTTCGGGACCATAATACACGCGCAAGCGGCATCGTGCCATGAATCGCTTCCTTACCTACTGGCTGTGGCATGCAAAGACGGCGCATTCGCAAACGCCCGCCGTCTCCGAGGGCGTGCCACCTGTATCGACAAGAAGCAACCTGCGGATTGAGCCATTTATCTGGAACTTGCCCTTTGATCGGGAAACAGCGAAAATGCGCAATCTATAGAGGCCCGCCGCGTCGTGCGGCAGCCGGCACCGGCCGCAAACCGGCCGCTTTTCACTGGCCGCTAATAAACCCCTAACACTCCGCCATTACCCTGCTTACTGATTCAAACCAAGGCGTTGGGCGATAACGAGGAGTATCTTGGTGATTCGCAGCTCATTATTCGTTCGCGGCCTGCTGCTGATGGGCCTGGCTCTCGGCTGTTCTCAACAGACGAAGACATCCGCTCCCCGGCAGCCGTCACCGTCGACCGCCGAGGCGCCACAAAACGAGAGTGCCAAGAGCGACGGCGTGGCCTCCGCCGGACCTTCGGAGAACGAGCCGGCCATTTCTGTGCCTCGTTCCGCCGGCCCGTCCGTCGTCAGCGTCGACGAAAACCTACCGAAATATGAATCCGTCGAGGGTGTTTCGGGCACGATCAAGAGCATCGGCTCGGACTCGATGAACAACCTGATGGCGTTCTGGACGCAGGGCTTCCAGAAGTTCTACCCGAACGTGCAAGTCGAGGTGGAAGGGAAAGGGTCATCGACCGCTCCGCCTGCCTTGATCGCCGGCACCGCCAACTTCGGGCCGATGAGCCGCGAAATGAAGAACAAGGAACTTGGCGAGTTTGAGGCCAGATATGGCTATAAGCCGACCGCCTTGAAGACCAGCATCGACATGCTGGCGGTTTATGCTCACAAAGACAATCCCATCAAGGGCCTGACGCTGCAGCAGATCGACGCCGTGTTTTCCAAGAACCGCAAGGGCGGCTACCCGGAAGACATCAGCACCTGGGGCCAGCTTGGCCTGACCGGCAAATGGGCCAAGCAGTCTCTCAGTCTTTACGGCCGCAACTCGGCGTCGGGCACGAACGGCTATTTCAAAGAACACGCCCTGTTCGGCGGCGACTACAAGGATTCGGTCAAGCAATTGCCCGGCAGCGCCTCGGTGGTGCAAGCCATCGCCACGAACCCCAATGCCATCGGATACAGCGGCATTGGGTACATGACGGCCGACGTGCGGGCGGTGCCCCTCTCGGCCGAAGACGACGAGGATTTCGTGCCCGCCGAGCCGGAAAACGGATTCAATGGGTTGTACCCGCTCAGCCGTTACCTGTACCTTTATGTCAACTACGAACCGGGCAGCGAGCTCGATCCTCTGCGACGCGAATTCATCCGTTTTGTCTTCAGTCGCGAGGGCCAGCAGGAAGTGATCAAGGACGGCTACCTGCCGGTCGACAGCAAGACGGCCGTAAGCGCGCTGCAGTCGATGGGTCTGAACCCTGAACCCTGAACCCTTTCCTGTGCCGACGACGTTTACAGGCCGCACGCGACAGCGCCGCACCAAATGGACGGTGCGCGCGGCCGACACGTTCGCACACGGATTGATTGTCGCCGGCGGCATCGGCACCATCGTCGCCGTGTCGATGGTTTGCTTGTTCCTGGTTTGGTCGGTGCTGCCGCTGTTCGAATCGGCAACCATCGAGTCGACGGCCGAGCATGCGTCTGGCTGGCCGCAAACGCCCGTGTCTCTCGCGGTCAACGAACATGGCGTTGCGGGTTGGGCGCTGTTGCCCGACGGCGAGATCGACTTTTTCCGCCTCGATGCGGGGCACGAAGCCCAATCGGTCGCTCGACGAAAACTCAGCGACGGCGCAGCGTTTACTTGTGCCTCGTCGCAACTCAACGACGACCGAATGGCCTTTGGGTTTGCCGACGGAAGCGTGCGCCTGGGCACGGTGGAGTTTCACACGGCGTTTGTGCCGCAACGCGAAGTCAGCGAGCAACTGCGGCACTTGGATGTCGGCGACGCCACGGTCAGTAACGAGTCGGTCGTCGAACGGGCGGCGGAGAATCAGTTCCGGCGGCACCAACTCGCCGTCGATCTCCAGCAACCGGTCAATATCTCGCCCGCCGCCATCGAGCTGATCGATGTCGCTTGGCGTTCCACCAGCGCCGTGGTGGGGAGCTACGCGGCCGACGGAAAGATCCGGCTCAGCGTGCTCAAGCCGCTTCGGGTGCCGCAGGCCCAGCAGCCCGCTTTCAAAACCCACACACTCGAATTGCCGCCTCCGGCCGCGGGCCATCGCCACAAGCCGTTGGCGCTGTTCGTGTCGGGCGTGGCCGACAACTTGTTTGTCGCCTGGCAAGACGGCACGCTCCTGCGATACGACCTGCAAAGCCTTCTGAAGCCTCGCATCGCCGAAGAAATCGACCTCCTCTCCCAGCCGGGCGAGCAACTGACCGCCGTCGACATGCTCGTCGGCAAGGCGACGCTGGTGGCGGGCGACAGCAGCGGCAACGTTCACGGCTGGTTCCGTGTCAATAAGACCGATGCCTCGGAGGACGGCGATGTTCCAGCGGCTGCGTCGAGGATGGTGGCCGCACACCTGCTTGAAGGCCCCGGGGCCGCGGTCACGTCGCTGGCCCCCAGTCCGCGCAGCCGCGTGTTGGCCGTCGGTTATTCCGACGGCAGCGGGCGATTGTTCTATGTGACCAATGATGCCCTGCTCGCGGCGCCGCTGGCCCCGCACGAGCAACCGCTTTCGCGCCTGGCGCTTTATCCTCGCGATGATGGCCTGCTCGGCGTCGCGGGCAACCAGCTCGAACTGGCCCGCTTCGATGTGCCCCATCCCGAAGTCACGCTCTACTCGCTGTTCATGCCCATTTGGTATGAAGGCTACGACGCCCCTTCGCACGAGTGGCAATCGTCGGGCGGCACCGACAATTTCGAGCCGAAGCTCGGCATGACCAAGCTGGTGTTCGGCACGTTCAAGGCCACGCTTTATTCGCTGTTGATAGGCGTGCCGCTGGCGCTGTTGGCGGCGGTCTACACCAGCGAATTCCTGCACAAGAAAGCGCGTGCCCGCATCAAGCCCACCATCGAACTCATGGCCAGCCTGCCCAGCGTCGTGCTCGGTTTTATCGCGGCGCTGGTGCTGGCGCCGATCATCGAGCGCGTGCTCCCCACGATCCTGGTGGGCATTGCCATCGTGCCGCTGACCTTGCTCACCGCCGCCTTCGCCTGGCAATTGCTGCCGAAAGTTTGGCGAGTGCGACTCAATCCCTGGCGATTCACGGCCATGTGCCTTACGCTGCCGCTGGGCGTTTGGCTGGCCACGGTGCTCGCCAGGCCCGTTGAACGGCTCCTCTTTTCCGGCGACATCATGCTCTGGCTTTCGGGCCGCGTGGGCAGCGGCACGGGCGGCTGGCTGCTGATGCTGCTGCCCATGTCGGCCTTGGTCAGCGCCTGGGTTCTGGCCCACTATGTGAATCCCTGGCTGCGGTCGCGATCGGCGGAGTGGGGAGACGCGAAGACGGCTGCGATCGAGATGGCCAAGTTCCTGGCCGGCAGCCTCGCGTCTTTCTCGTTCGCGCTGGCCTTGTCCTGGACGCTGACGGCGGCCGGTTTCGATCCTCGGGGCACGTTCGTCGGCACCTACGAGCAGCTTAACGCGCTGGTGGTCGGCTTTGTGATGGGCTTCGCCGTGATACCGATTATCTATACGATCGCCGAAGACGCGCTGTCGACCGTGCCCGAACACCTCCGCTCGGCCTCGCTGGGCGCCGGAGCGACGCCTTGGCAAACCGCCGTCCGCATCATCATTCCCACCGCCATGAGCGGGCTTTTTTCGGCTGTGATGATCGGCCTCGGCCGAGCGGTCGGCGAGACGATGATCGTGCTGATGGCGGCCGGCAACACGCCCGTGCTCGATTGGAACGTCTTCAACGGCTTCCGCACGCTGTCGGGCAACATCGCCGAAGAGTTGCCCGAAGCGGTCAAAGACAGTACGCACTATCGCACGTTGTTCCTGGCGGCCCTCGTGCTGTTCGCGCTCACATTCGTGTTGAACACCATTGCCGAGCAGGTTCGCCAGCGGTTCCGCAAGCGGGCCTTTCAACTATGAGCATCCCTGCCATCACTCCCGCCGTGGAACCGAACAGCGTGCCGCCGCGCACCGCCGTCGGAACGCGTCCCATGCGCCGCAAGGCGCGCACGCCGCTGAGCGCGCACGGGGAGCCGATGCTCTGGCTGACCGGCGGAGCCCTGGCCATCGCCCTGGTGATGATTGTCGTCTTGTTGGGCTTTATCTTCTTTCAAGGCATCTCGACGTTCTGGCCGGCGCCGCTGGTGCAGCTTCGCTTGCGCGACGGTCGAACGGTCCTGGGCGAAGTGACGCGGCGCGAAACCTTCCGGCCTGAAGAGCCGTTCTATGCCACGCTCGAAGGGCCGTTGGCCGGTGAGGTAAGGGCGCAAGTGGTGGCCGCGGGCGGAGTCACCGATCGCGAGCTGCTCAGAACCGGCAATTTCGAATTGACCAACACGCACTTCCAATGGGTCAGCGATGTGCTCATCGAGCGCCAAGTTGAGCCGCCCTGGGCGTTGCTGCTGGAGCGACTGAGTTGGGGCCGTTTCTATGGCTTTCCCGCGCAATTCTTGACCGACGGCAAGGTCGTGGCCGACACGCCCGAAGCGATCTGGGATGAATTTCAAGAACGGCACGGCGAGGTGCGTGAGCGCTGGCAGCGCCGCCGCGACTTGGAAGCGCAAATCGGCCGCGTCAACGATTCGTTGGAAGATGCCCGCCTGGAATTGCGGGGAATCGAGCTGCGCGGCGGCAAAGACACGCCCGAATGGACCGCCGAGCGGCGGCGCCTGGAAGTGATACAAGCACGGGCCGATCGAAGCCTGGCCGAGATCCAGCCCAAGATTCAGGCCATCGTCAAGCAAAACAACCGGCACCAATTGGTGCTCTCCACGGCCGACGGGCAAACGGCGCAGCTCGCGCTGGCCGACATCGTGCGCGCGGTGCCCGCCAACCAGCTCGGCTTCGGCGGCAAGTTGCAGGTTTATCTCTCGCGCTGGTGGGAGTTCCTCACCGACGATCCGCGCGAAGCGAACAGCGAGGGAGGCGTTTATCCGGCGATCTTCGGCACCGTGCTCATGACGCTCTTGATGACGCTGGCGGTCGTTCCGTTTGGCGTCCTGGCGGCGCTCTATCTGCGGGAGTATGCACGCGGCGGCGCGATCGTGTCCGCCGTTCGCATCGCCATCAACAACCTGGCCGGCGTCCCCAGCATCGTGTTCGGAGTGTTTGGTCTGGGCTTCTTCTGCTATATCGTGGGCGGGTTCATCGATCGTGGACCGAGTCGACCTTGGCAGCCCGGACCTTGGTTTGGCGGCGCGGCCCTGCTGGTGGTCGTCACGATGGCCGCGGTGGTGCTTTCATGGCTCAGTCTCCGGCCGGGGGCCCAAGGTCGGAAGCTGCTCGGACCGTCGGCGCTGGTCCTCTGGCTGGGCACTGCGGCGTTGACCGTCGTGGTGCTGGCCCAGACGCCGTTTTTCCACGGCTTCTTTGCGGCCCGCGCCGCGGCCGGCAGCCCGACCTATGGCAAAGGCGGCTTGATCTGGGCCTCGTGTACGCTGGCGTTGTTGACCCTGCCGGTCGTCATCGTGGCCACCGAAGAGGCCTTGGCGGCCGTGCCGCGGTCGATGCGCGAAGGCTCCTATGCTTGCGGGGCGGGTAAGTGGCAAACCATCCGCCGGATTGTGTTGCCGCGGGCCATGCCCGGCATTATGACCGGCATGATCCTGGCGATGGCCCGCGGCGCCGGCGAAGTGGCCCCCTTGATGCTGGTGGGTGCGGCCAAATTGGCGCCCAAGTTGCCGCTCGACGGCGTAGCGCCCTTCTTGCACCCGCAGCGCAGCTTCATGCATCTGGCGTTTCAGGTGTTCGATCTCGGTTTTCAAAGCCCGAACAGCGAGGCGGCCAAGCCGATGGTCTTCACCACCACCTTGCTCTTGATCGCGATCATTGCCATGTTGAACCTGTCGGCGATTTGGCTGCGCGGCCGGTTGAGCCGCCGTTTTATGACCACACACTTTTAGATGAGGGATGAGGGTTGAGAGATCAGGGATGACGAAAGGAGGCATTAGGCGTTGGGCGTTAGGCTTTAGGCACGATCTTCAAATCGTACCCCAACGCCTAACGCCTAACGCCTAACGCCTAGCGCCCAACGCCTAATGCCCCTCATCCCTCATCTCTCATCTCTCATCCCTGATCCCTCCCTATGAGCATCCCCAGTTCCTCAGTTCCGTCGCCCCGAACGAACCGCTCCGCCGAGCAGGCGAATAAAGCACGCAAGCTCGGCATCACGGGCCGGCTCGACGCGATCGCGCGCGGCGAACCGGTCCCGGTGGAAACGCATCCCACGGTCCTTAACGAGGATCCGGTGCTGGAGATCGACGGTTTCTGCCTCTGGTACGGGCAAAAGCAGGCCCTGTTCGACGTCTCGATGCCGATTCCACGCGGCAAAGTCACCGCGCTCATCGGGCCTTCCGGCTGCGGCAAGTCAACCCTGTTGCGGAGCGTCAATCGCCTCAACGACCTGATCGACAATGTGCGCGTCTCAGGCGACATGCGTCTCAACGGCGACACGATTTATCACACGCGCGTGGACGTGATCGAGCTGCGCAAGCGGATGGGCATGGTCTTTCAAAAATCGAATCCCTTCCCCATGAGCATCTTCGAGAACGTCGTCTATCCCTTGCGCATCGACGGCGAGCGCGACCGCGGCGTCTTGGAAGACGTTTGCATGCGCAGCCTGCAAGGAGCGGCGCTGTGGGACGAGGTCAAGGACCGTTTGCACGAGAGCGGCCTGAGCCTGTCGGGCGGGCAACAGCAGCGATTGTGCATCGCACGGGCCATCGCCGCCGAGCCCGAGGTGCTGCTCATGGACGAGCCTTGTTCGGCGCTCGACCCCATCGCCACCGGCAAGATCGAAGACCTGATTCGCGAGCTGCGCGGCTCGTATTCCATCCTGATCGTGACCCACAACATGCAGCAGGCCTCGCGCACCAGCGACTACACGGCCTTCATGTACCTGGGCCGCGTGCTCGAATATGGGCCAACGCAGGACATCTTCACCAAGCCCTGTCTGAAAGACACCGAAGACTACGTGACCGGGCGGTTCGGCTAAACGCCGCGAGCGGCCTTGCCGCGTGAGCCTACCAAATTGTCAAAGAGCCGCGGCGACGCTTGAGCGTCGCGCTGCCCGACTCGTCACGAACGGGCGGCGACGGACCGCCGCCCTCGTCTCATCTTCGCCAGGCGATGTGTTGGCAGCGGCCGGACCGGGCGGTCCGGCCGTCTTGCCGCCGGCGAATTACCGTTGCGGAAAAACAATTACCGTTGTCAAAAACAAAAATCGTCTCAGCAGAATGCTTGCTCTAAAGCCATTGCACCAAACAGGTTGCGGCGATGCCAATCGGGCCTTCCGAAACGTGCCCGCAACCATAAATCTAGGGGGTATGGGTGATTTTGGATTCTCGATTTTGGATTTTGGATTGGCGGTCGCCGTCGCTCATTTTTCTGTCGGGTAATCTTTCTGTCATTCCTCTCGTTCTACCGCACGGCTGGCTTGGCATGGATCCAACTTTTCCACCCCGCGCGAAGATTTCGTCGGCCGCTCGCGTCGGCCAACCGCTGGCTCCGTTCGTCATTGGTGCTTTGCCCGTTCCCGCTGTTCTACCTCCTGACTGGCTTGGAGGCAGCCGAACGTACACGTGCGCAACAATTCGGCACCGCCGCCGGAAACGGGCGGCCTGGGACCGCGATACGCAAAAATCCCGTGTTTCATCGGCTTTCGCAAATTTGCGCAAGCCGATCGGCACTGGCGGCCGCGCGAGGCCGCTGCTCAATTCTTAGGCACGGCTGACACTCTGCCAACCACTAACCCCTAACCCCTAACCCCTAACCATCGGCCCGCTTTTTTGCCGTCTGCCAGCAATACGGTTGGCGACCGCCAAAAAATCCCGCCGCAGGCTGTTTCATTCTCCTTTTTCCGCTGAAGATGATGCCGGCGGCGCGGGCCTTCGGTTCCCGACCGCCGATCCGCTCGCGGAGCGAGCGGGCTACGTAGCCCGCTTGCTCCGCAAGCGGGAGGGCGGTCGGGAAACGGCGGCCCGCTGCCGGAAGCGGTTGTTGGGCGCGTCGTTTGTAGACTGCCAACGTACACCTCCGCCGGGCAAGCCGGCGGCATCCGCTCGGAACCAACACATTCTTGTGTTCTATCTCGCGACTGGCTTGGGTTGGATCGGTTGCAGGCATCCATGCACGTGGCTCCCTGTGTTCTACCGCGCCGTTGGCTTGGGACCGGATCTTTTCGACTTCTCACCGCAGCTCGACGAACGCCGGCGACGCTGCTTCGCCGCACGGACCAAAGAATTGCTCAAAGAAAAGGCAGTCAGGCGACCACTATGCACATCATTTAAGCAGCCGCCAAAAACCCCTCTATCAGGTCAAACCATGGGCAAAAACGCCGTGTTTCATCCATGGGCGCAAATTTGCGCCCACGGTGCGGCGTTCGGTCGCGGTAGGCCGCTGCTCAATTCTTAGGCACGGATGACACTCCCAACCGCCAACCACTAACCACTGACCACTGACCACTGACCACTGGACACTAACCACTGACCAGGAGCATTGGGCAGCACCGAGTAAAAGCCCTTCCGTCGGGTTAGTTGGTAGGCAAAACCTCGTGTTTCGCCGGTGTGTGCAAATTTATATACACCGTGCGCGGGGGGGGCGGCCGAACGGCCGGCGTCACTGCTCAATACTTCAGCAAGGACGACCGACCACCGGCCCCCTTTTTTTCCCGTCTACCAGCAATACGCTTGGCGACCACCACAAAATCCACCCCCGCCGAAGAATTCCGGCAGGGTCGCCTGCCACCGGCCGCTAACCGTTAGACGCACTTCCGCCCTAAAAGTTCCTCCCCGTTCCTTTGCCGCGGGGCACGCATCGCCGACCATCGGCCCGCTGTTTTTCCGCTCTGCTAGTAATACGACATGGAGCCGCACAAAATTCCACCGCAGCCTCTTTGATCCTCTTTTTTCCGTTGAAGGTGACGCTGGTGACGCGGGCTGCCGTTTCGCGACCGCCGATCCGCTCGCGGAGCGAGCGGGCTACGTAGCCCGCTTGCTCCGCAAGCGGGAGGGTGACCGCGAAGCGGCGGCCCGCTGCCGGAAGCGGTTGTTGGGCGCGTCGTTTTGTAGACTGCCAACGTACACCTCCGCCGGGCAAGCCGCCGGCATCCGCTCGGAACCCAAACGGGCGTCAGGTACACGCTCGTCGTCCCGCGTTCATTCTTGAATTCTATCTCGCGACTGGCTTGGGATGGATCTGGCACGCGCGAATTGACGGCTTACGGGCAATTCGACGTTATGCTGGCATTCTTCCCGCCACGATCTGGGCTTGCCCCAGTCGGGCGCTGATTGACCGCCGGAGGTCGCCTTTTTTACAACCCTCTTCGTCCTCTTCTGGGCACCGTGCGTCCGCAAGTGTGGGCAGGAATTGCGCACTGACTGCGGCGCGCCATGCAAGGCAGCGAGCCACATGCGCCACGGAAAAACATCCAGCTTTTGACCGATCATCATCGGATGTTCTGCTGGGCCAGGAAATCGATCTGGTCGGCGGCGTCGAGGCGATTGGTCCAATTCTCGGTCTGGTGCGTCCAGAAAAACTCGAACTGGCTTAGCAACTCCGGCGCGCTCTGCCGCAAGTAGTCGGCACATTTGGCCCTGCCCTCGGATGCCAGTAAATAGAGCAGCCATGAGCGGCGATTGCCAGTCGCGGCTTTCAGCAAACGGACGGCTATTGGAACCGGATTGCAAGCGCTGCGCAACACGGCGCGGATAATGCCCGCTGAACGTCGGGCATCGTCGCCCACCTCTGCCAGAACCGCCTCGACGTTCTCTTCTGTGACGACCCGAGAGCCGGCCACGATCGCGAGCTATCCTTGGGGCGACTTGCCTGCTTACTTGACCGACATGGAAGAAACGATGGCGAAGGATTTCTACCGCACTGAATACGGCCGCGCGGTTCTCACACGGGCAAAAGATTATCTGCCCTGCCTGCCGGACGCCTCGGTCGATCTGATCATGACGTCGCCGCCCTTCGCCCTGCTGCGGCAAAAGGCGTATGGCAATCTCGACCAGGCGGAGTACATCGATTGGCTGGTCTCGTTCGGCCCGCAAATCCGCCGCGTGCTGAAGGACACGGGCAGCTTCGTGCTCGACTTGGGCGGCGCTTACCAGCGTGCCTTCGCCAAAGACAACGGCGGCGCGCTCCCCTCGAACCTGCTTCAATACCCCAACACCGAAAGCAACTCGCTGCACATTCGGCTCTGCAAAGCGCGCGGCATCGAGCCGCATCCCGCGCGTTTCCCGAAGGCCTTGCCCGAATTCTTCATCAAGCTGCTCACGCAGCCGGGCGACCTGGTGCTCGACCTGTTTGCCGGCTCGAACACGACGGGCGAGGCGGCCGAATCGCTCGGCCGCCGCTGGCTGGCCTTGAGTGCAATCGCGACTACCTGATCGGCTCGGCCTTTCGCTTCATGGCCGAGTGGCCGGAGGAGGACGTCGCCGCGTTCGTCGCTGCCGCGCGAGGTAGTGACGGCGAAACGCTCATGGTGTTTCCGGCGCAGAAGGCGATATTTTGAGAGCAGGGATCGGCGCTAGGGCACAATGTTTTGCCACAGGTCCGCGGCCACGAACCGCGAAAGATGACCGACGTTTGTGGTCGCGATGGTGAATGGAACGCCCATCGTCTCGGCTTGGCCAACGAGAATCATGTCCGCGTCGATGGTATCGTCGCCTGCCGTGGGCTGACCCTGCTGCCGCGTCTGCGCCCAGACTTCGGCCGCTCGGCGCATCGCCGCGGTGGTGATCGGCAGATACTCTGTTGCTCGCTCAAGAGCGTCCAGGCGGCGAACGCTGGCCAGCTTGCCGGCCCGCAGCAATTCGCGCCGCAGCTCATAGTCGATGATTTCCGGAACGACGACGCGGCAACCTGCCGCGACGATCTGCGCCAACCATTGAGCGCAGGGCTGAGACGCCGCCTTTCGCGGCGGCGCGGTGAGCAGTCCCAGCGGCCCGGAATCAGGTAGAATCAGCCGAACCACCGTTTTTGTCCCGCAGGATGTTTTCGAACAGCTTCCGGTAGGAGGCGCGGTGCTCGTCTAGCGCGCGCAAAAGGGCGGCATTCTCCGCGGCAGCCTCATCGGACAGCCTTTGATCTTCATCGGCCCATTGGCACAGCATGGCGACTGCCGCCGCGCGCCGCTTTTCGTCGTCGTGTGGCAGATGCTTATCGAGCAGCTCGATGGTCACCGCATCCAGCGATACGCCGCGCCGCTCGGCCTCCTGGCGCAGCCGATCCTCAAGTTCGGGCGAAAGTGATAGGTCCAGAACCATGCCGCCATTCTAGCCAATAACCGCGTCAAAAACCAAAGGCCCCAGACCAACTGCCTGCTGACCACGGACCAATGGCCACTCGGAATTCTTCATCAAGCTGCTCACGCGGCCGGGCGACCTGGTGCTCGACCTATTTGCCGGCTCGAACATGGCGGGCGAAGCGGCCGAATCGCTCGGCCGCCGCTGGCTGCTCTATCCCCTGTGCCCTGTTCCCTGTGCCCTATCCTGGCTCCGCCTTCCGCTTCATGGCCGACTGGCCGGATGGCGAGGTCGCCGCAAGCGCGGGCCGCTCGACTCATGCGCCGGCCGCATCATCGTCCGCCGCGGATTGACGCAATTCGTCGAGTAAATCGGTGTCGCGCAGCACGCGGATGCCAAACCCCGCGCAATAGGCTTGCACGTTTAGGTGCAGCAAGTGGCGATCGCGCGTGCAGATGACGTCGACGTGTCCGGCCACGCCGGTTTGCACCACGAAGTTGTCGTCTGGATCCGAGGAGACGGCCGCAGGCGTGCCGGACGGAAGCGTAACGTGCTCGGCGGCGGCATCGAGACTGGTCGCGAATTCTTGGCGTTCTTCGGGCGTCAGCCGGTGCTGTGCAACCAGACGCGGGTAGTCGAGCACGCGCACGAGTTCGACGAGAATCTCGCGCAAGATGACGATTACGTGCTCCTCGGCTTGAAGCAAGCCGAGGAGTTCGCGGGCCGGACCGGTCGCGTTCTTCGTGGCGCGGACAAGTACATTCGTGTCGAGAACAACCCTCATGGCTCGAAGGTTGGGCGGACGTGTTTCATCGCCTCGTCCACTGCCTCGTCGAATCGTTCGTCGGGCACACCGCGCATGTTGTCAGCCGCGCGGTCAAGGATTCTTTCCATCCGTTGAAAAGCTGCCCGACGTTCTGCTGCCGGAGGCGCCGCGTGCGGCGCCGACAGCACGACCGTCACGTCTTCGTCGTCGCGCAGCGGCCGACCGAATTGCCGCTCAAACCACTCGCGCGCCGGACTCTCCAGGTCCTTTGCGTGGCGGACGACGATTGGGCCGGTTGGTGCTTCAAGCGGTGCCGTGTGCTCCATACGCCCATCCTAGTTTTTGATCCTTGGCGCGGCAAGCCGACGGATACGCCTATGGGCGGCGCGGACCGCTGAAGAGTCGGCCAATGCCCCAGGGGCAGAAGCAGGCTGACGCCTGACACGGACCGCTGTCAGCCAGGCGACCTGGTGCTCGACCCAGTTGCCGGCTCGAACACGACCGGCGAAGCGGCCGAATCGCCTCGGCCGCCGCTGGCTCGCCCTGGAGCGCAATCGCGACTACATGACCGGGCGGGCCAGACCGGCCGTGGCCCGCCACTGCCGAACGCGACGCTCGAACGTGCGGCATTGGCTCTGCGTGAGCCGCTCCGGGCACTCTCTCTGAAGCCAGTCGAACAGAGTTTTGGCCTGCAGGCGGGGCTCCGCTTCAAGCCTTGCTTGGACTTTCAGCCACAGCTCCGCGAACGGATCCTTGCGCGTTCGATAGGCGCGTGGCTGTTTCAGGGCGCTCGGCAGGGTGCCCAGCAAGCGATACTTGCGTGCCGTTTTCTCGTCCATTCCAGCCCTCCTGGCGGCAATCGCCAACGTCTTTTCTGACTGAATGTCCCGAAAAAGCGTTCGTACTTGTCCATCCGCGACCATCGCAAAGCTCCTGTGGGAAAGGAGTTGCGAATATGGCCGATCTTTTCAAAACCGGGAATTCTGGCGTGGTTCAAAGCAGGGTAACACTTCCCGTTGGAGTTCTGCCAGCACCTCCTGCCGGAAGTACCTGCCGCTGCGTTGGTTACGTCCTGACGCGGCCCACGCAGGGCGGCGAAAGCTGTTACCCTGAGATTCCTTGATTTGAACCACGCCGGAATTCTAATTGTCGCTGACCTCGCCGCCGCAACGATTTCCCGTCACCTCGCCCTCCGGGACAAGCGTGCCGGCACTCCATCCGCCGGGATTTCTAATTGTCGCTGGCCGGGAAATCTAATTGTCGCTCTACAGCAGGTGTTCCGGAAAAGGTAGAATACCAGTTCCCCGGAGGTTCCATGAAATACCACGAAACGAAAATCAGCATCAATACGTTGATCGAGTCTTTTAAAGCCGGATCGCTTTTGCGCAATGACGAGTATCAGCGGGGCGAAGCCTGGAGCCTGATTCAAAAAGCGGCGTTCGTTGATTCTATATTCCGTTCCTACCCGATTCCGGCGATATTTCTTCACACCATCCAGTCGCCAGGGCTCCTAGGCAAGGCCACTGAGAAATGGGAAATCGTCGACGGACAGCAGCGTCTTACGGCGCTCCGTGACTTCAGGCTCGGGAACTTCAAACTCCTGGAGGTGAACGCTGCCTCGAAGCTCAGGCTACCGAAGGGCGTCCGCGCGATGGAGGCACCGTGGGCGGGCAAGTCCTACGACGACCTTAGCGACGCGTTGAAAAAACAGCTCGACGACAAGGAGATCACCGTCTTCATGATCGGCCCAGAGACGGATTCCGACGAAATCCGCGACCTCTTCATCCGCCTGCAGTCCGGGACCGCGCTTTCACGTCAGCAGATTCGCGATGCGTGGCCCGGCAATCTCGGCCCGTACATCGAGCAGCTCGCTGGCAAGCTCAGGAAACAGCCCGGACATCGGATCTTCAGCGTCATCGACAAGCGTGGCGCGAAGATGGAGGACGAGGAACAGAAAGATTACCGCGTCGCCGACCGCCAGGTTTGCGCCCAAATCCTCCGCATTTATCTTGCGCGTGAATACGATGCACGCGCATATCCGAGCGTTTCCGCTAACGAACTCGACTCGATGTACCACCAATACACGGATTTCGACCCGAACGGAAGTACAGCCGCGCATTTCAGGGAGCTGCTCACGCACGCCGCCGACGTGTTCGAGCGAGTGAAGGCAAAACTTTCCAGCAAGGGCAAGTTTCGGCGCCTGGACGTGACGGCCGTCATCATGTTCCTCCAAGACGTCACGAAGAACCCGCAACTTAAGGTGGATAGGAAGTCCATCGAGGAGCTCGCCGCCGCGGTCGCCGGGGCGGCGACGGAGGCCAGCCCTGCCGGGAAGAGCACATCAGGTGGGACGCTGGAGCGGCACTATACGTGGTGGCGAGAAAATATCGCCCCGAGGTTCGGCATCATGCTGGATGAAAAACGCGACTTTGACGACGGGCAGAAGGACGAAATCTTCAAACGCGACGCTGGCCTATGCCACGTCTGCGATAAGCAGGTTGAGAAAGGCGACGATGAATACGACCATCACCCCATTCCGCATCGCGATGGCGGGCGCACCGAAGTGTCGAATGGCAAACTCGTTCATAGAATTTGCCATGCGCGCGGTCGTCCTCCGGCTGACTAATAGACACACTCTCTGTAGACCGGTGTCAACGCGGCAGCACGACACGCACCAACGCGACATGAACAGCCACGGCGTTGCGCATGGTGTGGCCTGTGCGGCATCGCTCACCGGCTTGCGACGTTAACTTGCTCAAGACTTACTCAATATGAACTCTGACACTTTCGCAGAATTGCTAAGGCGCGGAGAATCCGACGCGCTTGATTTTAAATTGACGCATTACGACCTCGGAGTGGCTGGCGACGACCAAAAGACCCGAGAACGCAAGCGCGCCAAATTCGCCAAGGACCTTTTATCTTTTGCCAATCTTTGGCGCCAGGAAGTTCGGTATATAGTTATAGGTGCGAAGCCTAAAAAGGAGGGAGGCATCGACGCCCCCGGGGTGACGAGCCACGTCGAGGGGGCTGACCTCGTTCGTGCTCTTGACGGCCTCGTTCATCCATGCCCACGCTTCCATTATGCCCCTGTCGAATTCAACGGCCTTCAATACGGTCTAATCGAAATCTCCGCGGATCGGTCGATAGGCCCGTTTTTCGCAACGAAAGATGTTGGCGGTGGAGATGGCGCCGTAGAACCGCTGCTACGAAAGAGCACGCTCTACTGCCGCCGGGACTCAAACAATGTGGAGGCAAGCCCGGGCGAACAGTCCGCAGTTTGGACTTGGTTTCAGCAGGGCCACGCCATTCCTGTCGCTCAATTTCCTGCCGAGGAAGCGTGGGCTCGGATCGTGGAGGCGACGCAGCTTGGTAACAAAGCTGGCCATTGCATTCTGGTTCTGGCGCTCGGAGAGAGCGCCAGAGATTCAAACCTCGCTCATCTTGCGACACTTGACTGGACCTTGGTGCTAGACCTTGATCCAGCGAGCCAAATCGAGGGGGCGTTGAAACAATGTCACGACCGCATAAGTTCCCGCCGTGCGCTTCATATCGTGAGCCCTGATGGGAAATTGCTTGGCGACATAAGTCGAGCGACGTGCTGGTATTTTGCGAATGGACTGCAAATCGCGGTTGATTCAGCCCCGCTGCCGACATTCAAGCAATGGGTCGCGCAATACGGGAAATCAACAACAGCTAAGATCGAGCAAATCGCCGCCGCCTGCAGTGGTCCAATCTCAGTCATTGCGCTTTGTGAAAACGCCGGCTTTGCCGTGCTTGTTCGCAAGCTGATCGAAGACATTGTCGCCAATACTGGTGAGCGTGCAACGTGCGTTGCGGTAGCCGAATCTGCGGACGATTGGAAAGCTCTTTCGCAACACGACATGGCTATTGTCGTACCTATAAGAATTCGCCATTTTCTGGAGGGGCTTGCGGCACATGCGCGCTCTGTTCAGATGGGTGCGGAGCATGTAGTTCAGTTACCAGGGGCCGGCGGAACGCCAAAGGACCTCTCGAACGAGCGCCTCGCCTATCTCGGAGAAGACCTCGAACTCGTTCACTTGGGAGCAGGAACTCGCCCCGCAGATGGTACTGAGCCGATTCGGCACTTCTTGCATGGAGGTCAAATTACGTGGTTTGAATTAGGCTTACAGGCAGATGTCGAGCGAGAGAGCACACGTGACCTACTGGGCATCGTCGAACACGACCTCGACCAACGGCGATGCAGCCGTGTTAATCTTTATCACGAACCGGGTGCCGGCGGCTCCACCATTGCTCGTCGCGTATTGTGGCTGCTTCATCAGCGCTACCCGGCAATCGTGCTACGACGTTGCGCTGCGAGGGAAACTGCGGAGCGTTTAGCGGCAGTCTACCAGATCACGGAGCGCCCTCTCCTTATTCTCCGCGAAGGTAGTGACGTACCTGAGGCGGAGGCGGACCACTTAGCAGACCTCCTTGCGGGCAAACAGATGCCATTTGTGTTGTTGCAAGTGCTACGGCGCTACAATGTTCCAACGCTTGGGCCTCGCAGTCTTTTTCTTCGCGCACAACTCACAAGTGGTGAGGCCGAACGCTTCCGGGTGGCCCTCCAACATGAGGCGCCACATCGCCGACACCACATTGACCGGTTAGCTTCTGGAGCCCCTCTGGCTCGGACGCCGTTCCTCTTTGGCCTCACGGCGTTTGCGGAGCAATTTACAGGACTGCGACCGTACGTACAGAATCACCTGAAGCAAATTGCGCCTCCACAGATAAAGGTCTTGCAGTTCTTGGCCCTTGCTTATGACTATGGACAACAGGCTCTGGCGCCCTCACATTTTGCAGAACTGCTCCAACTCGCGCCAACGCGGCCAGTAAATTTTGACAGAGTCCTATGTGACGAGGCCCGCGGCCTGTTGGTCAAGCATGGTGAAACTCGGTGGCGACCGGTTCATCAACTCGTCAGTGCCGAGATATTGGAATTGACCCTGAGTTCGGATGCGGCCGATACGCGCCTTTGGAAGTCCCGGCTCGGTGAGCTTGCACGTGAATTCGTAGATTTCTGCCGGTCAGGCGCTCCAGTGCCGTCGGCTGAATTGGAGAGCGTGCTTGAGCAGGTTAGTATTCGGCGTAACGATGCAGAGCTTTTAGGTGGGCTCGCCGCCGGAGAAAACAGATTTTCCCGATTAATTACCGATCTTCCAAATGCCGATGCGAAACAGCTTCTGCTTGAGCATATTGTCGAGCAATTTCCCAACAATCCGCATTTCTGGGCTCATCTCGGAAGGTTCTTTTCCATTGATCGCAAGGACTTCGTCAAGGCTGAATCAGCAATTAATCACGCGATAAGTCTGAGCGAAGACGACCACGTACTTCATCATATGAAGGGAATGGCGCTCCGAAACCTTGCTTACCAGATGATCAGCGAGAAAGGGCCGCTGGCGGACGTAATTTCGGCAGCAAAGCGCGCAACTGAATGCTTTAACGAAGCTCGTCGGCTCGCGCCAGACGAAGACTATGGATACATCAGCGAGGCACAGATGACGCTTCGCGTACTCGACTATGCGAGGGGCGGCGAAGCGGCGGTCGCAGCCTGCGCAAAGGAGACGACGGATCCGTGGGTGCGCGAGTCCTTCGAGCGAGTCGAGCGCTTGCTTGATGCAGTGCGGGAGCAACGGCGGGACACAGCGCCGAGTAACTATGAGGAAAGGTGCCGCGCGGACTTGGACGTGCTATATGGTGCTCACGATAAGGCCCTGCAGAGATGGGATCAATTGCTGGAAAAGAAAACGGCAAATGGTCAACCGATTGTCTATGCGCCGCCGATACGGCGTCAGATAGTGTGGCTACAGCTTGCAAGATGCGGAAGGGAGTGGCATAAGATGACGCCGAAGCACCTTAGGCGCGCACTCGATCTACTTGAGGCCAATATCCAGCAAGAACCCAATGACGACAGGAATATCAGGCTGTGGCTCCATGGAGCTAGGTTCCAAGTCCCGCCTCCATCGCTTTCTCTGGCGGCTGATCGCATTGCGACGTGGCGGATGCGAGGCGACTCGCTTGATGCATTGTATTACTTATACGTCCTAAAGGTTCTTGAGGCACTTGAAGGGTCGGCCATTGCTGCGAACGAGGCGCAAAAAAATATCGAGCTGTGCCGTTCTCGGGCCGGATTCCGCAGAGACCGCACGATCAGTTTTGAGTGGCTTGGGGAGGGAAATGGCCTGGATAAGCTTATTCACCAGGATCAACTTGGTGGTTGGGATGAGGATGTTGGCTTTTGGCGCAATTTGAAGCCTTTGGTTCGAACCCGAGGCGTCGTGAGTCGAATTCATGCTCCTCAGGCTGGAGAGATCGCGCTGCGCTGGAATATGAAGGCGTTTTTCGCCCCAGCAGCTTCTGGCATGGCGTACGGACAAGACGAGAACCGCCGGGTTTCGTTTTTCCTTGGCTTCAGCTACGAGGGACTTCGAGCGTGGTCTGTTCAACCTGAATGAATCGGGTTTGGTTCTCCAACGCAAGAAAACGCAAGCAAGACAGCCAGCCATTTGCGTCGACGGGCGGCTAGCGGTCCCCTGATCGTCTTGCCCACGCAACCCAAAGCAGATTAGGCCCTTACATCCATCATGCTGGGCCACTCCGCGCCGCAGTGCCCCGCGGCGCGCAAAGCAAAAGCGCCGCGCGCGCTGCGCTTCTGATGAGCGTGTCAGTGGCGGCCTAAAGGGGGACCACTTTCGCGGGCCAACCCGGGCCATCATGGAGGACCGAACTCAAAGGACGATAACGGGTTCCTCTTCTCTGTTTCCCCTATTCGGGTGGTGCATCTTGGCCGCGAAAGTGGTTCCCTTTTAAACCGCGATCAACATGGGCATGCGTGCGAACCGATCATTCCGCGCGACTCCGCGGCCACCCCAATGCGGCTTGCCTTAGTGTCGCTCGGCGCGGTCCGGCCTGGGCAAGATGCCGTGGTCGCCGTTGGCCGCGGTGAGCTTCGCTGCGATCCGTTGTCGCGCGGCGGCAACCTGGTCCGGGGTGGGCGGAAGTCCGTAGTTCGTTCTCATGGCCCCCGGTCGGTAGTTCTCGGCATAAGCGAGCATCCGCTAACTCGAGAAGAGCGCAGGCGTGTCATTCGGCGCTTGAAAACCAGCCATCGATCGGCGGGTTTGACCAGCGTGGTTGTGAGGGTTAAGTAGAGCTATATCATCGTTGGAATCGTTATAACCCGTCAAGGGGCGTCGGCCTGATCGGCCGGCATTTCGGCGTTTGGTTTAGGCTTTTTTTTGGCCGCCGAGCCGGTCGGCGCATTGGCTGGTTTTGGATCCGGTTCGGTCGTCGGGGCCTCCGGCGCCTGGTGGCGCAGACGGTAGCTGCGGCCCGTAATGGCGATGCTCGCCGCATGGTGTAAGAAGCGGTCCAAGATGGCCGTGGCGCTAGGGACCACTTTCGCGGGCCAACGCGGATTGCGGCACCGTGAGCGACGGGTGACCAAAGTGGCGCGGGTGTGTTAGACTTCGGCCAGTAACCACCAAGTGCTTCGAGCTTGCGACGTTTGACGCCGTGGATGGAAGCATTGACCCCACAGCCGATTACGTGACCCGCCTTTCGGCGACGACGGGGCGAAGCTGGCCGACGCTGGCGGCTGCGCGTGAGGCGGCCCATGAGGTTCGCACGGTCCTGAGCGGTTCCTTGGCCGAGACATTCGGCGATTACGCGACGCAGGACTATGGCACTCAGCTAAAGTGACCCACTTCTGCTCAGATAAAGTGAGCCATCGGCTCACAGCAGGTGGCGTAGGTGCGCTTTCCGGCGCAGGCCGTGTGAGGGGAAGGCTTTATT
>Ga0307373_10005387_pt1 | contig 20955 bp, 18 predicted proteins | sample OX2MG_FD_202534 | JGI IMG/M metagenome (GOLD analysis project Ga0307373, IMG submission 202534) | Soil microbial communities from Risofladan, Vaasa, Finland - OX-2 | ecosystem: Environmental > Terrestrial > Soil > Coastal area > Acid sulfate soil | place: Finland: Risofladan, Vaasa | collected...
GCCAAGTGGGGCTTCTCCCCGGATCACAAGATCGTTGGCCAAAGAACCTGAGAGTTCATGATATTAGAAAAGGACTTCCATATCAGGATGACTCCTTACTTTACGTGTATTCGTCTCATTGCTTTGAGCATCTCTACCTTGACCAAGCGATGAAATTTCTTCGGGAGTGCTTTCGGGTCCTTAAGCCTGGAGGAGTCCTCAGGCTCGCGATTCCGGACCTTGAGATTCTGATCCACAGATACACCGATGCCGCCAACTCGAATGGACACGGTGACGGAAACGCCCTTCCAGCGGACGCCTTTGTTCGGCAGCTTCTTATGGTAAGGGAGGCGGCTCCGCGGGGCATTGTGGACCGCTGGTTCAAACCAGTGCTTGGTAAACACACAATACACTGCTGGGCTTACGATTGGAAAAGTCTCAGCACTCGGTTCATGGAGGTTGGTTTCAGGGATGTTAAGCGAGCAGCGTATCTGCAAAGCTCGATTCCAAACATCGAATCCCTGGATTTAGCTGAAAAGGCCTGGGAGAGCCTTTACGTCGAGGGTACGAAGCCTGCAGTACTCAGGGCTGAGCAGACCAAGTGAGGTGGGACGCATGCTAAGATTCGGGCATAAACTAACGCTCTTGATCCCAACAAGAGATCGTCCCAAAGAACTCCGCCGCCTTCTGGCCAGCATAAATAACCAAACAGTCCTTCCGGGACGCGTTGTGGTCGTAGCATCGGGGACAGCGGTATCCAAACAGGTCGCCGCCGAGTTCCCCGCGCTGAATTTGGATTACATTCATGTTGACCGTGCAGGCACATCGTGGCAGCGCAACGCCGGCATTGAGGCATTGGACCCGGGTTGCACACTGGTGGGGTTCTTTGACGATGACGTTGTGTTGGACCTGGACGCACTAGAAAAGATGCTGACTTTCTGGGAGTCAGCCCCGCCAGAACTCGGTGCGGCGGGTTTCAACTTCCACAATATGCTCGCGCCGGAGACTCAGCGCAAGTGGTCCCTGGGCTCGGTCGCGCGACTCTATAAGACTTTCATGCTTGGGAAAGAGCGGAAGGGTACGGTTCTTCGTTCGGGCTTCCCCACCCCCATATTCCCTGCTTCAGAAGATATCTACCCCGATTGGCTTGAAACCCTTGGACTAACTCTCCGCAGAGAAGTTGTCGACGAGTTTAAATTCGATGATTTTTTCGCGGGTTATAGCTACTTGGAGCACGTCGAGTACACCTACCGCGTAAGTCGTAAGTATAAGCTATGCGTAGTAAGCAACGCCTGGGTAACACACCATTCCGGACCCATCAGAAATAGCTACCTGCTAGGCAAGATGCAGGTCATCAACCGGGTCCATTTCGTAAGGAAGAATCCGAACCTATGTCTAGCACGGTGCTACTTCACGCTGGGGCTGCACACACTCTTTAATGTGGCCGTGGGAGCCCTGTTGCGTGATTCCGGTTATTTCAAGCGCGCATGGGGAAACTGTGTGGGACTGAGCCAAGCCGCGCTAGGCAAAATAACCCCGGTGCAAGGTGGAGTGAAATGATGGCGCGGTTATCTATACATGCCGCTAATGTTGGTTTCGCTTCTCGCAATTTTCGATGCCAGTAATCCCGTGAAAAATACATCGGATTCAAACAATCCTCATCCGGCTCCGCTTCGCGTATTAGTTTCCGCTTTCGCTTGCAGCCCGGGCGGCGACTCGGGTCACCTCGGCGGTGGCGAGGTTGTCCTCGGCTGGAGCATCGTCCGGCAACTCGCCCGGTTCCACCACATTATTGTCCTGACACATTCTGAGAACCGCCCTGCGATTGAGGACAGCCTGCTCCGCAGTCCCAATGCAAATCTTGAGTTTTGCTACTTCGCGTTTCCGAGGTGCCTCGAAGCTTTGAAGAACTTTCCGGGCGGGATTCAGTTCTACGCCTACCTGTGGCAGATCAAGGCGTACCTTGTGGCGCGGCGGCTGCACAAGCAAAACCGCTTTGACCTGTTTCACCACGTGACTTACGCGAACGACTGGATGGCAAGCCATATCGGGGCGCTGCTTCCCGTGCCTTACGTTCGCGGGCCGTGCGGCGGCGCGCAGCAGGTTCCGGAGGGGTTTGTGGCCGGATTCTCGCGCCGGGGCCGGTTTTGGGAACATGTGCGGCGGCTCGGCCAGCGCGGGTTGCGGCTGGACCCGTTTTTCAGGCTGGGGCAGCGGCGGGCGCGCGCCATCCTGGTTTGCACGCCTGAAGCGCTGGCAGCCATTCCCAAACCGTGGCGCCGCAAAGCGCAATTGTTTCCAGTGAACGGGATTGGCGGCGACGATCTGCGGCTGATCGGGGAAATGCAAGATCGCCAACCGGACGGCGAAGCCAGCCCAGCGGGCAGAGAATTTCGCGTGCTGTCAGCCGGAAAGCTGCTGCAGCTCAAAGCGTTTGACCTGGCGATCCGCGCCTTCGGAATCTTTGCGGCAACTCATCCCGAGGCCACCTTCAGCCTTGCCGGGGACGGCCCGGAACTCGGCCGCCTGCAAAGCCTGATCCACACCCTGCGCCTGGACGGGAAAGTCAAGATTGAGAAGTGGCTGCCGCGCGAAGAGCTTCTAAAGAAGATGGCAGCGAGCGACGTGTTTATCTTTCCAAGCTTGCGGGACGGGGGAGGCGCCGTGGTGATTGAAGCCATGGCCGCCGGGAACCCGGTCATCTGCCTGGACCATGCCGGACCGGCCTTACACGTTACCGAAGGCTGCGGGATCAAAGTCCCTCCGGAAAACCCCGACCAGGTTATCAAGGAGATGGCGGAGGCGCTGGAGAATCTCTACGCTCACCCGGAATTGCGCCAGCGGATGGGAACATCGGCGCGGGGGCGCGTGGAGCAGGTTTACCACTGGGACAAGCAAGGCGAACGCCTGTTGAAGATTTATCAAAATGCTTTGAACCTCCGCCCTGAAGCCGAGTCGACCGATGCAGCCCAGCAGGAGAGCTTTATTGCAGAAGAAGCCTGATTCACAATTCGGCGCCTATCGAAACCCCGCGCCGCGCTCAAGGCTGAAGCCCGTCGTACTCCTCGGCCTGGTTCTGTGGTTTCTGCTGTGGACCGGGTACAACACCGGAATTTATGTAGTGCTTGCGCCCGATTTCCCCGCGACCCACATGCAACTGGTCCACGGGATTCGCGCCTTTTTCCCGATCGTTGCCGGTTGGCTTGCTTTGCTGGTGATCCTTGCGAGAAGCGGTATAAAAACCCAGGCGGTGGCGGGACCGTTAGGCCTGCTGGGGCTGTTCGCGGCGGTCGGCATGGTTTCGTCAGCCCTGCTATCCCGCGCGGCGTTGGAAGCTTTCTATTGGGCGGCGATGTATGAATCCATTGTAGTGGTTCTGGTGGCTATCTGCTCAGACCCTGACGCCATGGAATCTCTCTCGCAGGTGATGAAGCTGAACTGGGCCGTTGATATCATCATAATGCTTGGGCTGCTCGCGGCCATTCCTTCGTTTGGCGGGGCAGCGCTTGTGCATACGCACGGCAGCCCCCTTGGAGTGATGGCCTATAACGGAAATGTGGGAGCCCACGGCACAATCGCCGGCATGGCCAGCACCCGCAATACGGGCTTTGCGCGGTACGCGGGAGTGGCGGGAGTGGTGGCCCTGGCCAGGCTGTGGCAGGGGAAAAAGTTGAACAGAGTACTTTGGTCGGGGATCCTCGCGATTTCGCTGGTTGTGCTCCTCATGGCCCAGGCACGCACCGAAACGATCAGCTTTTTTGCTGGCGCCATGATCGTCCTCATGCTCCGCAAGCGCCGGCGCATCGCCTTGTTGGGAATGGGAACTCTCGGCGCAATCCTCCTAGCTTTAGAGGGCTTTTTTCGCGGCCTTTGGGACTTTGGAACGCGGAACGGCCATTTCGATCCGACGCTCACGGGCAGGAGCGGACAATGGATGCAGGGGCTGGAGGCGGTTCGGCAATCGCCGTGGGTGGGCCTGGGCTTTCAAGCCGATCGGTATTACCTCCACGGCATCCAGATAGAAAACGCCGTGTTTCATGCCTTGATTCAGACCGGCATCCTGGGTACGCTTGCCTATGTGGCGGCTTACGCGTTGGCGTGGATTCTGCTAATACGGCTTTACATGTCACGATCATCCACAACTTTGCCCGACGAGATTCCAGGAATTTTGATGTTCTTCACCGTTTTTTCGGTCACCGAATCGATCGCGTACTACAGCGCTGCCTTCCTTCTGCTTGCACCGGTGCTTGCTTATATCCAGGTGGCGGCGTGGCAGCGGAAAGGGTTGGAAGCAAAAGCCATCTCCGCACGCGCGGCGGCGTCCAATTTTGCTCATCCCGCATTGGCAATGCGGCGGAGGGACATCTCGAGGGTGTAGAATCTCCTCCTGGAGTAAGGGCTGCTTGTCTCACGATTTCGGTCACGCGGATAGCCGGGAGCAAACCATGAGGGGCGCTCGGCGCAGCCCGGAATGGGAAGAGAAGAATGCTTGTAAAGATTATTTCACCGCTGTTCTTTCCCGTGCCTTTGATCTCGGAAATCCTGGCGCTGGGCCTGGCCTTGCTCTGGTTTACGCGCCGGCAGAAAGAGGGAAAGGTTCTGGTTACTTTGGGAGCGGCGCTGCTTTTGCTTTTGGGCAACCCGGGAATCTCCGCCGCACTGCTGCGGCCGCTCGAACAACGCTATCCCCCGCTCGCCTTGTCGTCCTGGCAGGGGGCAGCGAGTCCCTTGCGGGAAGGCACATTCATCGTTGTCCTCGGAGGCGGGTACTCGACCGACCCTCGCGTTGACGTCGCAAGCCACCTTGCGGAAGCAACCATCGCGCGCCTGACGGGAGGCATCGAGCTTTACAGAGAAGTTCCGGGCAGCAAGCTCATTCTTTCCGGAGGACCGCCCGCTCAGGCGGATGACATGGCGAAAGTGGCCCTGGCCCTGGGAGTCAAGGAGCAGGATATCATTCTCGAAAGGAAGTCACGAAATACGGAACAGGAGGCCATTTTTATTGTGCCCACGGTTGGGAAGGCGCCGTTTCTCCTAGTGACTTCCGCCTCCCATATGCCGCGAGCGATGGCGCTGTTTAGAAAATTGGGGATGAATCCCGTCGCCGCTCCCACAGATTTTCTGGCCAAGAGAACCAGGGGTTGGGGGCCTGACGATATCTATCCGAGTTATTACGGCCTGTACGAGGCGGAGAGATCTGTATATGAATGTTTAGGGATTGCCTGGGAAAAACTCAACCATGAAATATGAGAGCCATCCCCAATTAGCACCGAAACCCAGAGCAGACGGCCCGATCCGCCCGGAAAGGCACAAAATTTCTGGCCGTGAATATATGTTGACAAAATGGTAATATTATACAACTATGTACTTGTTGTGTTGGCTTTGGCCAAAGACACGAGTACGTGTCTCTAACGGAGGGAACGAAGATGATGCGAAGAATCCGCCTTTGTTTGCTCATACTGTTTACTGCGGCCGCGGGGTTGGGCCCGGCATTGGCCAGCCCGCTTCCTATTGGTTCCATCGTCGGCAGCACGGATGCCATCCTGGACGGCCAGCAAGCGTTGCCCGATACCGCGGTGCTGAGCGGCGATAGCCTCCAGGTCAATGATGGTCTTGCGATGGTGGCGCTCGGTCAAGGTAGCCGCATGATTTTGGGGCACGACACAGAGGCCTCATTCTTACAGGAACCAGATGCAGTGACGGTATCTCTGAGCCGTGGGAACATGTCGCTTTACCACTCCGCAACGAGCAGAGATTTCCGGGTGAAGATCGGCGATGTGACAGTGTCGCCAGCGCAAGGGTATAAAACGCTCGGCGAAGTTGCTATGGCTGACGGGCTTCTGCTGGTGACGGCAAAGGGTGGAGCCCTGCAAATAGAAAAGGCCGGAACCACACAAGTGGTAAGCGCGGGCAAGACGATTACCCTACCGATGGCGCCCGATCGATCCCCAACACCCAATCCGTCGGGAAATCGGCACCTTAAGCACATTATCCACCTGAGTCCGGCGGTACTTCTATACCTGGGACTCGCCGCGGAAGCTGGCGGCGCAGCCACCGCGATCGTTCTGGGAACCCGCTCTTCTGCGCCGGCCTCGCCGGTCACGCCCTGAAGGCTGCTGGAACCCATTCGGCCATACAGGTAAGCCGCTTCGTTAAGTTCTTTGCCGAGTGGTCGTAGCTGGCAAGGCACACCGAGAGCGAGGGCCTTGCGCGATCCTCCGGTAGTCCTTAGGAGGGTTAGGCTGAATGATCGCGCGCGGGTTATTGAATCCAAATGTATTGACAACACCCGCATTAACTTGCTATAAACTCCCCTAGCGAACCTGGCGTTGCCGGGTTTTTTCGTTTTGAATCAAAGAGTCGCGCGGGTTTGTGGATATCAACCATGCCTAGCTTGAGGTTTTCAAAAACCTCGGAGTGAGGGGATGCAGCTCGATTGGACAAGCCGCCTGTTAGCTCCCCAACGAGGGTGGATTTTCTATTTTTCCCAGGTTTCTGCTTTCCTGGCCCTGCTTTTCGGGGCGTTTGTCATCCTGGCTGGCGGATTTCATATCCAACGGTTTAGTTTATTCGATGTTCCAATTTCAGACGGCTTCTGTTTTATTCTGTTGGCCTTCTGTCTCTGGCTGCATCTCGTCAAAGCAAGCTCTCCATCCCTTAAACTCATCTATCGCCGGACCGCCTTTACGTTTGGGGTGGTGACGTTCTCCGTAGCCTTTATTTCCTTCTTGCGAGGTCTTGCCATAACCGAAACGTCCGCCATGATGATTCCTTCAGCCAGCCCCTTGCCACGAGCTGGGGCACCGCACCTGGCCGCCCTTGACTTTATGCTACTGGGGGCTGCATTTGCTCTGCCCGATGATGGCGAACATGATCAAGTCCTTTCCGCACAGCTTCTTGCGGCTGCAGGTTTCGTCTTTGGCCTGTTTGGAATGCTTGCCTTCGCATTCGGTCCGAGTGCCCATAACAGCGAGCTTCCGATTGAAGCCTTACTTCTGGTGGCACTTTCCCTCGGCGTGCTTTTCCTCCATCCGGACCGCGGCGTGGTTGCCGAGGTCTTTACCGACCTCTCCGGCGGGGTCATGGCGCGCCGTCTCCTGCCCATTGCCATTGTCATTCCGGTTGTCCTCGACTGGTGGAGATACGAGGCGCAGCGATTTGGAATCCTCAGCCCTGAAACGGGCACCATGCTCATGGTGATGATGGCGATCATTTTGCTCCTTTACGAAATGATCGTGACGGCGCAACTGCTCAACCAGGCGGATGCGAGTCTCCGGCGGACCGATGAAGCGCTGGCCGAGGCAGTCGTCATACGTACGGAGCAATTGAACAATGCGAATGAGCGCCTGCGCACTGAACTTGCCGAACGCAAGCTTACCGAAGAGAAGTTGCGCCAAAGCGAACGGCGGCTGCGGTTAATTCTGGACCAGATCCCGGCGGCGGTATGGACGACAGACGGAGACCTCCGCATTCTTTCTGCGTCAGGGGCTGGCTTGGCCGCGGCCAATCTCCGTCCCGAGGACCTCGCTGGAAAGACCGTGCCAGAGTTTCTGGGGACTGAGGATGAAAAAGCAAAACCTCTTTCGGCTCATCGTGCGGCTCTGCGCGGCAAGCCCCGCTCCTATGAAATCGAACTCGCTGGCCGCACCTTTGCTGCGCATCTTGAGCCACTTCATGATGCGGAGGGCAAAATATCCGGAATTATTGCGGTTGCCCTCGATGTCACCGAGGGGAAAAGGGCCCAGGAGTCCGTCGCAAAACTGGCGGCCATCGTCGAATCCTCGCAAGACGCGATCATGGGAACTTCCCTCGAAGGAACCTTCACAAGCTGGAACCGGGGCGCCGAGCAATTGTATGGATACAAGGAGGAAGAGGTCATTGGCCGGCATGCCTCGATGACGGCGCCTCCAAACCGGCACAAGGAAATTAGCCAGATTTTTGAAAAGGTCAAGCGCGGTGTGCGTGTCCCGCCCTTCGAAACCGTTCGGCTCCGAAAAGACGGAGGCCTGATCGACGTATCCCTGGCCGTTTCGCCGGTCAAAGATCCATCGGGAAGAATTGTCGGCGTCTCCGCGATCGCACACGATATTGGCGACCTGAAGCGCATCGAGGGAGAACTGAGGAAGCTTTCGGCGCGCCTCCTCAAAATGCAGGACGACGAACGGCGATATATCGCCCGCGAGCTGCACGACGGCGCCATTCAGGGCTTGGCCGCCGCTGTTATCAACATGTCGATGGTGAAGGAGGCTGTCCAGCTTCCCCCGGAACCGCTCAAAGCGCTGGAGGAAGCGTTAAAGCTCACGGGCAACGCCGTTCGTGAAATCCGGACCTTTTCCTACTTGCTCCACCCGCCTTTGCTGGATGTAACGGGTCTCGCTTCAGCGTTGCGCTGGTACGTTGAAGGCTACAGCCGAAGATCGGGAATTAAGGTGAACCTTAAGTTGTCGGAAAACGGGTATCAGATTGGCAAGGAAGTGGAACTCACCCTTTTCCGGATTGTCCAGGAAGCTCTCGCGAACATTCACCGCCACTCGGGCGGGCATGAGGCTACAATTCACCTGCAGCAGACGGAAGAAGGCTTGACCCTCATCGTTTCCGATAACGGGCATGGAATGGATACCCAAACGCTTGAAAAAGTAAAGAGCGAGGGGGCCGCGCTGGGCGTAGGCATCGCCGGGATGAAAGAACGGCTTCGGCAGCTCGGAGGACAACTGGAAATTTCCTCTGACGGCTCCGGCACAATCGTGACCGCCGCCTTGCCCCTTTTGAGAAAAAAAGATGAAACCCTTGCGCATCTTGATCGCCGATGACCATGATGTTGTTCGTCAGGGCGTGCGAGCCATTCTGGAGGCCCAAGCCGGATGGAGCATTGTCGCAGAGAGCGAGAATGGATTGGAGGCCGTCGAGCAGGCGCGCGAGACGATGCCGGACATCGCTTTGCTGGATATCAGCATGCCCCAGTTGAATGGCCTTGAAGCGGCCAAGCAAATTCTGAAACAGCGTCCCGAAACCCAGGTTCTAATTCTCACCATGCACGAAAGCAACGAGCTGGTGCAGAGCCTCCTGGCGGCCGGGGTGCGAGGTTATATTCTTAAAACGGACGCCAGACGCGACCTTGTGAATGCCGTTGTCTCCCTGAGCGAGGGCCGGCCTTTCTTCACCTCCAAGGTGGCGGAGATGGTTCTGGAGGGCTACCGTCATCGCGGCGCGCCCGCCAACCTTAATGATGTTACCCTCGGAAGCCGCCTGACTCCGCGCGAAAGACAAGTCGTGCAGTTGCTGGCGGAGGGTAAAAGCAGCAAAGAGACCGCCTCCGCCTTGAACATCAGTATCAAGACCGCAGAAACCCACCGCGCCAATATCATGCGCAAGCTCGATCTTCACTCCCTGGCGGACCTGGTCCGGTATGCCATCCGCAACAGAATAATTGAACCCTAACCTTCCGGCGCCCTGTGTACTCTTTAGCCAACCACTTTAGTTCTAATGAATAGTCTTTACCCCACTAGGTAATTACATATTCATCCCCTACAGCGCATTTCCTCCAGAATTCCCTAATCTACCCGATTCCCTCCTTTCCGCTCCCGTTATACATTTGCACCATCGATGAAACACCTAGCGCCGAAACATTAGGTGGGCAGCAGCAACTGCAATTGAGGAGGGGAAATGGCAAGGCTTAAAAATGACGCAGGACAAGCACTGATTCTGTTTGCCTTCACGATGATTGTCCTGATGGGGTTCGCGGGAATGGGGATCGACATGGGATATCTCCGCTACATGCGGCGGACCATGCAGGCGGCCACCGACAGCGCCGCGCTGGCCGGCACCGCCGAGCTGGGCTACGGGGATGTTACCGCTGCCGCGCAGGCTGACGCATCCACCAACGGTTTTACGAATGGCAGCAAGGGGACCTCGGTTACCGTCAACAACCCGCCTCTCAGCGGACCGCATCAGGGGAACCCGAGGTATGTGGAAGTGCTCATTTCCCAGAACCAGCCGACATTTTTCATGAAGGTTCTGGGCGTTGATTCCCATATGGTCAGCACTCGCGCTGTGGGTTACTCCGGGATTTCCGGGGCCTGCATTTACACCCTTGACCCCAGTGCATCGAGCGCCTTCGTGGTGAGCGGGAGCGCCAATCTCTCCGCCCAGTGCGGCATTTTAGACAACTCGAATAATTCCACCGCAGCCCTGGTTACGAACGGTGGGGGATGCCTCTCGGCAAAGTATATCGGGGTCGTCGGACAATTCAAGAATAACTCCTCTTGCGTGCCCTCGCCCACACCCGCAAGTGGGATCGCGCCCTTTAGCGATCCTCTGGCCTACCTGCAACCGCCCGTGGTCGGCGCCTGCGACTACAATAGTGTCTCCATTACGGGCGGCACGCCAACGCTCTATCCGGGTGTCTATTGCGGCGGCATCAATATCAGCGGCGGTTCAACCGATGTCACCTTCAGCCCCGGAACTTACATCGTGAACGGCGGCGGCATGAACGTCAGCGGCGGCGCCAATGTCCAGGGCGACGGAGTCACTTTCTACATTACCGGTACCTCAAGTTCATTCAAAGGGGTCTCGATTACGGGCGGGAGCAACAGCGAACTGATCGCTCCGACTTCGGGAACCTATGCCGGAATTCTCTTCTATCAGGACCGATCGATTTCTTCCCCTTCTTCCGGTGCTGACAGCAATATCGCCGGCGGCAGCGGCACGGCAGTTCAGGGGACGCTTTACTTTCCCACTACGAATCTCAGCTATTCCGGGACCAGTGTGAACTCAGCCTATACCATTATCGTGGCCGATACGTTGCAAATTACCAACAATACTTATTTTCCTGACACTTACTCAACAAATCCCAACGGTTTTTCACCAATCCACAGCGCTGTGCTGGTGGAATAGATCAAGGAAGGAATCATGGAGGGGGAAATGATGAAGAATCTAACAACGCTTAAATTTCGGTTTCGCGCGGCGGCTCGCAAGGTTCTAGAAGGCATAAGATCCGATTCCGCTCAAGCTCTCGTGGAATTAGCCTTTGTGCTCCCGGTGGCCTCGTTTCTTCTGGTAGGGACGATAGAAATTGGCCGCTTGGCGAATACCAGCATCGTGGTTAGCCAGGCCGCCCGGGCCGGCGTGCAGTACGGAGCCCAGAACCGCGTGACGGCCTCCGACACGGCGGGAATGACCCAGGCGGCCCAGCAAGACGCGTCAGGCATCAACAACCTGACCGTTACTCCCAGCCACTACTGCGCGTGCTCGGACGGCACTGCTTCGACCTGCCAGCCGACGGACTGCGCCAGCAGCCGCATTATCGAATATGTCAAGGTCGATACTCAAACGCAGTTGAACACTCTATTCCCCTACCCTGAGTTTCCGCGGTCATATACGGTCAATGGGCAGGAAATCATGCGGGTAGCTCAGTAAGGAGTTGTGGAACCTGCGCGGAGCGCGTGGGGAAGGGCTCCGGGCAATCTTGGAAGAAAAAGGAACTGTAAACTTAATCTTTATTAATCGAGGAGGGGGATTACGATGATGAAGAACAGAATGAAGAAGGTTCGTGCTCCACGGAGAAATGACAAAGGCGCTTCGATACTCGAATTCGGGTTGGTCGTGCTGGTTTTCTATGCGTTCGTGTTCGGAGTCATGGATTTCGGGCGGGCGCTTTACAGTTATCACTTTGTGAGCCATGCGGCCCGGGAAGCAACGCGCTACGCGATTGTGCATGGAGCGCAAAGTTCCGCCCCGGCCACGGCAAACGACATTGCCCAGTACGTCAAGGCCATTACGCCAGATGGAATCGATCCCAACGCGATCACCGTTTCCACCACGTGGAGTCCTGACAATGCGCCCGGCAGCAACGTTAAGGTCCAGGTGCAAGACAATTTCCATTTTGTCATGCCCTTGCTGCTCACGACCCAACTGAACTTGAGCAGCGCGTCGCAGATGGTTATTTCAAATTAGCTGACTCGGCAACCGGAAAGATGTTCGTTGCTTCAACGAAGGAACGGTCAAGCTGTGACTGTACGCGCCTGGTTGGGAACAGGAACCGTCTGGAACGCCTCTTGATACGGCGCCATCCTGACCGATAAGGTGCTGACAGGAAGTCTACGTGGGAGCCATCGGATCTACTGGGATGTCTCTTCCAGAATTTGATTGTGGATCTGCATGGTCAGGAGCAATGTGAACATCTTGGAAGAACTTGACATCAGTTCGAACCCCCGGCAACAAAAACCTGTTCGAGCTCTCATCGTCGATGACTCTCCGCTGGCAAGGGACGCGATCCGGTTGCTCCTTGAGAGCCGGCGTGAAGTCGAAATTGTGGGCTTTGCAGCCGATGGAGAAGAAGCCATTAATCAAGCTGAGGCTTTGATCCCGGATCTCGTATTGATGGATATCCAAATGCCTAAGCTCGATGGATTAAGGGCGACCAGGATGGTTCGCAATCTGTTTCCTGGAATTCGGATCATCATCGTCTCGGTCAACCATGGGAGGGAAGTTTATCAATCATGTGTGACCAGTGGAGCGGACGGCCTGGTTGTGAAAGACCGCCTCTACCAGGACCTCTTTGCTGAGATTCGGCGGGTTTTTCCCTCCCAGCCGCCGTAGCTCAGGAGCCTCCCTTACCGGGAGGCCTGCCGATTCCTCCATACACCCCTCCGCCGGTTCCCACCTCAAAAAAACTGCCCTGCCCCGTAGCTCCAAGGGCCAGCGTACTCAAGTTGAATGGTTTCTATATAGGCGCCATAAGTCGGCGACGGTCCAAAACTGTAGCGCCGGTCTGCGACCGGCGGATTTCGCCGCTCATAGAGCGGCGCTACAATAAATGACCGTCGCCGACTTATGGCGTTACGTATATCAAACAAGGCGATGATGAGGTTCAGACCGGCATGTAGCGGGCGCGACCGTTTCTTGCCGGGCGCCATTCTGAACTTGAACCCGATAGGGCCGTGCCGGCAAAGGCCCTGAGCGGAGGCTGGTTCCGGTCGCGCGACTTATAACGAACATTTAACCTTCCGTTCATATTTTAGTAACATGGCATAAGTATGTTATAAACGAGGCTATGAATGAACCGCCGGCGCCTGGCGCGACGGGCAGATCAATTTACGGGCAGGCAACGGAAATCGGCGGGCTGCTTTTTCATGGGTTTCCGATTCCGAAAAGCCTATTGTTGCTGAATTTTCCGAAGAACAACACGAGGAGCCAATGGATCGCCTGATCGAAACGATCGGGACGAATGAAAGCGTGATCCCTTGCGCAGAATGGAGGGCGAGGAGTGGGTCAAGGTTTTGAGTTCCCTTTGTCCAGATGACATAAGGGGTGGTTCCTTTTCCCACCCGATACGATGCGAAACAAAGAGCTGAGTTTAAGTTCAGCCGGCGTCCTTGAAGATACTTCCGATGTGGAAGCGCTGTTCACGCGTACGGGATCGATTGCCGAAGCCATCGAAACCCTTGTAGGAGCGGCAACCGCCTCCATTGAGGCGGCGCTTTATGGCTTCAGCAGCCAGCGCCTGGCCAGCGCTCTGGAAGAGGCTCAGGCCAGGGGACTTCGGCTTCGACTGATTGTCGACGGAAATAAGTACCGGGAAACTCCTGGATGCCAACGCCTGCTGGCGGAACGAAAACTTTCCTTCCGGCTGGCCTTTGGCCGTGATGGAGCAGGGAGCAAGATGCATCACAAGTTCGCTCTCCTGGACCGGAAGCTGGTCATCACCGGCAGCTACAACTGGACTTCAGCCTCCGAAGACAAGAACTACGATAACTTGCTGATTCTCCGAAGCCCGGACCTGGTCGAAGCGTATCGCGCAGAGTTCGCGGCGCTTTGGGAAAAATCGGCAAAAGTTCCGAACGAGGAATCCTGAGGAGGGTTCATGCCGGACATGACCCGCGAGAAGTCACAAGCCAGACAAACCCCTTCAAAATCGGCCAAGAATCCGGCGGACTACGAGCTTTACATCATGCGGCATGGCAAAGCGGTCCGCAGAGGTCCCCCCTATTCGGACGACGCCAAGCGGCCTCTTACGGCACAAGGCATAAAGGATCTGCAAGGAATCGCCAAGGGTTTGATCCGCTCGGGAGTTGTAGTGGATTGGATTGTTTCAAGTCCTTTGGTGCGCGCCAGGGAGACGGCGCAAGCCGTTGCCGAAGCGTTCGCACCTCAGGCGCCGGTGGAATTCACAGAAGCTCTGAGCCCGGGAGGAACCGCAGAAGCTCTGCTCGCTTTCCTGGCCAAACACTCGGCTCGCACCTGCACTCTGCTGGTTGGACATGAACCGGGGCTCAGTGAGTTGGCCTGCCGCCTGATCGGCGCGAATCTTGATGCCGGTCTCGCATTGAAAAAAGGTGGATGTTGCTTGATTACTTTCCCGGGCCTTCCCCAGCTCTCTAAAGGGCGGCTCCTATGGTGGCTGACCCCGCGGATCCTTCGCAAGATGGCTTAGCCCCGTCCAGCAGCGATCCCGCCTTCACCTTGCCCCTTGGCCCGGCGGTGTCACAGGAAGATGACACCGTTGCTCTTGCGGCATGGAAGGTGTTACACAAACCGGAAAGGGCACGTGGCCCGGTTTTTCTGAATTCGCGCGGAGAACGTCTGGCCCGTCCGGGCTATGGGTTTGATCCCGTAACCGAGAATTTCAGGCGGCATTGCCTGCGGCATACGTTTGCGAGTAGATTAGTGATGGTTGGTGTTGACGTGCGAACGGCACAAGAGTTAACGGGACCGAAGTCCGGTGGCGGGTCAATTTGGCTGGGGTAGCGGCGAGTTTACCTCGCCATGTGGCGGCATAAAGCCGCCTCTACGTCAAAATGACCCACTACCTGAAGTCCATTCAAATGAGTTGCCGTGATGCGTAAAAATGCAAGGCCCCGTGAAGTGTTTGCTGTTGTTTGATTAGCTTATTTGTTTCAATGTAAAGCTATCGTCTGGGCCCATAGCTCAGTTGGTTAGAGCAGCGGACTCATAATCCGTCGGTCGCAGGTTCGAGTCCTGCTGGGCCCACCACACTACCCGAGGAGTTCTATAAGGTTACCCCCTTCCCGCTGTTTCCGTTGCCGCCGACTCAAGGCTCAACGTATTTTTGGTGCTGTTCGGCAAGGTAGTTGTCCGTCATGCCGGCAATGTAATCACAAACCACCCGGTACGCAGGTTCTTCCCGGGTCTTGGCGACGTAGAAGGCGGGCAAACTGCGGGGATGCTCCATAAAAAATTCGAAAAGCTGCTCCACGCGCCGGACGATTCTTTTGCGCTCGGCGCGGACTTCCCGGTGGGCATAAAGGTTCTGTTGCAGGAACAGTTTGAGTTCCCGATTCTCGCGCCGGAGACGCGAGCTGAGTCCCACCAGACGGCGCGGCGCCGCCCGCACCTCCTCGATCGTTCGCACCTCCGCCTTTTGAAGGCGTTTCCGGGTGGCGGTAATGAGGTCCGTCACCAAGGCGTCCATGAGTCCTTTGAGGGCTTCGTTGAATTTCAGCTTCTCGGGCGCAGCGGAGAACTTCCGCTCTACCGGCCGCAGAAATCGCTCAAAGACCGGAACCTTCCCCCGAATCTGGGCCAGGGTGAGAAGCTTCGCCTCGCAGCCGTCGTCGAGATCGGCGCAGTTATAAGCAATCTCGTCGGCCACGTCGATCAACTGGGCTTCGAGCGGCGGGCGCTCACTCAGCCGGTACTCTTCGAGCTCGGGATATTGTTCGGGATCGTAATCGCGCGAGTGCTTGATAATCCCCTCGCGAACTTCGAACGTCAAATTCAGGCCGGGAAAATTCACATACTTCTGCTCGAATTGTTCCACGATCCGCAAGGCGTGCAGGTTGTGATCGAAACGTTCCCCGTGCGCTTCCATCAGGCGATTGATCTCCCGCTCGCCCGTATGGCCGAAGGGAGGATGGCCTACGTCATGGACCAGCGCCAAGGCTTCCACCAGGTCGGCGTTCAGGCGCAGCACCTTCGCCACCGTGCGGCTGATCTGCGCCACTTCCAGCGTGTGGGTCAAGCGGTTCCGGAAATGATCGGAATAGCGCCGGGTGAAGACCTGCGTCTTGTTTTCCAGGCGCCGGAAGGCGCGGGAGTGAATGATCCGGTCGCGGTCGCGCTCGTACTCGTTGCGATAGGGATGCGAGGGTTCGGAATAACGCCGCCCGAGGGTCTTTCGGACAGACATCGCGTAACTCGCCAGCTCGTGTTGGTCTTTGCTGTTCGTCAGGCACGCTCCGAAAAATTCCGGAAACGCTTCGAATATACCATAGCGGGTTCCAGAGCCGGTTTTGAAAGGGGCCAGCCTCCCAAAGTTTGCCGGGACGCGAAACAAACCCATTATCGGCTTCAATGGGACTTGCTTCCTTTGATATAATCCAATCCTCAAAAAGGGATCGCAACACCTTCAGGCTCGGTATTGGCAATCAGGCCAGCCAAGCTCCTACTCTTACCGATCGGAGGGCCGCTGTCGTGGTCAGGGATACACTGGTTTGCTTGCTGGCAGGAGGCGCTGGAGAGCGCCTGTACCCTCTCACCCGCGATCGCGCCAAGCCCGCCGTGACGTTCGGCGGAATTTACCGCATCATCGACATCACCTTGTCCAACTGCATCAATTCCGGCTTGCGCCGGATTTTTGTGCTGACGCAATACAAAGCCCTTTCGCTCAACCGGCATATCCGCGAGGGCTGGAGCATTCTGGCCGGAGACTTGGGGGAGTTCATTCAAATCCTGCCGCCCATGATGCGGGTGGGGGAGCACTGGTATCGCGGGACGGCCGACGCCATTTTCCAGAACATCTATTCCATCGGCAGCGAACCCTGCAAGTACGTTCTGATCCTTTCCGGCGACCACGTCTACAAGATGAATTACCAGTTGATGCTCCGGAGGCACGTCGATGCCGGCGCGGGCGTGACGGTGGGAACCATCGAAGTCGATCTGGCCGAGGCGTCCCGCTTCGGCGTGGCTGAACTTGACTCCCAACACCGCATCGTCGGCTGGCAGGAGAAGCCTGCCCATCCCAAGCCCGCGCCCCACCATCCGAACAAATGCTACGCGTCGATGGGGATTTATTGTTTCAATCGCGACCTTTTGATCGAGAGCGGCATGGCCGACGCGGAAGACTCGAGCTCCAGCCACGATTTCGGCAAGGATGTGATCCCGAAACTCATCGATAAGGGCCTCGTCTACGCCTATGACTTTGTGGACGAAAACCGCACGGAGGCGCAGTACTGGCGGGACATCGGGACGCTCGAGGCTTATTACGAAGCCAACATGGATCTGGTGGACGTCTCGCCGGTCTTCAACCTCTATGATGGAACCTGGCCCATCCGTACCTATCAGCGGCAGTACCCGCCCGCCAAATTCGTCTTCGCCCAGGAAGGCCGGCGGATGGGCATCGCGGTGGACTCCATCGTCTCCGCGGGATCGGTGATCTCGGGAGGGCGCGTTACGCGTTCGGTCATCTCTCCCAACGTGCGCGTGAACAGCTACACGGACATCGAAGGCTCCATCATCTTCTCCCATGTCAACATCGGAAGATATTCGCGCATTCGCCGCGCCATCATCGACCGCCACATTGAAATCCCGGAACACTCTGAAATCGGTTACAACCTGGAAGAAGACCGCAAGAAATACCATGTCACCGATTCCGGTATCGTCGTGATCGTGCCCGAGCAGCGCATGTTCGAGGAGCCGGAGTAGCGGGAGGTTTGGGTGAGGCAACAACCGCTACAAAGAACGGCGTCACTATATTTTGTAAACATCAGCAACCAGGGAGGCCTTATGCAACGTCGTAAATTCTTGAGCTTAGGATTCGCCGCAGCCGCAGCGCCGGCGCTGGCGACGGTGAGCGCACCCCATCCAGCAACCGCGGCGCCCGCCCAAGGGGGAGAGGCGATTACGCCGGTATCCCGGCGTGCCGACGTTTTCCTTTCCCATCGGATTGGAACCGATCATGCCGAAGCCATCTCCGTGATGGACGTCGATGGCGACGGAAAGCTGGACATCGTGAGTGGAGCGTACTGGTACGAAAATCCCGGGGCGCTCGACGCCGAGTGGAAAAGGCATCAGTGGAGGTACACAAGCGTGTGGCCGTTTCGCATTGCGGGCGAGAGCAAGATTGAATTTGTGGCGGACTGCGCCCAGTTTCCGGTGGACGTCAACCACGATGGAGCGCTGGACCTGGTGACCGCGGCGTGGCAGACCGACGGCGTCTGGTGGTATGAAAACCCGAAAAAGCCCGGCGCCTTCTGGAAGAAACATTTCATCTGCCATTCAAGAGCGACGGAAGGAATGGTCCATGCCGATATCAACGGCGACGGCGTGCCGGATATCGCCGTTGCCCACTATTCTCCTTCCAGTCTGATCTGGATCAACTTCGCGGGCCGAGAGCCCGCGGTGCATTATGTGGGAGGCAAAACGGCCGACGGCCACGGTGTGGGAGTTGCCGACATCAACGGCGACGGGAAGCCGGACCTGCTCTCAATCCACGGCTGGCTGGAGAACGTGGACGCCGACCGCGACCAATGGAAGTGGCATCCTGAATGGGAACTCGGCGAGGCCGGATTTCCGATCCTCGGCCACGACGTGAACGGGGACGGCAAGCTGGACCTCATCTATGGCCATGGCCACAACTTCGGTTTGTACTGGATGGAGCAGAAGGTCGCGAACGGACGCCGCACCTGGGAACGGCACGTCATCGACGATTCATTTTCCGAAGCCCACGCGCTGAAGCTGGCCGATATCGACGGCGACGGAGAATTGGAATTAATCACCGGCAAGCGCTATCGCGGCGACCCCGACCCGGGACTTTACGAACCGCTTTGCATCTTCTATTACAAAATTGACCGCCGCACCGCCACTTTCACGCGCTTCCCAGTCAGCTATAACGGCACGGCTGGAATCGGAACGCAAATTATCGTGGCCGATATCGACGAGGACGGCGATAAGGACATTCTGGTGGCGGGAAAGACGGGAGTGCACTGGCTTGAAAACTTGCGGATCGATAAAGTTCCTGCAAAAATCCGCGAGCAGGAGCTGTGGCTCAATGTCAATTGGCCCTTTGCCGGCGAGAGCGGCCCCAACAGTCCCGCCGGACACGAAGCGGACAGCGGCACTATCGTCAAATGCGAGTGATGATGGAGGTTGGCAATGAAGAGGCGGGATTTTCTGGCATCCTCGCTGGCGGCTTCGGCCTCGGCCGGGCTGGCGCGCGGAGAAGCGGCCGGCGGGAGGAATCGAATGGCGGCCCGTGAGTTTTATGAACTGCGGTATTACCAGCTTCAGCGGGGGCCCAAAGTAAATCTGGCGCACGATTACTTGCGGGAGGCGGCCATCCCGGCGCTCAATCGCATCGGGATCAAACCGGTGGGCGTGTTCAACGTGATGGTGGGGCCGGACAGCCCGTCGGTTTTCGTGCTGATCCCTCACCCTTCGGCGGAGTCCGTGCTGACGGCGTGGGAGCGGGTGCGCTCCGACCGCGAATATCTCGAGCGCGGCGCGGATTTCCTGAACGCTCCGGCGTCGAATCCTGCTTTTGTGAGGGTGGAGAGCCAGTTCATGGTGGCTTTTCCGTTTTATCCCCGCATCACGCCGCCGCCCGGCGGGCCTCGCGTTTTCGAGCTTCGCACCTACGAAAGCGCCACCGAGAAGGCGAACCTGACGAAGATTAAAATGTTCGGCAGCGGTGAAGTCGATATTTTCCGGCGTTCGGGCTTTCATCCTGTTTTCTTTGGAGAAAAACTGATCGGGCCGCGATGGCCGAATCTCACTTACATGCTGGCAGCGGACACGATCGAAGCGCGAAACAAGCACTGGGCGGCTTTCGGCGCCGATCCTGAGTGGAAAAAACTCAGCTCGATGCCGGAATATTCCGACGAGCAAATTGTTTCCAACATCACGAACTGCCTGCTCGGTCCGGCGCCCTATTCGCAGATCTGATCCCTCACGGTCTCGGCAATGGATAATTTCTCTGCCGGCCGCATCGTCGGGCAAAATCCCCAGCGGACCAAGCAGCGAGCGTGGCGGACATTCGTTCGCATATAAGCAGGTTCTCATAGACGTTTCTCGCGGTTATGGCACAATAGGGGCTTAGGAAACGGTACGACCCGAGACCTTGAGACTCGCGGCTCCCTGAACTCTGAGCGAGCCCGGGGAAAGGAAAGTGCTATGCGATATTTTCTGGCGGGGTTCCTGGCCATTTCATTCTGTGCCACCACCTTCGCGGCCGAAGGCGGGGAAGTTCAGCGGCTGCACCGGGCGGCTGAGATTATCAATGAAATTATGAAAACGCCTGAAAATAGCATTCCGCGCGACCTGCTGAACAAAGCGGTCTGCGTGGCCGTCATTCCTTCCTACAAGAAGGCGGCGTTCGGCTTTGGCGGCAGCGCCGGCAAAGGTGCGCTGGTTTGCCGCCGGGGCGGCAACGGGGCCTGGAGCGGGCCTTCCATGTTTACGATGGGCGGCGGAAGCATCGGATTCCAGATCGGCGTTTCCGCCACAGACATCGTGATGGTCATTATGAACGCGCACGGCGCCGAAAAGCTGATGCAGAGCAAGAGCGAACTCGGCGCGGACGCCTCGGTGGCCGGCGGGCCGGTGGGACGCACCTCCTCCGCCGCCACGGACTTGCAGATGCACGCGGAAATCCTCACCTATGCAAGGTCGCGCGGGCTGTTCGCGGGGATCTCGCTCAAAGGCAATGTGCTCAAGCAGGACGGCGATGCGAATGAGCGGCTTTACGGCGGCCGAAAGTTCACCGCCCAGGAAATTTGCTTGGAGGGCAAAGGAGGCGTTCCGGCGGCGGCCCGCGCGCTTGACGCGGCGCTCACCAAGTACTCACCCCACGGCGGCGAAAAACTCGAGCCTTAGGAACAGCCGATTGGCAGGCGTGGCGAAGCCCCGGCAGGGGCAAAAGATTTTAGCCCAGGGCGCAAGCCCTGGGAGCGGACGGCCCTCACCCACCGCCTTGCGGCGACCCCTCTCCCACCGGGAGAGGGTTGGGGGGAGGGGGCTGGT
>Ga0307373_10005390_pt1 | contig 20951 bp, 18 predicted proteins | sample OX2MG_FD_202534 | JGI IMG/M metagenome (GOLD analysis project Ga0307373, IMG submission 202534) | Soil microbial communities from Risofladan, Vaasa, Finland - OX-2 | ecosystem: Environmental > Terrestrial > Soil > Coastal area > Acid sulfate soil | place: Finland: Risofladan, Vaasa | collected...
GCCGACTACGGCGGCCGGGCGTTCGCGAACGCGCTTGCCGCCGAAGGCTTCGCGGTGCTCGTCCCCGACGTCTTTTTGTGGGGCAGTCGCCGATTCGACCGAGCTGCCATCGACGAGGCGCTCGCCTCGGCCTCCCACCTTTCGTGGGTCCGCCCGTGCGTGGAGCCGACGACCTCTCCGCAGGGCGCGGACCCTTTCACCGAGGCGACCTCGTACAACCGCGTCGCCGCGCTCCACGAGGACGTTGTGGAGCGCTGGTGCAGGGTCCTCGGGACGAGCCTCGCGGGCGTGGTGGCCTACGAAGACGGGGTTGCCCTCGACTATCTCCGTTCCCGGTCGGACCGGTGCCGAGGTCCGGTCGTCGCGATCGGCTGCTCGGGAGGCGGCGCCCGCGCTGCGCTCGTCGGGGCGACGTCCCCGGGCGTCGACGTCGTCGCGATCGTCGGCATGATGTCCACCTACCGACCGATGGTCGACCGGCACGTGGCGACCCACACCTGGCTGTTGTTCCCGCCGAACCTCGTACCGGAGCTCGACTGGCCCGACGTCGCCGCGTCGCGGGCGCCCGCTCCGCTTCTCGTGCAGTACGCGCTCGACGACGCGCTGTTCCCGAGAGAGGGGATGCTGGCCGCCCACGAGATACTGGCCGACCGCTATCGGGCGGCGGGCCGACCCGACTCCTACGTCGGCCAGTTCTACGGTGGCGGGCACCGCTTCGACCAAGCGATGCAGGACGCTGCGTTCGAGCAGATCCGACGCTTCCTCGCAACGACGGGGGGCGCGTCATGACTGGCTCCCGCGATCAGTGGAACGCGGTCTCGATCTCCCCGGTCACGACTCCTGCGTCGTCGACGAGGAGCACCGTCCGCCACTTGTCGAGCGCCGTGCACGGGTGCGAGAGACCAAAGCTCATCCGGTCCCCGACGGCGAGGGGATGGTCCGGGTCGAATCGGAGGTAGCAGTGCTGGTCGTCGAGCCCGGTTACCTCTGCGGCGATCGGCGCCGAAGCGCCCGACGCCCGTGCGACCCACCGCAACGGGACGGGCAGGTCGATGTCGTAGGAGCTGTCGCGCTTTCCGAACCCGACGATCGCGAGCCCCGGTTCCGGGACCGAGAGCACGACCGCCCACAGCTCGAGCGCAGCTCTGAGGTGCCGGCCGTCCGGCGGCCCGGAGAGCGGTGAGACAGCCTCGTAGAACCCGTGATCGTGGGTGACGTAGCTGCCCGGGCGCAAGACGAGGATCGCCCCGGTGCCGATCCTGGCGACGGACGGGCCGAGGACCGCGACGGCGCGGTCGAAGTACTTCCCGCCGCCGGCCGACACGATGGCTCGATCGGGACGGACCAGCTCCTCGCGAATGACGACCTCGGCGAGCCGCCCGAGGTCGGCGAGGTACGCATCGACCGCGGCGAGCGCGTCGGGCGTGCGCTTCGAGGAGATGACCCCCTCATATCCCTCGACTCCAGCGAGTCGAAGGCCGCGCGCCGTCGCGACCGCACGGGCGACCTCGACGCCCGCCGCGACGTCGCGTGCCCCGCTCCGGGCGGCAGGAACACCGAGCTCCACTAGGACTCCGATCTCCGCGTCACCCCCGAACGCGTCGAGCGTCTCCTGCAGGAGCTCGACGCCTGCCACGGAGTCCACGAGGACGTAGAGCTCGCGCCCCTCGACCTCGAGGAGACGGATCGCATCGCGGATCTCGAGCGCGGTCGCGACCTCGTTCGCGACGAGCACCCGCCGGGCGCCGGCGCCGAACGCCACCGCCGCCTGGGTGATGCTCGCCGTCGTCATCCCCCAGGCCCCGTGCGCGAGCTGGCGACGGAACACCTCGGGCGCGAGGGTCGTCTTCCCGTGCGGCGCGAGCGCGACCCCGTGTGCGCGCGCGTACGCGGCCATCACGGCGATGTTGTTCTCGAGCGCCCGCTCGTCGAGAACGAGGACGGGAAGCGCGACGTCGCCTCCCGGGACTGACCGAGCGGCGGCGCGGTCGCTCCCGCCCGTCATCGGGCCGTCGCCCCACGACGCGATGGGTGCTGGCACCCGCGACGTCGCGTCGGGATCACGCGTTGTAAGGCAACGCCGGCCCCGATGGGAGCACGGACATGAGACCGCCGTCGACCGAGAGCGTGGAGCCGGTGACGAACGAGGCGAGCGACGACGCGAGGAACGCCACCGCATGCGCCACCTCCTCGGGCTGCCCCATCCGTCCAAGCGGGTGGCACGCCGCCATGCGCTCGAGCTGCTGAGCGGGCGAGCGCGCGACCTGCACCTCGCGCCGGACCATCGGGGTGTCGATCGTCCCCGGCATCACTGCGTTCGCCCGCACCCCGTAGGGCGCACCCTCGAGCGCGAGGGCGCGCATCAAGCCGAGGTCGCCCGCCTTCGAGGCAGAGTACGCGCAGGCGTCGGGGACCGTCGCGAGCGCAAGAGGGGAGGACATCACCACCATCGAGCCCCGCCGCTGCTCGCACATGACCGCGAGCGCGGCTCGTCCGAGGAGGAAGACCCCGGTGAGGTTCACCGCGAGCACGCGCTCCCACTCCGCGAGCGAGGTGCTCCTCAGGTCCTTCATCCACTCGACCGCCGCGTTCAGGTGCACGACGTCGAGCCGACCGTGCCGGCGCACGAGCGCGTCGACCATCTCGACCACGTCCGATTCGACGGCGACGTCGCACTCCACGTGCTCAGCGCTCGCGCCCTCGTCGCGCAGCGCCAGCGCGAGCGCCGCAGCGGCAGCTGCGTCAATGTCCGCGATCACCACGGTCGCGCCCGCGGCCGCGAACAGCCGGCTCACCGCAGCGCCGATACCGGCCGCGCCGCCGCTCACGCACACGACCTGACCCTCGAACAGGGGCCGCCAGAAGCCGTCCGGTGCCGTCACGCTCTCGTTCCTCCATTGGGTCGCCGACCGCTCGTCAACGGCCCGCTCCGAACGGCATTCAGGTCGCGTCGCACACGGCGAGGACCGTGACCTCGACCTTCGCTCCCGCCCCGAGGGCCACGCCGACCGTCGTCCGCGTCGGGTACGGGGGCGCGAAGATCTCCGCGTAGCGCGCGTTCATCGCCGCGAAGTCCGCGAGATCGGTGAGATAGACCTCGACTCGGACGACGTCGTCGAGCGTCGCACGCGACGCCGCGAGCGCGGCGCCGACGTTCCGGAACGCCTGCACGAGCTGTTCTCCGACGTCGTCGGAGACGAGGCGACCGGTCTCGGGCACGGAGCCGATCTGTCCGGCCACCGACACGACCGATCCGATCCGCACCGACTGCGAGTACGCCGCCGCCGGCGGCGGCGCGCCCGTCGTGCGTCCCTCGATCCTCGTCATGACGACCTCCTTCGTCTTCGATGCGCGCACGCTCCCGATCCACCTGCCGGAAAGTGCGCCGAGCGCGGCACCGCCCGAGCGCGTTCGGCGTCGAGGTGCAGTCGCTAGCGGTAGTTGTCGATCAGGCTCAGGTCGCCGGGACTGAGCCGGTCCGCGGCGCTGTCCGCCTGGTGCCAGTAGGGGTAGAGGAGTCGTGGCCTGCTCAGCTCGTCAAGGCGCCCACGCTCCTCGGCGGTGAGCTCCCACTCCGCAGCGCCGACATTGTCGGCGAGCTGGTCCTGCGTGCGAGCGCCGAAGATGACCGAGGTCACCCCTGGCTTGCCGAGGAGGTAGACGAGCGCGGCCTGGGCCGGCGAGCGACCGTGCGCCGCCGCCACCTCGACGAGCGCCTCGACGATGTCGTACATCCGCTCCTCATCGTGGATCGGCGGCTCGCGCCACTCGTCGTAGCGGGTCTGGCGCGCCCCTTCCGGCGGGGTCGCGTTCCGACGGAACTTGCCCGAGAGCAGGCCGCCCGCGAGCGGGCTCCACACGAGGATGCCGAGCCCCTCGTCGATCGAAAGAGGGACGAGCTCGTACTCCACGTCCCGGTCGAGCAGGGAGTAGTACACCTGCTGGCTGACGTAGCGGGTGAAGCCCCGGCGCTCGGAGACGCCGAGCGCTTTCATCACGTGCCAGGCGGAGTGGTTCGAGCAGCCGATGTAGCGGACCTTGCCCTGATGGACGAGCGTGTCGAGCGTGTCGAGCGTCTCCTCCATCGGCGTGAGGCCGTCGCGCTGGTGCACCTGGTAGAGGTCGATGTAGTCAGTGCCGAGGCGGCGCAGGCTCGCCTCGCACGCCTGGATGAGGTAGCGCCGCGAGAGCCCGGCGTCGTTCGGCCCGTCACCCATGGCGAAACGGGCCTTCGTCGCAAGCACGACGCGGTCCCGCCGGCCCCGGAGCACCTCGCCGACCATCTCCTCCGAGCGTCCGTTCGAGTAGATGTCCGCGGTGTCGATCAGGTTCACCCCGGCGTCGAGGGCCCGGTCGACGATGCGACGGGCCTCGTCGACGTCGGTGTTGCCGACAACGGCGAAATCGCCGCTCCCGCCGAAGGTCATCGTTCCGAGCGCGAGCGCCGAAACGCGAAGCCCGCTATCTCCCAGCTGACGGTATTCCACCGATCTCTCCTCCATCGTTGCTCAACGCTTCGAGTTTCCGGGCTCGCCGCGAATCTCGGGGCGATCCGGGCGGCTTTCCAGACCTCGGCCGAAATCGACCTCGACCCGGTCCGCGACTGTGCACCTGCGACCTCGGCACGCCGACGGCTCGACAGCTCCGTTCAGGCGGCCGTCGCTCACACCGCTTCCTCCGTCCGACCCTCGTAGGCCGCTTCATCCACGTACAGCGTGCAGTCGGGATGAGTGCGCAGCGCCGAGGCCGGACACGCCTCGTCGATCGACCCTTCGAGCGCCCGTGTCAGCGCCTCGTGCCGCAGCGCGCCGGGGACCACCCCGACGACCTTCTGCGCGGAAAGCAGCGCCGGGACGGTCATGGTGTAGGCCGTGTTCGGCACGGACTCGAGCGAAGGGAAGTGACCGTCGTTCACGGCCTGGTGCCGCGACCGCTCGCCGATGGTCACGAGACGGACGAACTGGCGGTCGGCGAACCGGGCCCCCGGGGGGTCGTTGTACGCGAGGTGCCCGCTCTCGCCGATCCCGAGGCACACGAGGTCGAGCGGCTCAGCTCTGAGCAGCTCCTCGTAGCGGTCGCACTCGACGCTCGGGTCGTCGCCGGTGCGGATCCGGTTCACCGTTCCCGGACGGACCGCCTCGAACAGCGCGCGTTCGAGGAACTCGGCGAGGCTCGCCACGCCCGGAGGCACCGCTGTGTACTCGTCCATCTGGAACGTGGTCACCCGGCCCCACTCGAGATCGGTCGCCGCGCGAAGCGCCGCGAGCATCTCCCGCTGCGACTGCGCGGCGGCGAAGACGACCCGCGCGCTCCCCTTGTCGCGCACGGCGGCACGTATGGTGTCGGCGACGTCGGCTCCGGCGGCCGAGCCGGCGGCGCCACGCGTCCGGTAGATCCGGACGCGGAGCGGACCGACCTCCCGCTCGCGGGCCACTGCATCCAGTCGATCGCCCACCGACCCTCCTTTCCGTCCGACCACGCGAATCGGCTTCGCCCGGCGGGAGCACGCGAATCGGCTTCGCCCGGCGGGAGCACGCGCGCCGCCGACGAGCGCGGCGCTCCGGCGGCGAGGATCACTGTCCTTCGCCGAAGGACGGCGGCCCGGGCCATCCGACAGCCTCGGGCGAGGAGCTCCGCCCGGCTGCCCCGACCACGGACAGCCAGGCGGAGTCTCCACCCTCACCGACTCCTGAGGATCACTTCTTCTTGTAGTGAGTGGCCGCCCAGCTCGAGTACTGGCTTTGTAGCGAGCCGATGAACGCCGAGGGCGAGGTCTGCCCAGCCAGGAGCTCGCCAACGCCCGCGGCGATCGAGTTGAGGAGCGGCGGCGCCGCCCAGTCCATGAAGGGGACGAGCTGGTGGTTGGAGACGTCCTGCTTCCAGCCGACCGTCGCCGAGCGCGCCATGGCCGGGACCGAAGCGAGTGCCTTTGCGGACACGGCCGTCACGGGGATGTTCCCGGCCTTCAGCTGCATCGCCTGGACCTGCGGGCTCACGACCCAGTCGATCCACGCGGCCGCTGCGGCAGGGCTGTCCGAGTGCGCCGGGATCGACCAGCCCTCACCCGTCCCACCGGTCGCGGTCGGCGGGACCCAGAAGCCCGCCTTTTTGCCGAGCGCGCTCTGGACCGCGCCGATGTGCCAGTTCCCCTCGATGAAGAAGGCCGCCTTGCCGCTGTCGAACAGGTTGAGCGCCTGCGTCACGCCCGTTCCCTGGTATCCGGCGGAGAGGTAGCCGTCCTTCGCCCAGTTCACATACGTCTGCGCGGCCTGGACCGCCGGCTTCGTGTCGATCGTCGGGTTCGCTCCCTTGTGGAAGATCCAGTTGTTGAGCGAGCTGGCCGACACGTAGTGGTCGAGAAGGAATTGGAGATCGTGCTCCGGCTGGTACTCGGTCGGCTGGCCTCCCGCGAAGGACATCACCGTCTTCCCGGCCTTGTGGACAAGCGCCAGGTCGTTCACGAAGCTCGCCCACGAGGTCGGGGGCTTCGCGCCCGCGGCGGCGAGGATCGCCTTGTTGTAGAAGACGCCGACGACGGCCCCGGACCACGGGACCCCGTACACGTTGCCCTGCCCGAAGTTCACACCGTCAGATGTGAACGAGTTGATCTGGAGCGGAAGGCTCCCGACCCGCTGGGCCCAGTGGTAGTGGTTGTTGTAGGCGTTGAGCGACATCAGCTCCTTGTCGGTGACCAGCCGACCCATCGAGCCGAAGCCCTCGTTCGTCTGGCTCACCGTCGGGGCGCTCGACGCCGTGGCGAAGGCGAGCGGGAGCTTGTCGGTCTGCTCACCGAGGCTCATCGAGGTGTTCGCGACCTTGATGTGCGGGTACTTCTTCTCGAATCCCTTGATCACCGCGGGAAGGATTGCCGCCGAGTCCGGACTGTCCGCGGCCGTGTCCCAGTTCCACTCGGTCATGGTCATCGAGGTGTTCGCGTTGATGATTGGAACCGGCGACGTCTTCGACGCGGTCGCGACCTTCGCGGTTGGCGACGCGGCTGCAGGTACAACCACCGCGAGCGCGAGCGCCGCGCTCGCCACCACCCCGACGGACATCCCGGACCGTGACGACCGGCGGCCGTGGTTTCCCGATCTCTCTTGAGTCATGCTCCACTCCATTCGCTCGACGAGGCACAGTCGCCGCCCTCTCCCGGCGGTCGTGGCCCCTTGCTGTCCAATTGCTGTCCAAAACGCTGCTGGCGGCCCGCGCCGACTCGTCCCGGGCCCCCGTCACGAACGCCGTTCGCGGTCGCTGGCCCCGTCTCCCCTCGTCCGGTCAGGACGCCGCGAGCGGCGGCTGGGCGGACTCGGCGTCCACCACGACCTCGACGTCGGGGTGGTCCCGGACGAGTGTCACCGGGTAGTCGACCGTCGGCTCGCTGAAGACCAGCTCGCGAAGGATCGTCTGCTTCCACGCGCCGCCTTCCAGATACAGGCGGATTCGCTTCGCCGCAAGCAGCTGGCGCATGCCGAGCGTCACCGCCATCGGGGGCACGGAGAAGACGTCCCCGCCGAAGCCGCGATGGGCCGTCGAGATGATCGTCCCGGGCGCGAGCGACAGGACGCGCGTGTCGCTCTCCCGAAACTGCTGAAGACTGACCCGAGTGAGGCGCGAGTTCGGTGGGTCGTTGAAGGCGATGTGCCCCTCGAAGCCGATCCCGCCGTAGGTGGTCGCCACGCCACCCCGGCGCGCGATCTCCCGCGCGGGCCGCCCGAGGTCGTCGGGTGACGGGAAGACGACGTTCGGTTCGTCGGGTCGGAGTTCCGGGTCGACGAGGTCGAGGAAGATGCGATGGAACATGCCTTCGAGGTTCGACGCGCTATCCATCGGCAGCAGCCGCCCCTGCCAGTCGAGCCAGTTGTCCATCCCGAAGAACGTCACGTGGCGGAGCGAGAGCCGCTCGCTGTTGATGCGCTTCGCGAGGCGCGGGAAGTGGTTGCGCGGTCCCAGCGGCACGATCACCGCGAGGTCCCGTCCTTCGGCGCCCGCCGACGCGATCTCGTCGTGCATCGCGCCGGCGAAGTCGTCGTAGAGCGCGTCGGCGGACGGCACGATCCGCAATGTGAACGGAGCATGCCTCACGAGGTCTTCGGCGGGGATGCGCAGCCACTCCGGACGTTCCACCGATTTCCTCCTACGACTGTCGGATGATGTGTTACCGTAGCCCACGTGCCCGAGGTGGTCAACTCCCGCGAGCTGGCCACGGCGGCGCGGTCGGCCCCCGGCCGGGTCTTCGAGGCCCTGTGCGAGAGCGGGCCGGTGCCACGTTCGCAGCTCCGCCGCTCGCTCCGAACGAGCTTGACCACCGTCAGCGACGCGATCTCGCTCCTCGTCGAGTACGGCCTCGTGACCGAGACGGGCTCCGTCGAGGCGACCGGCGGCCGCCCAGCCACCTTGTTGGACGTCGCGGGCGGGGTCGGCGGCGTGCTCGCCGCGGACGTCGGTGGATCCCTGCTCCGGGTCTGCGCCGCGGACCTCCGCGGCAACCTGATCGGTCCCGTCGAGGCGCCGACGCCTCGCAACTCGTCGGAACTGCGAGAGACGATGGCGTCCGCGCTCGCGAACGTGCGGGAGCGCCTCGCCGGCGACGTCCTCGCTGCCTGTGTCGCCGTCGCGGGCATCGTCCACCCGACGACCCAGAAGATCTCGATGACCTCGAACGTCCCCGGCTGGACCGCGAGCTCGATCCCCGACTGGCTGGAGCAGCTCGATGGCCCGCTCATCATCGAGAACGAGGCGAACGCCGGGGTGTTTGGCGAGGCGCGATTCGGAGCAGCAGCCGGCGTCCGCGACGTGCTGTTCGTCTCGCTCGGCGCCGGTATCGGCTCCGCGTTGTTGCACAAGGGTCAGCTCGTGCGCGGCGTGACCGGAGCGGCGGGCGAGATGGGCCTGATGGTCGGCTGCTGGTCGGACAGGCCCGTCCCCCTCGAGCAGGTCGCGAGCGGCACCGCTCTGCTCGGGCATTACCGGGAGATGGGCGGGACGGCGGCGTCGAAGCCCGCAGACCTCTTCGAGCTCTCGGAACACGGAGACCCGGCGGCACGGTCCGCGCTCGACATCGGCCTCGGTGCCCTCGCGGTCGCCCTCACGAACGCCATCCTCATGACGGACCCGGCGCTGGTCGTCCTCGGTGGCGGCCTGGCGAACGCAGGCAACCTCCTGCCGCAATCGCTCCACGCACGGCTTCGGGCGCTCTTGTCGACCGAGCCGCCTCCCATCGTCGTCGGCTCCCTCGGCGTGCACGCAGCACTCCGGGGAGCCGCGAGCCTCGCCGCACGAGCGGCTGTCGACCGACTCGTCGCGCGGATCGACACGAAGGTCTTCTACGGTCATGCCTAGCCGATCGCCGCGCCGGCGGATCGTCGTCGTCGGCGCCCACTCCCAGAGCTTGCTCCTTCGCGTCGAACGCGTCCCCGGAGAGGGCGAGACGGTCCTCGGGTGGGAGTACGAGGAGCCGCTCGACGGCGGCAAGGCGACGAACCAGGCAGTCGCGGCCGCACGCCTCGGCGCGCCGGTCACGTTCGTGACCGTGTTCGGGAACGACGGCCGCGGCGACCGAATCCGGCAGTATCTCGAACGCGAGCACGTGGACCTCGCACACGCGGCGGTGACGGACGGACCGACCGACGTGGGCTTCGTCCTGCTTCCGCGAAGCGGGGTGCCGGCGATCGTGACGGCCGCCGACAGGAACTTGCAGATCGACAAGGCGCTCGTCGAACGTGCATCTCCGGCATTCGAGGACGCGTCGTGTGTCATCGCCCAGCTCGAAGCCCCCCAAGAGGCGGCGATCGCGGCGTTCGAGCTCGCCCGCGCCCACGGAGCGACGACGATCCTCAATCCCGCGCCGGCGGCGCGACTCGACGCGCGCCTCGTGTCGCTCACCGACATCCTCGTGCCGAACGAGCACGAAGCCGCGTTTCTCGCCGGGCGACAAGCGCCCGTCGCGGAGCTCGTCGAGCTCGTGCGCCGAGAGCTCGCGGTGCCCGCGGTCGTCGTGACCGCAGGACCGATCGGCGCGTTCGTCGCCGCCGACGGGTTACAGGCGGTGCACGTCCCGGCACCCCGGGTGGACGCGATCGACACGACCGGCGCCGGCGACGCCTTCATCGGCGCGTTGTCGAGCCGCCTGCTCCTCGGTCATCGTCTGGTCAACGCCGTGCACTTCGCGGTCGACTACGCGGCTCGGTCCGTGACCCGGCTGGGGACGATGCCCGCCTACCCGACCCCCGAGGAGATGACGGATCACGTGCCCATGACGGGAGGAACCGGCTAGGAAGGCTTCGGCGGCAACGACGCGAGCATGTCGTGGCCGCCGAGAGCGACGAGAGCGACGAGCACATCGACTATGCGGTTGTCGTCGAGGCAGGACGACCGCCGTTGCGCCACGAGGAGGGAACCCATGTCATTCGCGGAAGGAGCGGTCCCGAGCGACAACGTCGGCGTCGCCGCGAGTGGGCGCGACCTGGGCCGCACGCAAGGCCGCGCGGGTCGCCAGCGGAGCGTCGCGTGGCGGCGGCGCGACCGCGCGGCAGGTTACCTGTACATCCTTCCCGCCGTGGTGTTCCTCGCCATGTTCATCGTGTACCCGCTCGTGAAGGACATCCAGTACTCGTTCGAGAATTGGGACGGAGTCGGTCCGGCGACCTACGCGGGGTTCAGCAACTACGCGCAGCTGTGGCGGGACCCCGTCGAGAGCAGCTCCCTCGCCCATATCGGTGAGCTGTTCATCTTCTTCGCGCTGATCCCCGTGGCAGTCGGGCTGCTCGTCGCGAGCCTGATCGGCCGCGTCCAGCCGCGGGGTTCCGTCGTCTTTCGCGCCATCTTCTTCCTGCCCCAGGTGATCGTCACCGTCGTGATCGCCATCGTGTGGACCTGGCTGCTCGCCCCGTCGGGGGCAGGGTCCTTCAACGGGCTGCTGCACGCGGTCGGGCTCGGGCCCGCCGTCGGACCGTCGTGGCTCGGCGACTTCAACACGTCGCTCATCGCGCTCGGCCTGATCGCCGTCTGGATCGACTTCGGTCTGTGCTTCCTGCTCTTCCTCTCCGGGGTGCAGAAGATCTCCCCCGAGCTGTACAACTCGGCGCGCCTCGACGGCGCGGGCCTGATACGCGAGTTCTTCTACATCACCGTCCCCCTTCTACGGCGAGAGATCGCAGCCGCGATCGTCATCACGACCGTCATGGCGCTCCAGGGTTTCACGCTCGTCTACACCGCAACGGGCGGCGGACCGGGAACGTCGACGACCATCCCGGGGATCCTCATCCTGAGGGACGCCTTCGACCTCGGTCAGGTCGGCACCGCGGCGGCCCTCGCGATCACGCTGGCCGTGCTCGTCTTCGCGGTGACATTCGGAATCCGGGCTCTTCTCGAGCGGAAGGCGGAGTGACGGTGGCGACGAACCGACCAGCTCGAGCAGACGACGACGGCTGCAGGGCCGTCCGAGTCGCGGATAGCGGAGGCTGCCGATAGTGCTCTCTCGTCAGGAACGCTTCCTCACCCTCGCGATCTTCGTCCTCATCGCGATCATCACCTTGTACCCGCTCGCCGTGCTCGTGAGCACGTCCCTCGAGCCGGTCAACTCGACGACCACCTCGTCGATCAGCTTCTCGCACCCGCTCTCGGTGGCGGCGTACGGCTACGCCTGGCACACCGGGAACTTCTCCACCTACATGATCAACACGGCGATCGTCACGGTCTCGGTGATGGCGATCTCGGCCGTGGTCGCCATCCTCGCCGCCTACGGGATCGAGCGTCTCCGACCTCCTGGTGGCCGGATCGTGCTCTACATCTCCGCGCTCGGCTTCATGCTCCCGGTCGAGACGCTCGTCATCGCCTGGTACTACCAGTTCGAGAGCCTCGGATGGCTGAACTCGTACTGGGCCATGATCCTGCCCCAGGTGGCCCAGTCCGTCGCGTTCGGCACGTTCTGGCTGGCCACCGCCTTTCGGGGGCTACCGCGCTCGTTGACCGAAGCCGCGATCATCGACGGCACCTCGCGGTGGGCTCTGTTGTGGAGGGTCCTCGTTCCGAGCGTCGCTCCTGCCATCCGCACGATGATGGCGCTCGTGTTCCTGTGGACGTGGAACTCTTTCCTCCTTCCCCTTGTCGTGGAGGCCAACTCGTCCCGCTACACCGTGACGGTCGGGCTCTCCACCTTCCAGGGCGCGCACGGCAACAGCTACAGCGCGCTGGCCGCGGGAAGCGTGCTCGCCGCGCTTCCGGTCGTGCTCGTCTTCCTCTACTCGCAGCGGAGCTTCATCGCGGGCATGTTCGCAGGCGCGAGCGTGGAGTAGCAGCCGGACCCGGTTGGCCCCCTCACGCGGGCCCTCCCGATCTCGCGCGGATCTCCCCGCCGATCGGCCCCTGCTCGCGGCGACGAGCCGCGAGCAGGCCGACGCCACCGACGGCGGCGGCCACGCCGACGAGCTGCACCGGCGACAATGGCTGGCCGAGAACGGGAACGGCTGCGACCGCTGCCACGAGAGCGCTGAGGCTGCCGACGACAGAGGAGAGCGAGGCCGCCACGTAGCGGTGCGCCCAGTTCATCACGAGGTGGCCGCCGCCGGGCACGAGCGCGATGAGCACGATCGGCAGCCAGTCCCCGGCCGTGAGATGCCCCAGCCCCTGGTCCGCGAACACCGTGACGGGCGCGACGGCAACGAGCGCCACGAGCGTTACCCCGGCCGTGTACTCGAGCGAACCGTGCGAGTCGCGGGCCCGCTTGGAGACGATCCAGTAGGCGGACCAACACAGCATCGCCGCAGCGGCGAACAGATCACCCGTGAGGCTGTCCGGGCTCCTCGCCTCGGTCCCGACGACTACGAGCACCACCCCGCCCAGCGCGACGCCCATGAGGGCGAGCTCCCGGCCGGTCCATCGCTCGCCGAACAGACGGCGTGCCGCGAGCGCGACGACGACCGGCTGCAGCGCTCCGATCACGCTCACGACGGCGATGTTCGTGAGCTTGATCGCGCTGAAGAACAGGACGATGTCACCGGCGAACAGGATCCCTCCCGGGAGGCACGCACGTAGTAGTGCGATGCTGAGACCGCGCCGAGTGGCCGCCAAGGCGACCGCGTAGGCGAGCGCTCCGATGAGGAGACGCCAGAATGCCACCGTGACGCCCGAGCAGGTGGTCAACGCGGCGAGCACTCCTGCGAAGCCCCACATCGACGCGGCGAGCAGCGCGCCTGTCAGGCCGGCAGGTCGGAAGGAGCGCGAACCGGCTGCCGCGGCTGCTCTGCCATCCTCACGGGGCACGATGGGACCCATCGTGCCGGTTGCGCACCGCACACACGACGCGGGCACCGCGGTTCATGGCCGCCCCGGCTCGCATGGCCGATCGCGCCGATCGCCGACTACTCGGGGAGCTTCGTGTCGTCCTGGTGGTAGACGAAGCCGTCGATGGCGAGCCCCCGGATGCGGGCGATGCTCCCCGCGAGCAGCTGGACCGGCGCGATCTCGAGCACCGCGCGGCTGACCGGCCCGGCGGGCGGAACGCGGACGACCGAGAGTCCTCGCGATTTCTGCACGTCCACGGAGGTGAGGAGCACGACTGGGATTCCCTGTTCCGCCAGGTAGCGGGCGAGCTCGACCTCGCGACGGTCTCCGAACACGACGCAGCCGCGATCGGGCCCGAGCGACTCCATCGGTCCGTGCAGGTACTGACGCGTCTCGAAGGCAGCAGTCGGTATCCGGGTCGCCTCGCGGAACAAGAGCGCCGACTCCGACGCGCTCGCGAACGAGGCGCCGTGTCCCACGAAGTCGAACGCGGCGAGGCCGGAGGTGAGGCCGGCGATCTCCTCCATCCGGTCCGTTTGCTCCGACAAGAGGCGACCGAGCTCGCCGGGGAGCTCGCCGTACCGCTCGCCCGGCATCGCCGCGCCGAGCGCGTCGGCGAGGAGCCCAAAAGCCTGCAGCGTCGCCGTGTACCCCACCGTGTACACGGGGCTGTCCTCCCCGTGTCCGATCGTCACGGTGAGGTCGACCGCGTGCGCGAGCGGGCTGTCGTCGACGTTCGTCATCCCGAGGCGCCCGCCGGCGTCCAGGCGGTTCGCGGCCCCGACCGTCTCGGTGCTGCGTCCGCCCTCGGACACGAGCACGAAGCTGTCGGCGAAGGCCGAAGGCCGCACGTCCTCGAGGAGGGCCGACGCCTCGAGGTTCGTCGCGCGACGCCCCGCCCGACGGAGGCACTCGACGAGCGCCCAACCGGCGTGCGATGCCGCTCCCATCGCGACCACGCCGAGGGTTCCGGTCCGCCACGGGGACAGGTCGCTCGCCGCGAGCGCCTCCACGACCCGGGTTCGCGTCAACTCGAGGTTCTCGGGCTGCGACGCGACGGCATCTTCGTACTTCATGAGCGAGCCTCCACACCCTTGTCGTAGACGGCGCCGGACGTTCCACCGACGTCGTTCGGCGACTCGACCCGACACTAGCGGCGCGGGCGTCACCGCTCCGTCGCAGCGCGTGAAGGCTCGGCTTCTCCTCCGAGTCGCGAGGCGACTTCGCACGGCGTGCCGATCGCTCGACGGTAGAGTCGACCCGCCGAGGTGAGGCGGACAAGGGGGCGAGGTGCCGGGTCTGTTTGCGGGTGCCGACGTCGGCGGCACGAAGGCGCACGTCGTCGTCGCAGGGAATGGCGAGGAGCGGGTCGAGCGGACTGTGCCGACGTCCGCCTGGTACGCGAGTGCGATCCCCGGGGTCGGAGCCGGTCTCGCCGCGACGGTCGCCGATCTCGCGCCAGGCACGCTCGACGCTCTCGTCGTCGGTGCGCACGGCTGCGACACTCGCGACCAGGGTGCACGGCTCGCCCGCGACCTCGGCGAGCGCCTCGGCACCACGGTCTACGTGTTCAATGACGCGGAGCTCGTGCTCCCAGCTGCTGGCGTCTCGGCAGGTATCGGGCTCATCATCGGCACCGGGTCGATTGCCATCGGCTACGACCGCGACGGGATCATGATCACCGTCGGCGGCTGGGGCGGGTACCTCGGCGACGAAGGAAGCGGAACCGGACTGTTCCGCGACGCTGCGCGGGCGGTGACGCGCGCCGTCGATCGCGGACGGTGCGACGACCCGCTGAAGGATGCCCTCGTTGAACTTCTCGCGCTTCGAGACCTTCGAGATCTGCCCGCACGTCTCTCCACGGAGCTCAGTCCGACCGCCTGGTCCGCGCTCACGCCGCCGCTGTTCGAACGGGCGCTCGCCGCGGGGTCGCCTCTGGCGAAGGGCGTCGTCGAGAGCTCCGCGGAGGCGCTCGCCGAGCTCGTGGCCGTCGCGCGCGGACGCGGCGCGGACACCCGGGTCGTCGTACCAACAGGCGGGGTCGTGAACAACGCCCCGTGGCTGCGGGCAGCGCTCGAGCGGGCGCTTGCGCGCACCTGTCCGGACAGTCGCGTCCAGTACCTCTCGGTGCCCCCTGTGCACGGCGCGCTCAGGCTGGCCGAGCAAGCCGCGGCGACCGCGCGCGGCGAGCCGGTCCACGGGCGGCTGCACCCGCTGCTCGGAGGCACGGCCGAGTAGCGCGTGACCCGGGGCGCCGACGCGCGACGCGCGGGCTGCGCTTCGCCCGCTCAGCGGACGGGTCGGAACGCCGCTTCGTCGGCGAACAGCGCTGCCGACGCGTGCCGCCGCAGAATCGTCGCGGGGCACCCTTCGTCGACCGGGCCGTGCATGACCCGCGACAACGCAGCCGCCTTTCGCGACCCAGGCACCACCGCGACGATGTGGCGTGCCGAGAACAGCGCCGGGATCGTGACCGTGATCGCCTCGCTCGGCACCTCGGAGAGCGACGCGAAGCAACCGTCGTTCAATTGCTGCTGGCGCGACTCCTGCGTCAAGGGCACGACGCGGACCCACCGGTCGTCAACGAAGCTGCTCGCTCCTGGCTCGTTGAAGGCAAGGTGCCCGTTCTCCCCGACCCCGCAGCACACGAGGTCGATCGGTGCCTCGCGGAGCTTCGACTCGTAGCGGAGGCACTCGCCGAGCGGGTCGGAGGGATCGATGAGATTCACAGCTCCCGGCACCGCGGCCTCGAACAGCTCGCGCCGCAGGAACGACGAGAAGCGCTGCGGCGCGTCCGCCGACAGTCCGACGTACTCGTCCATGTGGAACGCCACGACTCTCGCCCATGCGATCCGCGTGCTCGCGCGGAGCGCCGCGAGAAGCTCGAGCTGGGAGGGTGCGGAGGCGAAGACAATCCGCACGACATCGTTGGATGCGAGCCGGTCGACAATCAGGTCCTCGATGACACTTGCCGCGGCTGCGCCCGCCTCGGCTCGCGAGGCGTAGACGTTGATGTCGAGCAGCTCGACCCGACGGTGATCGATGCGTCCGACGTCGGCCGGGGTTGCCACCTCTCAACCTCCTTCGTAGGCGCGCTCGCGTCGGACAACGTCGAAGCGGCGCGCGACGTGGACCGAGCGCCCACCGTCCGACGGTACACCCGACGCGACGAGCCATTCGCCTGCGCGCCCCGACTACCGATGCCCGTCGCGCTCACGCGTTCGCGCGACGTCGGGCGGACGCCTCCAGCTCGCGGCACTGCTCTGCGACAGCCGTCGTGACGTCGTCGTCGGCACCGACCGCCGGATCGAGCGCCGCGCACACGCGGCGCGCCGCGTCGACGACTGGCCCCGCTGCGAGCGGCACGAGCACGTCCGCGCGCACGTCACGGACCGGGGCACCCGACCCCCTCAGGTGGCAGAGCCAGGCGGCGAGCACCCGCGTCGCCGCGCGGGGCACTCGCCCCTCGGCGCGCTCGGCTCGCAGCACGGGAAGGACGCGGACCGGGAGCTTCTGCGACCCGTCCTCGGCGATGCGAGCGAGCCGGTCGCGCATCCTCGGGTTCGCGAAGCGCCCGGCGAGCGCGTCACGATACGCGCCGAGCTCGTCCGCACCCTGGGCGAGATGACCGGACGCGGTCGTCCACCAGCTTTCGACCCACCCCCGGCACTCGTCGTCACGCACGGCGTCGGCAACCGTGTGCCAGCCGAGGATCGAGCCACCGTAGGCGAGGAGCGAGTGGGCGCCGTTCAAGAGCCAGAGCTTGCGCTGCTCGTAGACGGTCGCGTCGCCGGCGAGGATCGCTCCGCCGTCTTCCCAGCGCGGCCGGCCCGAGGGGAAGTCACCGGAGAGCACCCATTCGCTGAACGGTTCGGTGACCACGGGCGCGTCGTCACGCCATCCGAGAGCGTTCGTCCACGCGCCGGCCCCGCGCTCAGGCCGCGGGGTGATCCGGTCCACGACAGTCGTGACGAACCCGACCGACCCGTCGATCCAGTCGGCCAAGGCGCCGTCGAGACGTTCCGCGAGGTCGGTCACGACCTGCCGGACGAGCTCGCCGTTTCCCGCCACGTTGTCGCAGGGCACAACCGCCACCGGGCCGGCGTCCGACCGACAGCGGGCGGCGAGCCCGGCGACGAGGCGCGCGGGCGCGGTCACGACCGCGGCCGTCGCGTCTTCCCGGAGACGGGCCACGTCGGCGAGGACGTCCGGACGCGACCCGTCGAGACCCCCGCCTCGCGCCGAGCAGTACCCCGCTTCGGTCACGGTCACCGTTACGACCGCGACGGCCGGCGAGGCGAGATGCCCGAGCCACCCAACATGGTCCGCCCCCGCACGCGCCGCGGAGAGGCTCCCGACGATCTCCGTGGTGTCGTGCTCCGGACCCCGCGCCACGAGCGCGTAGAGGCCCTCTTGGGCCTGCAGCACCCGTACGACGTCCTCTCGATGCCCCGAGTACGCCGCATAGCCCCAGCGCTCGGCGTCCGAGGCGTGCTCGGTGTACCACGCCTGGTGGGCACGGAAGAAGTTGCCGAGCCCGAGGTGGACGAGGTTCACGGGGGCCTTCGCCCGCACGTCACATCGCGATCGAGACAAGGGGTGCGCGTTCACCGACCGAGCACCCCGCACGGCGCGCCCGCGCCAGGCGCCGAGCTCGCGAGCGTCGGTACGCCGGCCACCCTCACGCGCCGACGACGCGTCCTTCGGCGCTCCAGAGACCGAGCGCCGGGTTCGCGATGTGGTACCAGGTGACACCGTCGCGAGCGACGCGCTCGCCGCTCGGCGAGCGCTCGTCGACGCCGAGCTCCTCGAGCACCTCCGGGAGCAGGCGCCAGCGGTACCCGACCGACTCGACCTCGTCGCGGCGGAGGCCACCGCGCGCCGGATCCGTGCAGTAGGTGATCGAGAACCGCCCTTCGCTGCTCCCGTGGACGAGGTGCGCCGCGGCGCTCGCGTTCGCGGCCAGCTCCGGATCACGGGCGAGCGCCTCGACGACCGCCGGCGTTCCCCGGTAACCGTGGCGCCGGATGAGCGAGTCGATGCGGGAGTCCTCCCCGAAGCTCGACACCCCGGGCGCGAGCACCAGCAGCTGCGCTCCGTCCGCGAGGGCCATGCGCGTGCGGTAGATCGCCTTGTTCCCGAGCCAGGTCGAGTGGAACTCGGCGGCGCCGAGATAGCACGACACTCGCTTCAGCGGAGCCGGGACGACCTCCACGTTGCACTCCGCGGCGAGCCGCGCCGCTGCCCGGTACGCTGCGCCCCCGGTCTCGCCGCTCCCGCCCCGTCCCGTGAACGCGCCGCGGAGAACCGTTCGGTCCCCGTCGTGCTCGACGACGGTGAGGATCCAGAGCACGCGGACGGCGGGGGCGAGGAACCGGTCGAAGGCGGCGTCGACGACGTCACGAACCGGCGTCGACGAGCGGCCCATGAGCGTCTCCATGTCGCAGAGCGCTCCGAGCAGGTGGGTCTGGTCGATCGTCCCAGCGCCACCGAGCCCGATCACCAGGTTCTTCGTGAAGTTCGCCATTCCCACGACCTCGTGCGGAAGCACCTGGCCGACGGAGATCACGAGATCCCAGCCGTCGAGGAGCTGGGCATCGACCGCCACCGGGATCGACGCGCGGAGGCGACCGCCGGAGAGCTCCCGGACCTCGTCCCCTCCGATCTCCCCGATCTTCACCACGCCGTCTCGCCAGTCGTGGCGAAGGACGCGGCCCGCAGGTACGCGACCGTCGAAAAGCAGGTTCACCTCGCCATCGGTCATCGCCCGGTGGGTGCCGGTCGCCGGCAGGACCGCCACCTCCACGCCATCGCGCTCGAGCACCTCGAACAGGCGGCCCGTGAGCTCGCCCGCGCGCGAGTTACGCCGCGTGTGATCGGGCGGGACGAGAAGGACGCGGCGCGCCCGTGCGAAACCGACCTCCCTCACAACCGCGGCGACCATCTCCTCGAGGTCGTCGCGACCGAGCACCGCCGAGGCGCCTCCCCAGCTCCCGACCGGCGCGACCGCCGTTCCTGCCGTGAGCTTCCCGACGGCGACGATCGCCTCGTCGACGACGGCTCCGGGCCCGCGAGACGCGTCGACGGTCGCGACGTCGGTCTCGTCGCGCCCCGGGGTCTCGAGCGCGGCAAACTGGCCGTCAACCATCGCGGAGGCCATGAAATGGCCCGTCCGGAGCCGCGTGCGGCGCTCCGCTTCCCGCCGCGCAACTGACAGGTGGACGAAGCAGACGTCTCCCGCCGCCCGGAGCGCGTCGCGATAGGCGCGACTAAGGGCCGAGCAGGACACCACGGCGGTTTCCCGGTCGCGCAGCTCCCGCCGGACGGCCGCGAGCCACGGCCATCGCTCCGCGTCGGTGAGCGGGATGCCGGAGCGCATCTTCTCCACGTTCTCCGCGGGATGGAGGTCGTCTCCCTCGACGAACGGCACGCCGAGCCGCGCCGCGATCTCGGCGCCGATCAGCGACTTCCCCGACCCGGCGACCCCCATCACCACAATCCGTCTGGGTGGGCTCATGGCCGGACGCAACACGAGCATCCAGAACGCCGGGGTGGAACGATCACTCGGAGGATCGTCACGACACGCCTCCGAGCTCGAACTCCATCCACCACCGCACAACCTCGCCCGGCTGGATATGCCGCGCGCGCCCGAGGCGGACGGCGCGGTCGAGCGCGTCGTAGTAACTCGTGGTCGGCTCGATCGCGACCACCTGGCCCGTGGTGCGAAGGCCGTGGTCGAGCCAGATCCCGAGATAACGGCACGTCGTCGTATCCGCCGTGCAGGCCAGCCACTGGCCGCCGTCGATCTCGAGCACCGCTCGCTCGAACGTCTCGTCGGGCGGGAGGTAGTACATCCGGTCACCACCGGGCTCGACGTCACGGGCGACCTCGAGCCCGTCCTCGTATGGGATCTCGAACGGCTGGTCGCCAGCGGTCACGTCGACGAGCGCGCTCGGCTCGGGCTCGATTCGCAACCGCGCCCCGGTGGCGACGAGCTGCGGGTGGGCCGCCCACAGCGTCGGCATCGGCTCGTCGGCCCTCGAGACGAGCTCGTACTCGACTCGCACGCTCGTGTCCCGCAGCGAGAGGCGTCGGGTCAGGGAGAAGTCGGGTCGTCGAGTCTCGACGCGCAGCGTGCAGTGCGCAGAGGACTCGTCGACGAGATCCCACGGGACCGACCAGACTGCGCCGTGGTCGTGCAGCTCGACTCCCGGGAGCGGCTCGCCCGGGAACGGGCAGGGGTCGACCGTCGGGAGCATCTCGTCCCAGCCGAAGTGGTCGGTGTCGACATAGCGCGTGCCGGCGGGCGACGCCGGCTCGAGCACCTCGGAGCGCGGCTGCTGCAGCCACTCTCGCGCCGTTCGGCGGTCGACGAGGCTCGCAACCCGCGCTCCGAGCCCGGGAAGGACCACGACCCGAAGCGACGCGCTCTCGAGAACAATTGCCTGCACGCCGTGCCAGGTGACCCGCTGTGCCCCGTTCGGCGCGTCGGTCATCGTAGGGTCCGATCGACGACACGGCCGTGGTGGGCCGCAGGCGCCTGCAGGGAGCGCCGCGCCGCGTCCACCTCACATCGATCCGCGGGCGACCTCCCGGTGCCGATCGCGCCACGAGCGCCCATCCGACGTCCTCCCTGTCGCGACCGTCCCAGCTTCGCGTGGATCCTGCCG